>Ga0213831_1000921_pt1 | contig 12094 bp, 9 predicted proteins | sample SWATP12_FD_163421 | JGI IMG/M metagenome (GOLD analysis project Ga0213831, IMG submission 163421) | Coastal seawater microbial communities from Marineland, Florida, United States - SWA TP1 #2 | ecosystem: Environmental > Aquatic > Marine > Coastal | place: USA: Florida | collected 2016-08-06 | reverse complement strand
CAATGATAAGCAATCTCAAAGAGCGCAATAACATGCCTAGTGACCTGAACTATCAGGTTACTAGGCGAGAATGGTCTGCTTTAAATGAAAGTAATTTTGAATGTAGCTGCTGTGGGTTTCAATCAGCCCCCACACAAGAAGTTCCCTCCGGCTACATGGAAGTATTTGTTAACTCAAAAGACGAGCATTTTGTATTATGTTCAATATGTGCTACTTCGAAAAAATTAGGGAGACAGGTTAGTGGAAGCAATAATCATGGGTTAATTCTGCATGTTACCAATCTCGAGCAATCCCATGTAAGCAATGTTGCTCGTATTACCTGTACTAGTTTAATTTCATCACTTCCATATGCTAAAGCTGCACAAAATTTAATTAGCCAATTTCAACACATGCAGGCTACAAAAAAAGACTATCTCTTTTTAACTGATACCGGTTCTGTAATACAAACAGTAACTGCTTTAACAAGCATTAGGGCTAATAAAATGGAAGAGGCTTCTTCCATTTTTAAGCACCTAAAATACTTTCCATCAAAAGCTGAATACCGGCATATTTTTAAATACTGGCATCAGATTAACCCAGACTACTTCACACCACCTCCCTCACTGACTTAGGGTGTAAATAAATGATATATAACCATCCACAAACGTTAGCTGAGCGATTTTTGTCAAACTTTGAATCCTTAGCACAAATTGTCTCTTCTAAGCTGTTAAAACAAAGCCCAAAAGATTTTGTAAGCCTTGATACAGTGCACGGTAATTTTTGTTTAGTGCAAAATGATGGAACCCTTGTTTCGGGTATTCGTATTGATGGAAATCGCAGCACTGTTTCACAAGAAGAATACGACGACTTGATTGAAACTATTGAGGAAGACTATAAAGCCCACCTGCAAGAGGGGACGCATAGGTTTATTCATTATTTTTCTTCAGATAGCGACAAAACAAAAGATGAGCTCAACCGGGTCTTCGGTGACGCAGCAAGAGCGACAGCTAATAAAATTGGCTTTATCGACACAAGTGTAATTGATGAAGAAGTAGAGGCACTTGCAAAGTATTGTCACAGTGAGCGCAATTATCTAGTTGTTTATACCTATGTTAGGAATTTAACCCCGACTGAACGAAAGGAATTGCAACGCCTAAAGGAAAAACAAGCTAAGGGTATGCCATTTATGACGGGTGCTCAGTCACTTTCGAAGGGTGTGTCCTTTTATGTTGATAAACATGTCAGCTTATTGAACTCATTACGCGAGATGTTTAGCAACTCTAATATTTTTTGCAGAACCATGGATATCCATGAATTAACTTACGATATACGGTTGGCTTACGATAGTGCATGGACAGCTCCCGATTGGAAGGCTGTATTATCTGGTGACAAACATAGCCTCCAAATACCCGAAAAGAGAAAGGGTGACTATTCTCATTTGGGTTATCCAAGACTTGCTGATCAGCTAATGACACGAGAACTTAGTCCAGTCGACAGCTCTACTGCGAGGATAGGTGACACCATATATGCTCCACTGTCTGTAGCATTTACCCCACAAAACCCAAAGCCATTTAATGCGTTGTACAAAGAGCTGCAGAAGGCAAATATCCCATTTAGAATTCACTACGATATTACAAATGGTGGTATGGGGTTAATTAGTTTTCAAGACACTTTGGCTACCTTCCTGCGCGTAACGGGAGGCAGCGACAATAAAGATGTACTGTCAGTATCAAAAGCACTGCGAGACTTAAGGGATGGTGGGCACGAAATAGTAAGCCTAAAAATTAATATTTGCACATGGGCTTATAACGATGACATCCAGCTTGCTAAAAAAAGACGAGAGTTAATAGCACGTATTTGCCAGTCTTGGGGAAACACACAAGTTGCTTCTGTAGAAGGAGACGTAGTCGAATCTACTCTATCTAGTATTCCAGGCTTAACTAGTGGTAACTCTGCGAAGCCTTTACCGTTTGATTTACACAGCACTGCCAGACTTCTTCCAATTACGCAGCCAGCGTCAGTTTGGGAGACAGGTTCTAGGGTTTACCGGACAGTAAGAGGCAAAATTATCCCCTGCCAACCCTATTCTCAGAAACAGTCACATTGGACAAAGTTAGTTGTTGGCCCAATGGGCTTCGGTAAGACCGTTGAGCTTGCATCTGATAATTGGTCGCTAGTCTTGCACCCTGACGCACAAGAGCTTCCATACATTAGACAAATTGACATCGGCCCAGGCTCTAAAGGGCTCGTAGACTTGGTCAGATCGTGTCTGCCCGAATCTAAGCAGTATCTAGCTCAATATTATAGAATTCAAAACACGAAAGACTTTTGTGTTAACCCAATGGATACGCAGTTAGGTCTAAGGAATCCCCTTTCAGGGCACATGTCGACTTTGATCAACATAGTAAGCACGCTTTGCCTTCCTGATGACAATACTGCTCCCCCTGAAGGTACACTTGACGTTATTCAGGCTTTACTAAAGTTAGCGTATAGGGTTTGCGTTGAAAGGAAGTCTTCAAAAGATTACCATTCAGGCTACATTGAGCAAGTAGATGCGAAGCTTGAAGAGCTAGATTTCAACCCGCCGACAAAAATCCCAAGGTGGTGGGATGTTGTAGACTTCTTAGCTATCAACAAAGAATATCGACTAGCTTCTCTAGCTCAACGTTATGCTGTGCCAACTTTTTCTGACCTAATAGCATTATGTTCGGACGGTAGGATAGTTGACGATTTCGCCGAGTCTAAAACGCCTACGTTCGAACCAATCGTTAAATATGTTTCTAGGAAACTTCGAGCTGCCATGTCAATGTTTCCGATTTTAAGTGGCGTAACTGTTTTCGACATAGCTCATTCAAGAATAGTGTCTTTAGACCTAGATGATGTTACAAAAGGTAAAGGCCCGGAAGCGGAAAAAAGAACAGCGCTCATGTATACGCTGGCTTACCACATCTTGACCAATGATATTTATAAAGGGCCCGACCAACTGAAGGAGATGGAAGGTCCAGTGGGGATCTTCGAACACGATTACTATTCTTTCCACGAGCAAGAAATTGCCAGACTTCAGAGAACTGTTAAACGATTCGTTGGCGACGAAGTTCATCGTGGTAGGAAAGTAACTCAATTTCTTGAGCAGCTTGTGACAATGGTGCTTGAGGGACGGAAGTGGGGGGTTGATGTTGTGCTAGCAAGTCAATTAGGTAACGCGTTCCCTGAGGAAATCAAAGAGCTGGCTACTACAATTATAATACTTGGTGCGGGTGGTAAGAAAAATATCGACTCTTTGGTTAACGAGTTTGGCCTCAATGATTCAATGGCGAATTTGTTGAGAAACTCAATTCGCAAACCTGGCAAAGGTGGTTCAACAATGATTGGCCTTTTCGACACCAAAGATGGTTGGTTAGAGCAATTGTTGATGAGTACGAAAGGTCCAATTTTTCTATGGACTGTAAACTCTACAAGAACTGACACATACATAGTTGAAAGATTAGCGAAACAAATAGGGCTTTGGGAAACGAGAAAGTTATTGGTCCACCGATATCCGCAAGGCTCGTTTGAAGAAGAAATAGAAACAAGAAGAAAGCAGTTGGGCGCTGATGATGAAAAGGCGTCAGGTATCCTAGACTCGATAGTCGAAGACAACATTAAGTATTACAACAACTATTTCTATTCCCAGATCGATAAGTCAGTGGCTTAATTGAACTAGAGATACCGCCATTAGGCGGTATTTCTTTTATACAGGTTCATCCTTTCATTAATCAAAATCCAATCGCTTCCAATTCTGCTTTTGTTCTTTACCTCTGCCGGCGCAATAAAACTGCTAAGGTGGGTATGGTATTTGGGGGGGGAGAAAAGAACATAAGGCAAACTCGCGGCATATCCCTTTGCTTTTTCTGCATCCTCTAATCGGATGGATGATTCAGGCCGCAGCTTTATCCGGCGTTTAACAGCAAATTCTGCGTTTTGATGTGCATCTAGTAACAGCTTGTCGTGTTCAAGCTTCTCTAGCCAACTTTGACGAGAATAAGACAAGGGAACGGTATGAACCCCTTTATCTATTTTCTGTTTCAACTCTTCGAGCGTATAAGCTTTATGAAGTGGGCGTGAAACCCAATTGAAATTTACGCGGTGAACATCCTCTTTAAATGCATAGATGGTGCGATAAGCCGACGTTGTGATTAAATAATTGAATCGGTCATGCACGTTCTGCCACTTTTCGTAGGCATCATCACTGCTTTTTACTACTGCCGCTCTAAATGCTTTCTTCTCATTATTGATCTTTTCAATGCAAGCAATAATCTCTCGTTTGTTTTTGATTGCTACTACGAAGCCAGGGTGTTTTTGTACGAACCGGCGTGACTTTTGTGGCGTTTCATCGAATACGTACATGTCCTTATAAGCATCAATAATTTTTAAAATCGCTTCTTGGCCAGTAAACATATCAACATTAATGCTTGAGTAGCCGTGCTCAATAAGTTCCTCTTCTTGTTCTTTAAGTACAGGCTCAATGGCGTAGTAATATGTTGAAGCCGGGCAGGCGCTATCGAGGAGCAGTTCTTCTAGCTCTTTCAGAAACGCTTCAATATTACTCATGTGGAATTGTAGAAACATTTATTAACCATAATGCTGTTTACTTATACAGCAATTTTAAGCCTATTTACCCACCAGCTCAAATCTATTCCGGTTTATGGGGTAGTGGCAGTGTGTTATAAGGATGGCTGAATTGTAGTATTAAATAATAGGTAAATTAGGAACATGGATGTACTCAAGCTTTTAGAGCTAAACCCAGTAGATGTGAAAGGCCACTTAGCCGTATGGAACGGAATTGAAAACCCATTAGAAACATTTTTCGACGGGCGATTTGAGCAATGGCAGCAAGCTCAAACTAAGCGCAATTTCGGTCGAAACTATATCGTTTCGCTTATCAAGTTGCCCGGGGTTTGCCAGTGGCTATTTGTCGGCGTTTATCTATCAAAAGGCATTTCATCGTCGAGCAGTGACGGAAAATGTCATTACTATGACACTGAGCTTACTAACATAGGCGAGAGCCTTATCGGGCGGCTGGTAGTTCACTTTAAACGTACAGGGCGTAATTCGTATCCCACCGGTGAAACCCTTTCTGGTAGAGCAACGATTCACTCTATTCTACCAGAGCCAATGGCATTCCAAGATTTCTCCGACTTCAAGCATGTGTGCCTATCCCGAAGTGAACTAGAAATGCTGTATCGACACCAATACCCCTCATGGAAGACCGCGCTTTCATCTGTGTCTGGCGTTTATCTAATTAGTGATAGATTAACGGGAAAACAGTACGTGGGCAGCGCCTATGGGGCTGGTGGTTTTTGGAATCGCTGGGCGGCATATGCCAATGGCCATCATGGGGGTAATAAGCTCTTGCGGTTGCTATTCAATGAAACCGGAGAAGGGGGCTTTAGTCAGTTCCAATACTCTATCCTTGAAGTCTGCGACATTGATTTGTCTAAAGAGTCAGTGATTGAAATAGAGAATAGATGGAAAAGAAAATTACTTTCTAAAGAGTTTGGTTGGAACGATAATTAAACTTTTCAAGATAATGTATTTTGTATTAATTTAATAGTTCACGCATGATAAGTGTAATTATCATGCGTGAAATCATTATAGTTATTTTATTCATTATTTATTGGCGCTTCCTTATATAAGGTTGATTTAATTTAAAAATCTATTATGTGTTTTTTTGATAAAAAGTTGTGCAATGGAAGGTTGCGATCTACATTTATTTTGAAAAAAGTTAAGTCGACGTAATTTTAGCCTTCTTTTCATTATTATTAAAAACATTGTTTATATAAAATGAAATAAGGAATTTTCAATGAAGAAAATAGGAATATTTGCAGTATGTCTATTCTTACCTGCGATAGTACAGGCTACTACCTGGATTGAATCCCACCCCTGCTATAGTTGTAACGCTACCAAAGCAAAGGATCTTGCACTTACCAAATACGACAAACCACGTTGCCACTTTGGCGATATTGGAGGTGGCCCAGCTGTTATTGATGAAACTCCCGTTTATTGCGACCCTACGACAAAAAACATCGTTATTCTAGATCCTGAGTCAAGGAGAACGTGGAAGTTTAAAGTTAGAGCCAACTCACCTGAGCCAGGAACTGTAAACGCGACTGCAACAAGTATGACTGTCTCTGGCGACGAGCACCAAACGGCTGAATTATTTTTTAATTTTCATAACGACTTACAAAATGCGGTACCTGGCAATACCATTTTGATAAACCCAGAAGAGTTTCTCAACCAGCAGTCGAGCAACCTTCATAGCCCTAAGCAAACGTCTTTTGCTTCATTTGTAGAGGCTTCATCTGAAACCTCAGCCTCCTGCCATGCAGTTTCTGAATATTACGATGGTTCGATTGGTCAAGAAGCAGTCAGTAATTATGTTGAGAGAAGTATCATCGAACACTTAAACACTATGAATCTAAATCCTAATGATTTAAATGAAGATATGGACATGACTGGACTGGGGGTTCATCTCGATGGTCGCTCAGTAGGTCTAAACATTCAATGGGATGTAAATGAAAATTCTACTGTTGCAATTGTAGGTGATTCTGAAAATCGTTTGGTGTTTAGGCTTGGCTTTCATGGGGTCGTCACAAACCAATCATATAAGTTACATGCAGTTGAATTAAGTTTGGACAGGGGGACGTCTAAAATAGACGGAATGACTCATGCCCTAGCATTCATGGATGGAGTAATAAATGAAGTTAATAATACCACTACTGAAGACGAGCACTGCCGAAGAGAACTAGCTAAAAAGCAAGCGCAAGAGCAAAATTGGGGGGCTTATGTTGGCCCGGGACTGGATTCACCCAATATTATAGAACCCATTTCTCCAGGGATTTGCGCGCGAACAGTGAGCATGCGTACTTGTTCTACTAGCAGCGGACAAACTACTTGCACGGAAACGGTTTATAGCTTCCCGGAGCGGTGTTTCTAAGATTCTTGGGAAACCGATCTAATTTAAAGAGGGCATTGTACTAAATTTCAAATGCCCTTTTTTCTCTACCATGAATGCATATTTCAACAACCAATAAACAGACAATAGTTTTAAAGAGGCAACTTATAGACTGAAGAAAGTGCGTTTGGCATGATTTATTCAATATAGCCAAACTCAATTAAAGCTGTAATTAATTCTTTTTCAGGTGATTCTTTTGACCAACCTACAATTTGCTTTACTAGTTTGCCATCTTTAAAAAGATAAAAAATCGGAGTATCCCAATTCTTGATGTCTTTCCAGTCTTTTTTTCTTCTTATATTAATGAAATTTGAATCTATCTCACTAATCTCACTGTCAAAAAAAATGTTATCATGAAGATTATATGAAGGCGGTATTAAAAATAACGATTTATTCCTGAATAATTCTAAAACTGATATGTCGGATGAGCTTTTGAGCCAGTTTAAAAATCGTTGAGAGGGAGAACAGTTCGGAGAGGCAATTACTACTATCTGATTTTTATCCAATAAATTATTATCAGTAATGACATTTCTCCTATAGCTGCCATCGTATATTGTATACTCACTTATTGCGAGGGGCGAATCTATGATCTGAATGAAATCAGGTAAGGCATTATACGTTAGTATTTCGCTGTGCGACTGTAAATCATATGCTTTGTCAAAAAGCCTTGCTTTGATGTAGATACCATGTAACTCAGAAAGAAACCCTCCTATAAATTCGCCCTTTTCTTTTTTAGTAGTTAAAATTCTTTCAATAGCTTGAATTAGAAAGTCGTCTGGAATGTAGAAGGTAACTTTCACAGCTGTAAGATAGATTGTGTGAAGATCTTTAGTAGATAAGCTTTTATAATCTATATTATTTATAAAGCTAGTAAAGCAGGATTCATTAAATGATTCTAGTAATGGGTATATCAACTTTCCTGTTATTGTAACTCCGTCGATATCATAAATCCGCTCTTTTTCATAATTAAAGTTAATTATTTTCTCAACGGCATTATAGTAGTTAGTGATTGACGCATTTTCAGGACAGTATTGATGCGCTTCCCCCTTAACGCTGTCTACTTTAAGCATTAAAAAGAAAAGAACGATCAAAGTTTTAAAGAATAAAGTTTTCATAAATGGACGAGTAGGGTTTCCCCTACTCGTTAAATATAAGAAAAAGGTCTTAGCAGTTGAGAGTACAAATAGAACCTTGTCTTTCGCTACATGTCGCTCTACTGGAGCACCAATAACCTTTGTGGCCCCCGTCGTCACCAATCCCTATAGCGCTTCCACCTTGTGTTGTAAAATCATCGTTTGAATGATCATCTTTAGAAGGTTTAGGGGATAGTAAAAGTAGAATGTCTGCATCAGACTCGATTCTTGCGTTGCTAAATAATGATATATTGTGTTGAGAGCCTATCATGCTCAGTATTTTATAAATTTGAGTCGGAGTTAACTCCGCTTCTAAGTCTTGGTAGTGATAACTTCCAACTCCTTTGCTGGTAAAAACAACACTATCAATAAATCTTTGCTTTGCATCCGGCGATAATGCATCCAAAGGACTACCTTGCGATGCTATTTCAAAAAGATCTTGAGTTGTTTTAACTGGAGCTAGAGCATTATCAATACGTTTTTGATGCTCATAAATAATTCTCGCTTCACTTAATCCTTTGCCTTCATGTTTGGCTACTAATCCTGTGCTCAAATCACCTGCGAAAACATTAAAAATTATTGAGCATGATATTAACGCTATTAATTTTTTCATTTCAAATTCCCTTTATTAGTTGAAATTGTAAAATACATTTAAAAAAATAAATAAGTCAAGACTTTTTTTCTTTAATGCATTTTGAAAGCCATCAAGTAAAACTTAATAGTTGTTTTACCAATGCTTAACGTTCGGAGTTGGACAGAGAACATAATATAAAAGTTAAACTCCCCCGAGGATTAAAGACCTAAATTTTAAAATTCGCGTTTTCAAATAAAGTCTTCATATATATTATAAGCTGGATTTGTTCTAGTAGTATTATCATTGGTTTGTAAACAATGTCAGGTTAATTAATATTTACTTTCTTGAGTTTAGTGTTTTTTTATTTTTTTAAAAATTTTAAATGCAGGGCTTAATGTTAAATAACCTAAGCTAAATAATTCTATCAATAAAATCGGGACGCTACTTTAGTTTTCACTCATAATAGTCACTCTTGCTTGCTGTTAACTTAACTACGTCATTATATAAATCACAGTCATTCAGAGCTTCAAGTCGAGCATTGCCTGTACGCTTCTTTGTTTGCTTTGCAGCTTTCCAGCCTTCATTAAAGGCCAATTCGATTATTAACGATAAGCGTTCCCTATCGTAGTTTTGCAGTCTTTTGGTAAAGTTAACAACCATCAACTCGGTGCTATCAAAGTTTCCTTCGCCTAACCGCTGCTTAGCCAGGTCCACATCGTGTTCATATTCGCGATAGTCGGGTGACAATAAAAAGTCTATCGCCTCTTCCAATGTGTCGGCGCCCACCTGCGCTTTAAACTTATCAAGCATATTAAGAGAATGTGATTTTAATTGAAGATTTTTTATTCCTCTGTTTTCTCTGTGTTTGTGCGCTCTAAATCTATTTTGAAGCTTTTTAATGGCATCTTGAGTAATTATTTGTCTAAGACAATCATAAGTCTTTTTAGGCGCTAAAAAATCAATATCTTTATCGTTTATAATTTCTTTTTTGCCACTTATAAAATCGTCGCTTTTTAAAGATGAAATGAATTTATCAAAATTCTTTTCTATATATTCCTGCCAAATTTTATCGTTGCTCACTACCCTGCCCTGCGTTTGCGTTACTTATAACGCTTTTATATCACGGCTATGACCACCCTACTATTGTTATTTTATGTAAGCGTTATATGTAACGCTTTATTTGTTCTTTGTGCTGTGCTATTTTATTATTATAGATAATTACACTTATATCGATTAATAGCATGGCAAATGAAATCGCGTTAGCGCAAAGCGACTTTTCGCTGAATGAAGAACATCGAACGCTGGTGGTTCAAAATTTAACTGAACTAAGAGACTCAGTGTGGGAAACGATGTCGCTGAATACGCGTAAGGCTTATCAGTCTGATTTCAATCAATACCTTAAGTTTTGTCGGGCACATGCATTGCCGGCACTGGCAAGTGATTGGAAAATTACTAAGACTGCATGCCAGGCGTTCTTCGATGAACTTATGGCGTCTGAGCTTAAACATCACACCATCAAACGAAAGCTCGCGTCGGTGCGCTTTTTCATTGGCGTAAGCGAGTTACCCGACCCATGGAAGCACTCCAAGCTTTTCAGTCGTTATGTGAATGGAAAGCTTAAAGAAAAACCAGCGGCACAAAAGCAAGCAAAGCCATTAAAGTTAAATGATGTGCGTGTAGCAAATCGTGTGTTAAATGTAGACTCGTTATTGGGTTTACGCGATGCGGTGCTGGTCAATGTCGCACTCGATACACTTTTTCGCGCATCCAACATTCTGGCCATTGAAGTCAATCATATCGACTGGCAAGCTAAGACAGTTTTTGCCCCGCGTTCCAAAACGGATCAATCGGGTGAAGGCCACTACGGGTATTTGTCTGACGAAACTGCTGAGTTACTGACAAAGTGGCTCGATAACGCAAAAATTACTGATGGTTATATATTTCGCAAGCTCTCCCCTAAACAAACTGTTCAGAAAGAGCCTATGCAATACCAGGCACTACTGAAGAGGTATGAGGCTATAGGTATGGCCATCAACACCGATGGTAAATTTACCTGCCACAGCACGCGCACCGGTGGTGTTCTCACGCTCATGGAGGCTGACGTACCTATGGCAGAAATTGTGCTTTCGGGGAACTGGAAAAGCGAAGCCATGGCAATACGCTACGCTCAACAATATCAAGCTGGTAGAACCGGTATGGCAAAGGTTAGGTAGGACGTAATCGAAACTGTCAGTCGCTTATGTGCCAAAAGCGGACGGTGGGAACTGTTTCAGTGAACGTAAATAGTAGGGAGTTTGCGGCTATTTGGCGTTTTCATTTATATAGCTAGGAATACTGCTTGATTGAAGATGAAACTGTTTTGCAATTTGTTCGATTTCATTTTTATTCCCTATAATTACGCCTTCCATGTAATTGTCCCGCTTACTTGGTTTGTTAAATGCCATACTCGCTCGATAGTTTCTCTAACCAGCGAGGTGAATGTTCTTTTGTGAACCAGCTTAGCATTTGTATCGATGCTAGCGGATAAATTGTAATGTCACTATTGTTCAGAAACTGGAAATATAATGTATCGCTATTTAAAACTTGTTGATCAGAATACTTCATATGAATAGTTGCATCACGGGCAACTTTTAACTTTTTGTAGGGTTCCCACGGGCGCTTTCCTTTTGGAGTACTAGTTTTTAATACTTTAGGTAAAACAATAGAAAGTTTCTCTTCTGTCGATAGCTGGCGCTCAAGTTCGCTCGGAGATAAAAACTCTCTTTTCTTCCTCTTTATTTCCATGCCTTCTTTCATGTGCCGTGAAATAGAATGGTTGCAAAATAACTCTAGGGTTTGATAGGCAAAAGTAACTGCAACCATACATTCTTCGAAATAATCAAAAAGTGATTCATGGCACTCGCTCGAAACTGCCAAGCCTGTCCCTTCGGGTGTTGGAGATGATTTATAAGTAATTAACTTTCGTAATTCATTAGCTCGATTAGAAGCTTTTAAAGATTGATTCAAAGCCATCGCAGTTGAACTTGGCAAAATGAAGCTTACTAGTTCCCCATTTTGATTTCGTACAAGGCTTGATTGATACACCGGCGAGCCAGCTTTGTGACTGGGACCTCCTGGGTATGCTTCAGGAATATCTTCAGAGAGAGTAGATACCGCAGCAATACGGTAGTCACCCAAATTGTCCTTCATAGCCAAACTCCCTATGGCATTTAACACCCCAATTAGGGGCACAAATACGTAGGCTAAAATCCTGAGCGAAGCGATGGGAGCCTACGTATTTGTGTCCCAGCGAACGCAGTGAGCGACTATATTGGATTGATAATCATTGAGCCTCCTCCCTATCAGCATAAACAGAGTTTATCCTAATAGGCGACCAAACCAAGGGAGAAAACTCAATGAACTTTTATACTAATA
>Ga0213831_1000919_pt1 | contig 12112 bp, 8 predicted proteins | sample SWATP12_FD_163421 | JGI IMG/M metagenome (GOLD analysis project Ga0213831, IMG submission 163421) | Coastal seawater microbial communities from Marineland, Florida, United States - SWA TP1 #2 | ecosystem: Environmental > Aquatic > Marine > Coastal | place: USA: Florida | collected 2016-08-06 | reverse complement strand
TGCCTCTACATCCATCGCGATTAGCCGAACGCGGATATAATCAAGCGGAAGTCATTTGCGATTACCTGACGCCAAAGCTGCACTTAACTCCTTATCAAGGTCTAAAACGACTCAAGAAAACTCAGCCACAAACCGACTTGAATCGAACTCAAAGAAAACTGAATTTGCGAGATGCGTTTGTCTCACAGCAAAACTTGGAGGGCCAAAAGATATTGTTAGTTGATGACGTCATGACCACGGGCACGACGCTTAAACAAGCCAGCGACGCCCTAATTAAAAGCGGCGCCGACGAGGTTTATATCGCCGTTGCCGCTATTCGCGTTTTTTAGTTGTTAACGCCTTGTGCCATAAACAAAGCGTTAAACAATAAACGGTACGTCCCATGCATGATCGCACGGAAATTTGGATTGTCTGTCATCCCGATAACAGTTCCACGACCCACACTGTGAGCAATAACACCGCTCGCGCCGCTAATGCGTTCAACATTGGTGTCATGTGCGTAACCTGCAGCCAATGGGCTATCCGTGTACTTGGCAACCAGTGCAAATGGTACTTCCGGAGCCAATAGCAAGTCGGTGCGATTCTTAAACAAAGGTAAGCTTTCGTTGGCGAAACCAAATGCCATAGGGTGACTCAAGTCTAAGGTACTATTGAAAAATGCCCCTGCAATTCTCTGTTTGCCCGCTAACACTTCCCGTTGGTCATAGCTTAAATCTTTGTCTTCAAAACGCTTTCTCATTTCGCTGCTGGTCACGGTGTCAGCCTTTAGGATGGACTGATTAGCAAGCCATATTGCTGCACGCTTTTGCCCCCACAAGATACCGCCACTTTTCGTCCAACTGGCTAGATTCTTGGCTAAGGTATCGTCGGAATCGGAGTAAGAACCGTCGGTTAGAATAATGTGACTGTATTTATACAAGTCAACTGAACCAATGCGGCGTTTGTCAACGATTGTCGGCGAGAAGCCAACATGTCTGTCCAAGGTGTACCAAGTTTCACCAACTTCGTATAAGTTGGTACCAAAACCACCCACTATCAAAACCTTAGGTAAGGTGACCGGTTCCATGTTACGGCTACCTAGATCAATACCTGTCGGCGTTAAACCACTGGTGATCGGCGTGACTTTTACCCCAAACTGAGTGATAACCTGATTAAACTTATTGAGCCAATCCGGCGATTGTAGACCGGCATTAACGACAATTGTGCCGGCAGCGAATTGTTCAGTACCTGAGTCTGTCGTTGCGGTAAACGGCTTCATCGCGGCTCTGAGTTTTATTCCTTGTTGTAACAAACGGTAGCTTAATTTGGCTGCATCAAAATCAAACCAATCAATCGCATAGCTATAAGCTTTTTCGACCGGTTGGTTCAAATTCGTTTCTTGTCGCCAAGCTTGTTTTGAGTATTTGACCGAACGTTTCGATTTCACTGGCGCAAACTCTAAGTTAAACGCCATGGCCAAGTTCCAACTGGACACATCGTAAAACGTATTGTCGTTGAAGCTCTTAGCTTCTGAGAAAATCGATTGAATCAAACGCACCTGAGGCTGCGCCAAAGGAATGAAAACACTGTTTTCTGCGGTAAAGGTGTTGCCGTTCAATTTCGCCGATTTTGTTAGCGGAAACGCCTGTATTTGATGCTGAGAAAGTAGATTCAACAGCGCATTAAGGCGAGTTTTATCTTTCACACCCCCGACAACGTAGCCATCTTCATCGGCATTTTTAGCGATCTTTTTGGCGTCTTGCTCAAAGCGCCACTGGAAATCCAACAGTTCCGATTTGTGCTTAAGTGACCCCTCCAAGGTTGAAAATGACGCGGTCACTTGGTTTTTTATGGTCGTTGGAAAATCTACGTCGCCATTGATTGATTCCTGCAAATGACCGCGGCTTGAGCCTTGCTCAAAAAGAATGCCAATGGTGCCATGCAAATCTGGGTAGGTTGAACCTTTACCCGCGTAAAAGTCATCAAAGCTTTCTTCGGTGAAGTACAAGGTATTGGTTTGATCAAATGCTTTGGCATGATAATGGGCGAGAGTTTTGGTCAGCTCGACATTTTCATCCGGTGTAAATGGGTTCTTTCTCGAGGGTATGCCCGGTTGAAAGAAGAATGTGCTGTGAGTCCCCATTTCATGATGGTCAGTTAACACATTTGGTCGCCATTGGTGGTACTTAGTGATACGCGCTTGAGATTCTGGATGTTGCAGTAAAAGCCAATCACGGTTCAAATCAAACCAGTAATGGTTCACACGGCCTCGAATCCAATCTTGAACGTGTTCGCGGTTATTCGAATCGTTGTTTAAGTTTTTACCTTTGTGTTGGTTTGCCCAGTGGGCAAAGCGACTGAGGCCGTCTGGGTTCAGCGATGGATCGAGAATAATGACCATGTTGTCTAAGTACTCTTGAACTTTAGGATCGTTACTCGCCGCTAGGTAATAAGCCACCAACATCGACGCGTTGGAGCCAGAGGATTCATCGCCGTGTACGCTGTAGTTCAGATTTACTATAAGTGGATGATCGTCAGGATTGGGTTTTGAACTCGAGTTGAAGCGGTTTAAATGTGCCGTTCTGATCTGTTCTAATCGAGCATGGTTCTTTGGAGACGTAATCACTAAATGCAATAACTCACGTTGCTCGTGAGAACGACCAATCGTTTCTACGGTGACACGGTCACTTGATGCCGCCAACTGCTTGTAAAACTGAACAAGTTGATCGTGGCGCACATGCCACTCACCCACCTGGTAACCTAACACCGATTCCGGCGTCGTTACTTTTTGCTGATAACTTTCATTTGGTAGGTAAAAATCGAGATCAACAGCGCCGACTTGAACACTGGTGAATGCGGCCAAAAACAGGCCAACAATGGTTTTTTTCATTTAAATTACACCCTGAGGATACATTACCGGAAATGTAACAAGTAAGAACCCTCACGAGCAAACGCTTAATGGAGTTATCGGACTAGTTACTGGGCTGACGAGACAAATTTACTATATCTTGTAATTTCCACTTGTTGCACCCATATCGAGTTGTAGTATTATTGCAATAACCTAGTAAATTAGTCGGATATATCCATGATCACCATTTCAGATGCTGCGCAACAGCACTTTGTAAAGTTGCTTGATACTCAAGCGCCAAATACTCGTATTCGAGTGTTCGTAGTAAACCCTGGCACACGCAGTGCGGAATGCGGCGTATCTTACTGCCCTGAAGAGTCAGTTGAAGCTGATGATATTGTCCTGCCATTCAGCGGCTTTGAAGCGGTCGTAGACAAAGAAAGTGAACCTTTCCTAGAAGAAGCGGAAATTGACTTTGTTACAGACCAGATGGGCTCTCAACTAACATTGAAGGCACCCAATGCCAAAGCTCGAAAAGTCGCAGACGATGCGCCTTTGAGAGAACGAGTGCAGTATTTCATAGAATCTGAAGTAAACCCAGGTTTGGCGAATCATGGCGGTAACGTGCAAATAGTAGAAATCACCGAAGATGGTGTTGTTGTATTACAGTTCGGTGGCGGTTGTAACGGCTGCTCAATGGTAGATGTCACCTTAAAAGAAGGCATTGAGAAACAAATGCTGCAACAATTTGAAGGTGAAATCAGCGGTGTTAAGGATATGACAGAGCACGAAGCTGGCGAACACTCCTACTATTAAAGCTCATGACTGAAGCTAACGACATTAAACAGCCGACAGCTGAAAACGACAAGCTTCAGTCTTTCCTGCTGAAATATGGCTCGAACCCAAAGCTGAGTTACAAGCGCTTTGCTTTGGGTTTATTCCTGTTTTTTACGGGCCTCGTTTTAATCTACTTGGGCGCGGCCACGCTCCACCTTTTACAAATACCCGCAGTGGTTTTGATGGCCGTTGGGGTATTCATTAGTCTTAGAGGTTATTTAGGTATTTTGTGTAATCGCTTGGCCTATTTTCGCCACAATAGCGCAAAAAACCGTGCTAAATACAAACACCTAGAATAGTAATTTGTAACGTTTTAGCATCCAGCCTTGTACCATCCAGCGAGTACACAAAAAGACAACAAAACACCCCCAAAGCTGTAACTGAGTTCCAGAGAATGTGTAGACCGACACAACCACGCACACACCAAAGCCAAATGCAGCGATTGCCATACTCACGCACATCTGCTTAACCCACGCGAGCGCGACAAATACGCCGTCAAAGATAAAGCTTAGAAAACTCAACAATGGCAACACCACCACCAGCCAATAAAAAGACTCGAACCGAACAAGCAGTGAGGGAATATCTGTTAAGAGTGAGACTATAGAAAAGGCAAAACACAAGTACAATGCGGTGTAAAGAAGAGCAAATCGCAAGGCCAAGCGACCTCCCCGTTGTATATACAACCTAGTTTGTTTTAATTTATTGCCGCCGTATGCTTTACCAACCAAAGACTCTAGTCCAAAGGCTATTCCATCCATTGCAAAAGAAATAAAGAGAAAAAACTGCATTAAGATGGCGTTGAGCGCAATGGCGTCATCTCCGTATCTGGAAGAGTGAATGGCCATAAATGAGATCACCGACTGCAACAGCGCGCTGCGCAAAAACAAGGTCGAATTCATCGATATTAAAGCCGATAACTTTGCATCGCCTTGTTTAAAGTCGACTCGCTCTATCAGCTTATGGATTTGCAGTAACCAAATTAAAGCAACAAACTGACAAATTTCAGCAAGTACTGACGCCATAGCAACACCTGCCACTCCAAAACCAAGCACAGGCACAAACAAGATGTCGGCCGCTAAATTAACCAAGTTACCAATCAAAACAACCTGCAAAACAACTTTGGTTCGACCGATACCGATGGCATAGCCAAGCAAGACCAAATTGATCAAACTGATGGGAGCGATCCAAACTCGCGTCGAAAAATACAACTCAGCATGTTTTAGTGACGCGCTAACATCAACTTCCGTCGTGATTGCTAGGTTCAGAAGACCAAAGAGAGCGTCCTGAAATAGAACTATCGAACACCCCAATGCCAGTGCCAGAGAAATTCCTTGAATCAATGTATTGGCTGAGGTCACCTTATCATTGCGTCCCTCGGCCTGCGCCACCAATCCAGTCGTTGACATACGCAGAAAGCCCATGAGCCAAAACAGCACGGTTATAAGTAAACTGCCAAGAGCCGTGCCCGCAAGGTAACTAGCATCTGGTAAGTGGCCGACCACAGCGGTATCAACAAACCCTAACAACGGAGTGCTAATGTTTGCTAGAATGATAGGCCAAGCCAATAGCCAAATTCGCTGTTCCGCGAAACGGTTCACCAACAAAGATGGGAAATAGGGAAAAGATGGCATCTAAGCTCACTTTCATAAAAATTTGTTTGATTATAATGGTTTTACTGACAAATAGCGCCGTTGTTCAGGCTGCTAACGTTCTACTCTATCACCATGTAGATGACTCAACCCCGAAATCCACCAGCGTCAGTGTCGAAACGTTTATTCAACACTTAGAATTAATTGAATCTCTTGAACTCAAAGTCGTACCACTGACCGCGATCACAGACAAACTCAAAGCTGGCGAGTCTATTCCAGACCACTGGCTGGCGATTACGTTTGATGATGGCTACCGAAACGTATACGAAAACGCTATGCCTCTGTTAAAAGAGCGTAACTGGCCATTCACTGTGTTCGTAAACCCAAAGATGGTCAAGCCGAGCAAACTCTACATGGATTGGGACCAGATTAAAGATCTGATTAATCACGGTGGACTCATCGCCAACCATACGCTGAATCACGAGAACCTAGTTCAAGACGGCTTATCGTTGGCGGACATCAAAGCCAATATCGAATCAACAGAAGCCTTGATTGCCGAGCAAGTGGGTTACAGCTTAAAGATCCTTGCTTACCCTTATGGTGAATACAATCAAGCAGTAAAGTCGATGTTAAAGGACATGGGTTATGTCGGATTTGCACAACACTCTGGGTCCATTAATGAATCAAGCGATTTGTTAGCACTTACTCGCTTTCCAGCTAACGGTATTTATTCCAATCCCAAGACGCTAAAGAATAAGCTGGCCAGCTTACCGTTTTCTTTTGAAATGACCGCGCCGCTCGACACTCACCCAGTAACACTGCAACCGAAATGGTTAGTGAAGTTGAAAGAGAGAGATTTTTACCAGAGCCAGTTAGCTTGTTTTATCAGTGGCTTCAGTAAACCAGTGAAGCCAATATGGATCGACGATTTAACGTTTGAGGTGCAAGCGCCAGAAAACATAGGTACCGGCCGGATCAAATACAATTGCACCGCGCCATCCAAATCTAAGCGCGGACAATTTTACTGGACATCTAAACTTTGGATAAATCCTAAGGCTTAACCGCGGCTTGAATAAGGGCCTTGGCAATTTTGTCCAAGGCCAATTCCTTCTCTACTGCACCAATTTCAGCGGCCGCTTTTGGCATACCGTAGACAACACAGCTCGATTCGTTTTGCCCTATCGTATAAGCGCCGTCCTGACGCAATCGCAACATGCCTTTAGCACCGTCGGCGCCCATTCCTGTCAACATTACAGCCGTGGTATTCTTTGCCAACGACTGTTCAATCGAGTCAAACATTACGTCTACAGCCGGCCGGTGACGATTAACTGGTGCTGAACTATCCAGCTTACAAGTTAGCTGCGAACCTTCTCGCACTATACGTAAATGCTGGTCGCCAGGGGCAACATAAACACAGCCACCTGAGATAGGTTGACCATCGCGCGCTTCAAACACTTTCATCTTTGAAGCACGATCCAGTCGTTGTGCATAGGTTGTACTGAACACCGGAGGAATATGCTGGGTGATAACAATAGGTGGGAAGTGGGCCGGCAACTTTGTCACAACATTTTTAATCGCTTCAGTACCGCCAGTTGATGCCCCAATGGCAACAATATGATTAAGTTTAAATTTTAGTCCATCCCAGTTGCGCTCTAGGGCTTGCTGTCTCTGACTGGCTTCTTGATTCTCAGTGGTCTGCCTGATCACCTGAGCAGTGGCCGCAACTCTGAGCTTCTCTCGGAGTACCTCGGTGTACATTGGTAATTCTGAAACCACATCGCCTTTTGGTTTTTCAAGAAAATCCACAGCACCGAGTTCTAACGCCTCAAGTGTCACAGGGGCGCCTTCGGCGGTTAAAGTAGATAACATAACCACAGGCATTGGACGAAGACGCATTAAGTTCTTGAGGAACGTCAGGCCATCCATTTTCGGCATTTCAACATCAAGCGTGATGACATCAGGGTTGAGCTGCTTTATTTTTTCTCTTGCATCAAACGGATCTTCTGCCTGGCCAATGACTTCCATATCAGGTGCACCGTTTATCATTTCCATTAACAAGGCACGAATAAGTTTTGAATCATCGACAACCAAGACTTTAATCATTAAGTGTCACCCTAAAAAAGTTCGATATCATTGTTCTCTGCCACAGCTGGTTTATCCAGGCTGTCTCTGTACTGAATTTCACGACGTTGAATCGTATCATTATGCGTGGTGTGAAGTTTTTTCACTAGCGCTTTTCCAGTTGCAGGGAAAAACAGTACTTTTCTTGGCCACGACCCGCCGACATCGGAGCCCACAATGGGCAGTTCTTCATTAAGTATATACTCTTCTGCAAATTGAATGTTTTGTGCGCCAACATCAGAGGTCATATTTTGCAGTACTCGACCGCCACCAAACAACTTAACCTTTAAATTGTTCCTGTATCCGCCGTACTTCAATATTTCGTTGATTAAGTATTCCATCGCCCAGAGTCCGTAGCGGCACGTGTAACTGTTGTTGTTTTGCCAGCCTTCTGAGCCGAACGCATCACCTTTAGTCGGCAACATAAAGTGATTCATGCCGCCAATACCCATTTTGTCGTCCCAAATACAGGCTGAAATACAAGAACCTAAAACCGTACTGATCGCCTCTTCTTGTTTGGTAACGTAAAATTCACCAGGCAATATTTTTGCTACGACCATATTGCGCTGCCGGTCGTGATAGCGCTTTATATGCTCGAAATCGGGAAGAACGGGTTTAAATTCGATGGTCACTCGCAGTTACGCCTTCTGATAAACGGTATGGCCCAAGGGCTTAAAACATGTGATTTCGCGGCTCATTGTCTCTGAATGTCCCAAGATCAAGTAGCCGTTTGGACGCAGTAATTCTGCGTAACGTTGAAACAGTTTGTTTTTCGTTTCAAGGTCGAAATAGATCACAACATTGCGACAGAAAATCACATCGAATGGACCTCTTATAGGCCAAGGGTTTAGCAAGTTTAGCTGTTTAAACGTAATGCTACGCTTTAGAGCATCTTTAACTTTATAACGCTCTCCAGCTTCGTCTCGCTTAAAGTACTTAAACAGCTTTTCTTCGTCGATTCCAGTGACACTGTCCGCCTGATAAATGCCATTTTTTGCAGTCTCTAGGACGTTAGTATCGAGATCCGTCGCTAATATCTTAAAGTCCCAATTTGAAGGAAACTTGTTATGCAGTGTCATCGCTATTGAGTAAGGTTCCATCCCAGTAGAGCATCCTGCAGACCAAACTCTGACTCGGCGATCGGCACTGTGGTTCCGTTTCATCTCTGGCAAGATTCGTGTTTCCAGAAAGTCAAAGTGGTGCGGTTCGCGAAAAAACGAGGTCAAATTAGTCGTTATCGCGTTTATGAAATCGCCAAACTCGTGTTCTTTGTGAGTTTCAAGATGCTGAATATACTGGGCAAAGCTACTTAGCTTTAACGCTCGAATACGTCTCGCTATTCGCGAATACACCATATCTTTTTTTTGGTCACTTAGAACAATGCCACATTCGTTATATACCGTTTGGCTTATGTAACGATAATCGGCATCCGTCATTGCGAATTCTTTATTTTCAAACATGATTGCGCTGCTGTTTTCCCTAAACTCAGCGGAGGCAAAAAACTTACTTCCTACTGAAATTGTAGAAGATAATAAACATCTGAAAAGAAAAAATTAAAAGCGGGCTGATTGCCCGCTTTTAAACTGATTAAAACTCTTCCCATTCTTCGTCATCGGACGCGACGGGAGCAGTCGTCATTGGCATTCGGCCGTTACCATTACTGACCAACGCCCTTGGTTGCGGACGCGAAATTTGCGGTGTCATCACTTGCTGGTTCATACCTTCCGACAAGCGGAAGAAACTGAGCAGTTGTTTCATCGCTCTCGCTTGTTCAGACATAGATTCACCCGCTGCTGAGGCTTCTTCCACTAACGCCGCATTCTGCTGAGTCATCTCGTCCATTTGGGTAACCGCTTTATTCACCTGTTCAATGCCTGAAGACTGCTCTTCGGATGCGACACTGATATCAGCAATCGTTGCATTAACTTTCTTAACGGCTTCGACTATTTCATTGAGCATATCACCCGATTGGTTCACAAGTGACGTACCGTCTTCAACTTTAGTCACGGAATCGCGAATCAAGTCTTTAATTTCTTTCGCTGCCGCTGCACTTCGTTGCGCTAAGTTTCTCACTTCACCTGCAACAACCGCAAAACCTCGACCTTGCTCTCCTGCTCTTGCCGCCTCAACTGCCGCGTTTAATGCAAGCAAGTTGGTCTGGAAGGCAATCTCGTCAATTACGCCGATGATGTCAGAAATTTTCTTACTGGAGTCGTTGATCTCAGCCATTGATGCAACCGCTTTACCAACAATCTCACCACCAGAAGACGCTTTCTTAGCCGCTTCTTCCGACAAGCGATTAGCAGAGCGCGCATTTTCGGCATTTTGACGCACCGTGGCGGTCATCTCTTCCATACTCGATGCCGTCTCTTCAAGACTCGACGCTTGTTCTTCAGTACGCTGACTTAAATCGGCGTTGCCCTGTGCAATTTCCTCAGCTCCGGTGGCAACCGTGTTTGCAGAATCTTCGATTCGACCAATAACTTCAGTTAACTTGTCTGCGGTTGCGTTGGCATCGCGTTTAAGCTTGTCATAAATGCCCTGGTACTCAGTATCAATGCGTTTGGTCAGATCGCCATGCGCTAAGGCATCGAGAATCTGAACGGTATCGGTAATCACCCCTTCGGCAATCGTCACAATCTGGTTCAGGCCGCTTGATAAGGTTAAGAAGAACCCGGTTTTATCGTCTTCATCCAGACGAATGGTTAAATCGCCACTAGCTGCAGCCGCAATGACGCTTTCAACTTCTTTCTCAATCGAGACTTCAGCGGTTCTATCAAGCCACTCAACAACCGTACCTAAACGCTTATTGTCGTCGCCAATAATCGGATTTGCGGTCAAGGCAAACGTGCGACCACCAACCGTGATTTGAGTTTTATATGTGGAAGTCAGACGCTCCAACATAGTGCGTTGATGTGCTGGATTTTTATGGAAAATATCGACGTTCTTGCCGATGACATCGTTGGCATTGAAGTGTGGTAGGTCTTTGCGCAAATCAGCCTCAGCGATTCGCAGCATTTCTTTAACAGCTTCATTCAGATAGATGATGTTGTTGTTTTCGTCCGCCACCATGGCACAAGTCGCAACATTATCTAGCGCTTGTTTCACCCGCGCATTGGCATCCGCCAACTCACGCTCGGCCTTTACTCGAGCAACTTCATCCGTGACATCTTCCCACTCAACAATGATACCGATTTTTTCGCCATTAATGTCGTACCAAGGAGATGCAGTAAGGTTGAAGTTTAACTCCGCAACGTTGAGCTGAGTTTTGTATGGTTTATCTAAGCTGGCTAACAATTTGCGTTGGTGCGACGGGTCTTTGTGGAAATCATCGACGCAAGTGCCAATTAAATTGTTCACGTCAAAGTTCGGGAGCGCCGTACGCAATTGTTCTTGACGTCGAGATAACGTTCGAATCACTTCGTCGTTGGTAAATACGATTTCTAAGTCGTTATTCGCCATCATCACGTTGGCCTGACAGACTTTCAACGCACTCGCGAGATCCGCGGCCTCTCTGGCTTTCGCTTCCTGTTGTTTTTGAGCAGTAATATCAGAAGCATACTTGACCACTTTATACGGTTGGCCATTTAGGTCCATTATCGGATTGTATGAAGCCTGAATCCAAATTTCTTTGCCGCCCTTACCCAAACGTTTGTACTCACCTGCGTCATAGCTACCAGCGTTTAGGTTTCGCCAGAAGTCTGCATAGTCAGAACTTTTTGCATATTCTGGTTCAGCAAACATACTGTGGTGTTTGCCAACAATCTCATCCAATGAATACCCCATAGCATTACAAAAATTCTCATTTGCAGTAATGATAGTGCCATCCATATTAAACTCGATGACCGCTTGCGCTTTACCAATCGCTTCGATTTGGCCGGAAAAGTTGGCGTAGTCTTGCTTCTGTTTAGTGATATCGCTGGCGTATTTAACAACCTTAAATGCGCGACCATCCATATCAAGAATCGGGTTGTAAGACGCTTGAATCCATATTTCTCTACCGCCTTTTCCGAGTCGTTTGTACTCACCCGTATCGAAATTTCCGCGTCCAAGGTTCTGCCAAAACTCTTTGTACTCTTTACTTGCTGCATAGTCCGGCTCTGCAAACATACTATGGTGCTTGCCGATGATTTCACTTGCTTCGTATCCCATTGCACTGCAGAAATTCTCATTGGCTGAGAGAATGACGCCATCCAAATTGAACTCGATAACAGCTTGCGACTTTCCTATCGCTTCAATTTGACCTTCGAAGTCAGCATTACGTATCTTCTCCGCGGTAATATCAGAGGCAAACTTAACGACTTTAAAAGGTCTTCCTTCCATATCTAGGATTGGGTTATAAGATGCTTGAATCCAAATTTCTTTGCCGTTTTTACCAACTCGCTTGTATTCGCCGGTAGAAAACTCACCCAAGTTTAATGACTGCCAGAACTCTCTATATTCAGCACTCGCAGCATACTCTGGTTCCGCAAACATACTATGATGTTGGCCTTGAATTTCTTCTAACGAGTAGCCCATCGTATTTAGGAAATTGGTGTTGGCGGTGATGATGGTGCCATCCATATTGAATTCAATCACGGCCTGCGATTTACCGATCGCCTCAACTTGGCCTGTCATATCAGCACTCTGAAGTTTCTGAGCGGTTACATCCGTCGCGTACTTAACCACTTTGAAAGGCTTACCATCGGTATCAAAAATAGGATTGTAAGACGCGTTAATCCAAACCTCTTTGCCATTC
>Ga0213831_1000915_pt1 | contig 12187 bp, 11 predicted proteins | sample SWATP12_FD_163421 | JGI IMG/M metagenome (GOLD analysis project Ga0213831, IMG submission 163421) | Coastal seawater microbial communities from Marineland, Florida, United States - SWA TP1 #2 | ecosystem: Environmental > Aquatic > Marine > Coastal | place: USA: Florida | collected 2016-08-06 | reverse complement strand
GTTTAGTGCTTGGACTAACGCGCTAAACTCTCATCTTGACGAGTGGCAGCAGATCACTATGGATATCGGTAAGGCAGCAGCATCGAACCCAGATGAAATTGGTGCAGCGTCTGTCGATTACCTAATGTATTCGGGTTATGTCACCGTTGCTTACTTCTGGCTAAAAATGGCAGTGAAAGCACAAGAACAGCTTGAAGCAGGTAGCACCGAAACCGAGTTTTATAAGAGTAAAATCTTAACAACGGGCTTCTACTTTGACCGATTGTTAACCCGTACTCGCTCACTGGTTTCTGCAATGCAATCAGGCGCAGACAACTTGATGTCTATGCCAGAGAGTATGTTCGCTATCGAGTAACGACATAAAAGTAATACACGTGCGTTACTAAGAGACGTACGTAAGGCCGAGCAAATAATGTAGCCGAGAAAATGATTTAACAAATAATCATTGGATACGTTATTTTGCTCGGCTTTTTTGTTTCTTAAAAACAATATAGAGGAAGCGAGCACTGTAATTGTTTCAAAGTACGCGAATGTTGAGGGGGCTCACATTTATTATTCAATCCGAACGCGTCGCATTGGTTACACCGGGAAAAGCCTGAGTGGGTACAAAAAGAAGCGATAAATTTTACAGGGACCTAGAAAGGGGTGAGGCCCCTAAAAGGGGCCTCCAGTGCGGCATCCTGCCGCTACCATGTTGAATCGTTACATCACATGGTGTGACTATATCTTCTTATTAAATTCTGCCGTTAAGCTCTGCTGAGATTGGTGAGCTCTGTAGACCTTGCTCTGCAATCCACGCTTGTAGTGTTTTGCCGTCTGATTCAGGTTCTGCTAGGTCTTTGCTTGGCATTTTCTTAACTAACAGCGTACCTACTTCAACTGCATTGTTAGTAATAGCAGTACGGATTAGGCTTTGACCGTTACAAGAAATACCAGAGTAGTAATCGCGAAGCTTAAGCTTGTAGTCTGATTGAACACTACGCATTTTCTTGCGAAGTTCGCCTTTGTCATCGGCTTGAACGATAGTGCAAATATTTGCTAGTGCTTCGTTAATGTCGTTAGCTTGTGCTGCGTTAGAGAAAGCTAAAGTAGATGCTGCAATTACTAGAGAAGTTTTAACGATTTTCAACATGGTTAAATTCCTTCGGTTGTTGTTATTAAGATTATGTTTGTTCGTTGAGATGCATTAAACCTGAATCTAACTGATTGAAAAACATGCTGTAAAATAACATGGTATGCCAAATTATACTTATTGGCAGCCATATGGCTGAGAATGCCAGGTATGTGTGTCTGTGAGAGGGCATTTACAGAATGGTAGAACGGCAAAAGTACAACGGAAATAAAAAAGGCCCCGTAGCAGTGGGGCCTTTCAGCGCAGCATTTGCTGCAACCATGTTGAATCGACTCACATGGTAATGTGAAATAGTGCTTAAATTCTGTCGTTAAGCTCAGCAGAAATTGGAGAGCTTTGTAAGCCTTGCTCTGCAATCCACGCTTGTAGTGTTTTGCCGTCAGCTTCTGGCTCAGAAAGATCTTTACTTGGCATTTTCTTTACAAGCAGTGTGCCTACTTCAACCGCGTTGTTGGTCAATGCAGTACGGATAAGGCTTTGACCACCACATGTTACGCCAGAGTAATAATCGCGTAGTTTTAGTTTAAAGTCAGACTGTACGCGACGCATTTTTTTACGTAGCTCACCTTTGTCATCTGCCTGAACAATAGTGCAGATGTTTGCTAGGGCTTCATTTACATCATTTGCTTGTGCTGCATTTGAAAAAGCTAAGGTTGAAGCTGCGATGACTAGAGAAGTTTTAACGATTTTCAACATGGTTAAATTTCCTTCGTTGTTAGTTTAATTAATCGGTTCGTTTGTTCGGGATTAATTAAAAAACAACCAGGTCGATTAAAAAACATTCATTCAAATAACAAGGTATATCAAACAATACGTTATACTAAAGGTGTAAGAGAGATGAAACTCGCTGTAGCCTTTAGTAGTAAAGGGATGGAGCATACAGCTATGCATCGAGTGGCCAGATCAATAAATCGTCAAATAAAGCATAAAAAAACAGCGGAAAAACTGTTTTTTTAGCTTTTATTGAAGTTACTGCGTATGAAAAGTGCGCTAATTTGAGAATCGTTTAACAAGAACAAAAACGAAATTATGGAAGAACTAATGCCGCTGCTGTGCGCTCTGTTGTAATTAAACCATTTAGGAACTTCGAGCGAAGGGCTCCCCTTATTGCTTTCAACTTATTGTCACCCGATGCAACACCTATAACCGGCCTCTCAGGCGTTGCCTTTAACTTAAAACTGGTCACTCTCTCATTAATATCGCAGTTAATGAGAGCGCCTTCTTCATTAAATATCCAACTTATGATCTCGCCGCTTGCTCCAGACTCTGCAAGCGTCGCTAAATCATCGTCGCCGATGAACCCATCCTTATATAGCGGAGATACGCTGCCTAAATTGCCGATACCTACAAAGCTGATGTCAGCTTGTTCTGCAAGCGCGTGAATACGGGAAATGTGCTTTTGCCCTTGCCATATTTCCCTTTCTGATTGGCTTGAAGCAATAACAGGTGTTGGCATGGGGTAGTGTTGTGCCTTAACTCTGTCGGCTACGTGTACCGCAACGTCGTAGCGCGTGGCTTCGCCATTTTCAGCAATGTTACCAACAAGAGAAACAATTTTATGTTGAGGACAGTGAAGCATCGACAGTTCATCTGCGCACGCACGAAGTACGCGACCTGTGCCAAAAGCTATCGTTTTGGGGGCGTCGGATTTTAACGCTCTTTCTATTGCTGCTGCACCCGCCTGGCCAAGCCCCTGAGTGGTATTGGGGTCATCATCTACGTTAGGAACAACATCGCAATATGTTAATCCAAACTTTTCTTGGAGCCGTTGTGCTAATTCCATACATCTAGCGATGGGGTGCTCTAAACGTACTTTTACAAGACCTTCTGACATAGATAACGCTACTAAGCGCTGTGCGCTCTGGCGCGACGTTTTAAGTGTTTTAGCTATTTCATCTTGCGTTTTCCCGCCAACATAGTACATCCATCCTGCTCTGGCGGCTTCGTCAAGTTTATTGAGCTCGTTCTGCGCTTTCTTACTCATTTTATATTTCTCACGTCGAATATGTTGGGGCAGCAACGGTAAAGTTCGTCCCATGTTTTTATAGTGTGATCAGATGATGTGTTACCACTGTGTAAGTGTGCGCCACCTGTATAATGTAAATAGTGCATACCGGCACTTTTAGCGGCGGAAATTCCCGGCTGAGAGTCTTCGATAACTAAGCAATTTGCAGGATCTACGCCCAGGGAGTTTGCAGCGTATAAAAATAAATCGGGCGCTGGCTTTCCTCGTTTTACTAATGAGCGTGTATAAACTCGGCCTTCAAAAAAATCATGAAGCCCTGTACGGTTTAGCGCCTTTGCCGTCCTTTCTGGGGAACTGCTGGTCGCGATGCAAAAAGGTATCGTTAGCGCTGAAAGCACAGACTCGATTCCAGGTGTTTGCTGAAGAAAGTGCTCGAAATTTTTGAACAGTAATGTATAGAAGTCTTCTTTCATGGCAGCAGTAAGAGTAAGCATGAAATCTTCTTTTAACTTAAACTGAACATGTTCCATGCTTTTTCCAAGGAAGTGTTCAATAAAATAGTCCTTTGATAGGGGAATGTTGTAACGAGACAAAATGGTTTGCCACGTCTCCATCGACAATACTTCGCTATCGATAAGTACGCCATCGCAATCAAAAATTACTAAATCAACGGTCTTTATTTGCAAGAATCACCTTTCCTTAATTTCTGTTTTTCACACACTCGCCTTTGTTAGACGACTATTAGACCATCAAAGAATATATCTAAACAGATTGAACATTTGCCTAAGTGTAAGGTAATTGGTGTTAATTATTCTACCTAAACGCACCTTTCTCCAGTGCTATGTTCAATATCCCTACGAATATCTAGCAATTTACATACTCTCGGGAATGTATATTTTCTATTTTAGAAACAATTATTTAATTTCAAATAGACGTTTGTGTTTCTTGTTTTAGCACAGTTTTTAAAGTGTTAATGAAGTGGCAATGCGCCAACTTATTTTGTTAATGGCTGTTTACAAAAATCAGGGGGTGTGTAAATATTCACGCATAAATGAGATATTTCCCAGGTTATGAGCATATGCTCTAAATGGCATTTTAGCGCTAAGGGAAAACCACCTACAACACGAGATCTGAAGATGAAGTCGACGTCTAGTGATATTGATATTTCGCAAATTAGTGACGAGCAACTCCCTGTCGCTAAACATAAATTGAAAGGCTGGAAGCATTTCATGGGTTTGTATGCTGGCGAACATGTCGCCGCAACAGAGTTTGTATTTGGGGCCACTTTCGTTGCACTTGGCGCCAGCATGATGGATATCTTGTTGGGGTTGCTTATTGGTAATTTACTTGCCGTACTAAGTTGGACTCTCATTACCACACCTATTGCGGTGGAAACCAGATTGAGCCTTTACTCTTACCTGCAAAAAATTGCGGGAGATTCAATGACCAAGCTTTACAACTGGGCAAATGTGGTGATATTCACTGTTATATCGGCAGCAATGATCACCGTGTCTGCCACCGCCGTGCGTTTTGCCCTTAATATTCCTGCCCAGTTGAACTGGTATCCTACAAATTTAGCTTTTGTCGCTGTGGTTCTTGCTGTTGGCGTTATCGTTGTTTTCGTCGCTATGTATGGTTTCAATGCCGTATCAGACTTCTCCCGTATTTGCGCTCCTTGGCTTTTCACCATGTTTATTTGTGGCCCTCTAGTGTTAATGCCAGCACTCGCAGAATCTGTAATTGGGCAGACTTTTATCTCGTCGTGGAGCGACTTTGTACATATTGGTAGCACATCGGTATGGACGGGGCTGACTCAAACCGGAGAGCCAGGGATCGGATTACTAGAAGTTATTGGCTTTTCCTGGGCGGCTAATACTATTACACACTTTGGTTTAATTGATATGGCATTGCTTCGTTTTGCTAAGCGCAAACGCTATGGACTGTGTACGTCTGCAGGCATGCTATTTGGGCATTACATTGCGTGGATTTCAGCTGGCATTATGGGCGCGGGGACTGCAGTCATAGTGCAGAAATCAATTGTGGAATTAGACCCAGGTGATGTTGCCTTTCATGCTCTGGGGTTATCGGGCCTTGTCATCGTTATTGTTGCTGGCTGGACTACAGCAAATGCTAACCTTTATCGAGCTGGTCTTGCTGCCCAAGCTATTTTTAAAGATAAATCTCGCCATAAAACTACCGCCATAGTCGGCATGGTAACCGTGGCTATTGCTTGTTTTCCTTTTGTATTTACTAAGCTACTTCCTCTTCTTACTTATGCCGGGTTGCTGGTGGTGCCAGTTGGAGCGATTGTATTTGCAGAACATACTATTTTTCCTCGTATTGGCTATACACGATATTGGGCTCATTACCAGAGCTTAACGCATAGCACACCAGCCGTAGCGAGTTGGGGCGTAGGTCTTGCTTTTGGATTCGGGCTTAATGCGTTGAATGTTATGTCATTCTATTATCTGTTCATCCCCACGTGGTTTTTCACCATTGCTGTCTACACAGGGCTAGCCGCTAAATATGGCGCAAAGCGTGAATATCCAGAGCAGGTAGCGCAAGTAAGCGCATTCGATCAGCGAGTAGAAGCACATCAGCAAGCCGAAGCCGCTAAAACAAAGGAAGATGTAAAGGACAGCCGTGCTTCTTCTACGCTACTACGCATCGTATCTGTAGCGAGTCTGGTTGTTTCTATCGCATTGGCTTTCAACACGTTTTCTCTTAGTGACACGCTGAGCGCCTACGAGTCTAATCGAGACCTTTTCTTTAACGTCGGGTTTGCGTGCACGGTTATTTATTTCGTTACTGCATATTGGGCGATGCGTCGTCATAAAGCATTTCAAAACACATAAGGTTTTTATGAAAACTCAAACATCTATCTTATTGAATAGAGCTAATCTGGCGAAAATGCCGGCAGATTTTAAGCGGCCTTCTTATAACGTAGAAAATGTTAAAACTGGTATTGTTCACATTGGTGTGGGAGGGTTTCACCGCGCGCACGAAGCTATGTATGTAGACAGACTCATGGCGAAAACCGGGGATTTGTCTTGGGGAATTTGCGGTGTGGGCCTTCGTGAAAATGACCGAGCCATGAAAAAAGTGCTCGATGAACAAGATAACCTGTATACCCTGATTGAAAAGCATAAAGATGGTACCCGCAAAGCATCGGTCATCGGTGCTATGACAGGTTTTCTTATGGCGCAGGATAACCCTCAGGCGGTTATTGATAAGATGGCTGACCCCGAGGTACGCATCGTTTCGTTAACCATTACTGAAGGTGGATATAATTTCGACGCGTCTACAGGGGAATTTATCGCCGCTAACCCAGACGTTATCCATGATATTGAAAACCCAAGAAGTCCTAAATTAGTTTTTGGTTATCTTGTTGCTGCGCTTAAAAAACGCAAGGAAAATAAGATTAAGCCTTTTACCGTTATGTCATGCGACAACATTCAACACAACGGACAAGTGCTGAAGAAAATGCTGCTTTCTTTCATAGAGTTATTCGACACAGCATTGGCTGACTGGGTAAACGAAAACGTAAGTTTCCCAAACTCGATGGTAGATAGAATAACGCCTGCGACGACAGAAGAAGACATCACAACGCTAAAATCAAAAGGCGTGGAAGATGGCTGGCCTGTAGTCTGTGAGCCTTTCGAACAGTGGGTTATCGAAGACAATTTTTGCAATGAAAGACCAGAGTTTAACCTTGTTGGCGCACAATTTGTGGATGATGTAGCACCTTACGAGAAACTAAAACTTCGCATGCTCAATGCGGGTCATTCTGTACTTGGCTTGATAGGTTCGGTAGCTGGACTCGACACAATTCATGAGAGCGTTGATGTAATGCAGCTTAAGCGTTTGCTTTCCGTTTTTATGGAGAAGGAAGTGATGCCAACGCTGGATATGGTAGAGGGAATAGATGTTTTTGAGTACAGAGATACATTAATTTCTCGTTTCTCTAACCCGTTTATAAAAGACACGCTCGCGCGAATTTGTCTTGAAAGCTCGGCAAAATTACCTGTGTTTTTGCTACCAACTGTACGAGATAATTTGGCGAGCGGCAGGAATGTAAGTATAAGTGCTTTAGTTATTGCATGCTGGGCTTACTATTCCGATAAACACTCTTCCCAAGATGGGAAACCACTTGAAGTCAACGATGTGTTAGCCGAGACGCTACACGTTGCGGCGGTCAATAACCATCTTGATAGTCTCAGTTTCTTAAAACTAGAAGCGGTATTTGGTTCGCTGGTAAACCAAAACCAGTTTACTGTTTGTTATAAAGCGTTTGTTGAGCGTCTATATCAGGGTGAACCGGTATTATTAATTTGTGAAGAGGTAGCAAACAACGTACTTGAACTTGCTAAAGCTTGTTAAGTCGCGTCGTTAATCACCGTGGGTGAAGAGAGTAGGGATGTGCTCTCTTTTTTTTATGTAATTCAAAATTATTGAGTACCACAAAAGAAAAAAGCGACCCGAGGGTCGCTTTCTAAAGTGCAGATTTCTCTGCAACCATGTTGAACTGATTCACATGGTGTGAAATTGTCTTATAGACGGTCGTTGATTACCGCAGCAATAGGGTTGTCTTGTAAACCGTTTTCCGCAACCCAAGCTTGAAGTGTTTTACCGTCAGCTTCTGGCGCCTCTAAATCGCTCTTAGGCATTTTCTTTACAAGCAATTCGCCAGCTTCCACTGCATTATTAAGTAACGCTGTACGAATTAGGCTGTTGCCGCTACAGCTGATGCCAGCATAGTAGTCTTTTAGTTTCATGCGATAGTCAGATTCAACTGAACGCATTTTCTTACGTAGTTCGCCTTTATCGTCTGCTTGAACGATAGTGCAAATATTCGCTAGTGCTTCGTTAACATCAGCCTGTGCTACGCCCGACACACCTAATGTCGCTGCAATAACAAGAGAAGTTTTAACAATTTTCAACATGGTTAATTCCTCAAGTATTTGTGAGTTTGTTTGTTCGTTTGTTCGAGTGGATTAAACGACAAAATGCGAAGCTTGAAAACGTTCTAAGCGATACTTAGGTATGCAGTTTCATAACCAACAGCAGGGCAAAAAAAAGCGCTCTTGAAGAGCGCTATAGAGGAAAGCATTGCTAATGAGATTTGTAATTACTGGCCACTTCCATGATTTGCTCGCGCATCCACATATGAGCGTGGTCGTGGTCAGCACTAACATGCCAGTAAAGAAAATATTCTACTGGTGGTAGGTCAAAAGGCACTTCATAAAGAGCAAGGTCGTAATGCTTTGCTAGGTGATACGGTAAGCAAGCGATGAGGTCAGTTTTAACTATCGTACTTGGCACGGTTAAAAAGTGTTGCCCTCGCATCACTTCCTTGCGTCTTTTACCAATTTTATCCAACGCAATTTCTATTGGTCCTACGCCCGATTTCCGTTGTGACACATTGATATGTCCTAGTCGAAGGAATGTGTCTAAATCGAGGCCGTTTTTTAGTGCGGGATGATTTTTTCTTGCTAGTACGACTAACCTGTCTTGTGCGATTTTTTCTTTACAAAGGTGAGGATCGGTAAATGTTGATGCGTCAGAATAAAAGTCCAGTGCCCCTGAAGCCATCGCTGAAACCACTTGGCTTCTTGGGATCTCGTAGTTAGTAAGTCCGATGTTTGGCGCAAGATTCTGCAGACGTGAAATTAACCGAGGCATAATACTTACCTCTAGCAAATCCCTACTAGCAAAATTAAACGATTTTTCAGCAGTTAGCGGATCAAATGTATGGCTTTCTTGAACACTTTTACGCAATAGAGCCAAGGCTTGACGAGCAGGAACAATAATATTTTGGGCAACGGGAGTAGGTGTCATACTGTGGCCAGTTCGAACGAACAAAGGGTCGTTTAGCATTTCCCTAAGCCTTGCTAATGAGTTACTCACCGCAGGTTGGGTGATGCATAAGACATCGGCTGCCTTGGTTAAGCTTCCTGCCGTATAAATGGCGTCGAATACTGCAAAAAGGTTCAAATCGATTCTATTGAGATTCATAACTAATCCTTTAAGAGCGAGTGCCCTGAAAAAAGCCAATAGATGAAGCGGCGCTGGTTTGTATCACAGGGTTTTGAAGAAAAGCTGTGATGCATTGCTACATAGCATCTACGAATAATTTACGTTAGTGTAACAAGAATATTTATAAATACCTATTATTAAAGTTTAATTGAAACATTCAAGCGAATAATAGTAGTTTTGTCGTTAGTAAACGGATATTGGACTCAAAAATGAAAACACTTTTAGACTTAGCAGTAGGAGATACCCTTGAACAGCCTGAATGGTTAACCGTCACACAAGAGATGATTAATCAATTTGCTGACGCCACTGGAGACCATCAGTGGATACACTTGGACGCTGCACGCTGCGAAAGAGAAAGTCCATTTAAAACAACAATTGCACACGGTTTTCTCACTGCCAGCCTTATGCCCAAAGCATTTGCTGAAGTCATTGCACCGAATGAGCGAATCGCTTCAATGATCAACTATGGTATTGATAAGTTACGTTTTCTTGAACCTGTAAAAAGCAATGATGCTGTGAAATATCAATTCAAGCTGGTTGATGTCTCGGAAAAAGCGCTAGGAAAACTGTTCAAAGTGGAAGCGAGTTGCCTGTTGAAATCGAGTGGGAACCCTGCACTGGTAGGCAGTTTTCTTATGCTTGCAGTGCTTAAACCTTAATTAAAAAGTGCGTGAGACTAAACACGTTAAAAGCAAATACGCTATTGATGTAAACGTGGCGTGTATTCGTTTTCCATGAAGTGTATGCGTATGACTTACCTTGTGAAAGGTCTCTTCACCCGCTTCAGAAAATAGTAAGGCGAAAAGATTTAAAGCCTGAGTTGCTAGGTTAGCAATCCTCAGGCTTTTGCTATTGTCATACAGTTTAAACTCGATAGATGTGATGTTAGTTAGACGCTTCCTCTGCGCCTTCTTCAATCGCTTCTCCTGCGCTTTGAATATCCTTACCCGCACCTTCAACGGTGGCACATCCACCTAAAGTGCCGAAACTTGCTGCTAATATAAGTACTAAAAAAGCGTGTTTAAGTGTTTTTGAATTTAACATTTCCATTTGCATCTCCTTAGTTTCATTCTTCTGCGGGGTGCTCAGGGTCATCACCCGCCTTTACATCAGACTGCTTTGTTGATGAATCCGTTTTATCCTTACTCTTACCGTGCTCGTTTTGCTTCTCCAGCATAGTATTTAATTTATCCCCTCCCTTGGCATTGAAATCCAATGTTCTGATAGGGAAAGGAATGAGAATATCGTTTTCTTCCAATACAGTTTTAACAGTACTGACAGCGTCATGGCGAACGCTCATAAATCCGGGGTCTCCCGGGTATCTAATCCAAAACCACAACAGCAGGTTAATACTCGAATCTCCAAACGACTCTGCATAGACTGCGGTTTCTTCCTTTTTGATAACGTAATCCTTTTCATTCATCGCGTCAGTGATGACCCTGGCAGCTTCCTCTATATCATCTGCATAGGAGATACCCACGGGAATTTCTATCCTGCGATAACCCAAATAGGAGTAGTTAGTTAATATATTTCGAAACAGTATTTTGTTGGGTATAACTTCAAGTTGACCATAAAAGGTTTCAACCAAAGTGTTTCGAAGGTTGATCTCTTTAACGTTACCGAATACTCCTTCTGCTTCAATAACGTCGCCAATCTCAAAGGGCTTCCTAATACCCATGGCTACACCGGCAATGAAGTTTTCTGTCATGTCTTGAAACGCAAAACCAATGGCCAACCCCACAATACCTGCGCCGGCTAATAAAGAGGTAACAGTTCCCTTAAGGCCAACAAAATCAAGCGCAATGAAAATACCCGCTACTAAAATGATAGATTTGATTATGGAGGTCAGGAGGCTTGCAATTTGTCGCGACTCAAACGTTCTGCGCATGAGTTTGCCGGCAACATTGCCAATTACTTTTGCGATAATGCCAAATGCAATGGCAATAAAAAATGCAACAACAATGTTAGGAAGTAGCGTGATACCGCCTTCTATCCACGACTCTAACTTCTCGCTTAAAAGTTTATAAACCTCATCTAACTTTGGAAACTCCATAGACCTCGTAGCACCTTTATATAAAGTGATGTTGATATTTCAAAAATCATTCCTTCTTACATTTTTATTTAACCTATTGAAATTTATGGGGTAAATGCTTACGCAACTGTAGAAGGGGGCTAGTAATGGTGAATAAATTACCCACATCGGGAAACATATTCTCATTAGGGTAAATGCGTTTTAACCCACCGATAGTCGGTTGTTATCCATAAGGATATCTGGTCAGACCATGTGTAAAATTAATGTAAACATATTATTCACAATAAATTTACAAAGATGAAATTCGAGCATAGTATCAGATTTGTAGGTCAATATTTGTTCATGGCCTCAAACAATAACAACACGAAATCGAACAGCCTGTCGCTAGCGGAAAGTGTGGGTAGTATGCCGGTAGTGATAAGCCCAGATTTGGAATCACACTATGAAATTTAAAACGCGTAAGACAGCAGTGGCTGCAATGGTCGGTACTGCTTTATTTTGCTCACCTCACATCGCATCAGCCCAAGAAGCTGACGTAGAAAGTGAGCAAGATGCTAAGAAAGACGTAGAGCTCATTTTGGTTACGGGTAGTTTTGTTCGCCGTAGCGAAAACTTCGAATCTCCATCACCACTTGCCGTAGTAGATAGCGTGGCTATCGACGCGATAGGTGCAAAGAATATTGCGGATATTACACAAACCCTCACCATTAACACCGGCGCTGAAAACAACCCGGATGCATTTACGCAAAACGCAACAGCGGGTACATCGAATATTAACCTTCGTGGTTTAGGCGTAGCGTCTACTCTGGTTTTACTTAACAACAAGCGTCAGGTCGTTACAGCGCAACCAACGAACGAAGGCCTGAACTTCGTCGATACCAGTTCACTTGTGCCAATGATTGCCATTGATCGTATGGAAGTGGTTAAAGATGGTGCGTCGGCTCTGTATGGTTCTGATGCCGTTGCAGGTGTCGTTAACTTTATCACCAAACGCAATTATGACGGAGCAATGGTAAGCCTT
>Ga0213831_1000907_pt1 | contig 12360 bp, 15 predicted proteins | sample SWATP12_FD_163421 | JGI IMG/M metagenome (GOLD analysis project Ga0213831, IMG submission 163421) | Coastal seawater microbial communities from Marineland, Florida, United States - SWA TP1 #2 | ecosystem: Environmental > Aquatic > Marine > Coastal | place: USA: Florida | collected 2016-08-06 | reverse complement strand
AGTGACTAAAATTAAAACCAAACGTGTTAGCAGAACAGAAGGAAATATCGAATGAAGATGACAGGGCAATTTCAAATCAGTCAATGGGATGAAAATAATACGTTTGAGTCTGAGGATGGCCACAAAATGTCGTTGGCGGCCATAAAACAATCGTATTCTGGAGACATTAGCGGTACATCTGCAGTGAATTACAGTATGTGTTACATGTCTCCAATGTTGGCCTATTTTTCAGGGTATGAACGACTGCAGTTAACTGTAGGTGAAAAGACTGGCGTCATCGTCTTAAGCCATGATGGCCAGTTTGCTGAGGGCAAGGCTCAAAGCGACTTTACAGTGCTTGCCAATGCGGGAGAAGGTGACTTTGCCGGCGTATCTGGCAAAGGCAGTTTCGCTGCTGGGGCTGGTGGTGTCGCTGATTATCAGTTAGAGCTGGAGTTTTGATGCAATTAATTCCATTGTGTTTTCAAAAGGACTTTGAGCTAATAGCGAAATACACTCGTGCGCTGTTTGGTGAGCTATTTGGCGCTGAGGCAATACCCAGTGACAGCACATTAGAGCGGATTCGAGCGTCGCATGATTCTACTGAAACCAAACATTGGGCGTTTTTGGTGAAACATGAAGACCAAGATGTTGGTTACTTCACTTTGGCGGAGTCGTTTTCTATCTTTGCTCATGGCCACTACGGTATTTTGAATGAGCTCTGGGTCGCCCCAGAGCACCGCAGTAATGGCATAGGGGAATACATCATTTCTCAAATTCGCCAGTTTGCTCAGCAGCGCGATTGGTTGCGGCTTGATGTTACCGCGCCGCCAATGGAAAAGTGGCAACGCAGTGTCGATTTTTACGAAGGCCAAGGCTTCATTCATACGGGCAAAAAACTAAAGTTAATTATGGAAGATTGATGCGAACGATTGGGCTTTTAGGCGGGATGAGTTGGGAGTCGACACAAAGCTGCTACCAACAGTTGAACCAACAGATAAGTCAGCAACTCGGTGCTTTACACAGTGCTCAAATTGTTATGTGGAGCGTCGATTTTCAGCAGATTGAGACCTTGCAACGAGCTGGGCAATGGCAAGCGGCAGGGGATATTCTGGCAAAACATGCGGTTGCTTTGGAAAATGCAGGCGCAGAATGCGTGGTGATTGCTACAAACACTATGCATATAGTCGCAGAGCAGGTTCAACGAGAGATAAAAGTGCCACTACTGCACATTGCCGATGCCACGGCGAATCGCTTGGTCGAAAACCGATTTAACCGTGTTGGTTTACTTGGCACAGCATTCACTATGGAAAAGCCATTTTATAAAGCCCGGCTACAGCAAAATTTTGGTATTGACGTTGTTGTTCCTGACGAAGCGGAACGGCAGCTCGTTCACGATGTAATTTATCAGGAGTTGTGTTTAGGGCAAATAAAGCCGGAATCAAAACAAGCGTATTTGGCTGTCATTGAAAAACTGGAGCAGCAAGGGGCGCAGGCCATTATTTTGGGCTGCACTGAAATTGGCTTGCTGGTGGCTCAACAAGATACTCGTTTGCCTTTAATTGATACTGTGTCAGAGCACGTCAAGGCAGCGGTTGAATTTGCATTAAGCTAAAATGCTCTCCGCGAGTGCCAACAAGCTTGGGTAAACGCCATCTGCTGCTTGTATGTCTTGTGCCGATAAGCTTTGGCCAGAGGTGACTAAAAACTTCTGGCCTACGCCAGCATTTTCGGCCGCTTGCATATCACCTACTTTATCCCCGACCATAATGGCGTTGTTAGGATCCAGTCCGTGTTTCTCGATAGCCTGCAACAACATTCCCGGTGCAGGTTTTCTGCAGTCGCAGTCCTTTAAGTACTGAGGTAGCGCTTTAGTTGGATGGTGCGGGCAAAAAAACACGTCTAGGACTTCGATTTGATTTTCTGCGAACTGTTTCAGCATCCACTGGGTCAGAACATGAAAGTCGTTTTCTGTGTAATAACCCCGACCAATACCGGATTGGTTTGTGACCACAACAATGCGATAGCCTGATTGTTGAAATTTCCGACACGCTTCAAACACGCCAGGAATAAATTCAAAATCCTCTGAACGATATAAATAGCCGTGGTCTATGTTTATCACGCCATCTCTATCTAAAAACAGCGTTTTATTCGTGATCAAGATTGAAGTCCTCAATTAGACGGTTAAAACGCTCAATCGCCATATCAACGGTAATTTGTGCCATCAAATCGGCGCCTTTCACTCGAGTCCCCCATTTTACTTGATCAGCGGTCTTGCCCGTCTGCTCTTGCAAGTTATGATGGTAAACCTCTGCCACATACTGCTTATATAAATATGGGCCTGTACGCGTCGGATTTGAGTGTGCGTACAATCCAATAACGGGCGTTCTTTGAGTGACCGCCATGTGTGCAGGGCCAGTATCTGGTGCTATTACGACACTGGCATTGTTTAAGCAAGCCAGCATTTGTTTTAGCGACGTTTGGCCAATAAGGTCTTCTATATCACACTGTGCGTTGGCTTTAATATCATCACCCAACTCACGATCAACTGGCCCTGGGCCTCCGCACAAAATAACCTTAAAGCCCTTTGACGCCGCGTAATCAGCGACCGCTGCATAACGCTCCGGTAGCCAGTTTCGTTCTTTTTTACTGGCGGCAGGGGCGATTACGAGGTTTTTCTGGTTTGGCTCAATGTATTTGTTAGCGAAGGCGACGTCTTGTTCGGAGATGGGAATGTCCCATTGCAAATGATCCAGCTCCGTTGCTGGGACGCCAACTTTTTCAGCAAAGGCAAAAAATCCTTCAAGCACATGTGGCTGCTTTTGTGGGGCAATACGCTCTCTTGTGAAAAGTGCGTGTAATTCTTTGGCTCGGTGCCAATCAAATCCGATCTTACGTTTGGCATTAATGTATCGGGCCGCCCAGTTGGCTCGAAGCGCGACTTGCATGTGCAACAAGACATCAAAGGACTTGTTCGCCATATCTTGTTTCAATTGTTGAAATGCGGCTTTGCCTTTTGATTTGTCAAAGACGACGAACTCGACCCCCGGCAGCCCTTCGAGTAAAGCTCGCTCTATTTTGCCGATGATCCAAGTGATTGTTACGCCTGGGTTATGACGTTGTATTGCCTGCACTGCAGCGACGGCATGACATACATCACCAATGGCAGACAAACGTAAGATGCATATTGATTTAACAGTCACTTTTCATCCATTTATAACAATTGAATTGGCCTAAGGGCGCAATGCTAATGTATGATTTAGTCTATTCCAACTTAATTATGAAAAGATACCCCCTTGCAGGAAGACAGGCTACCTTTGGATTGGGTTAAATCGGCTAATCCTAATGTTCGTATATATGCACGATCGGATTTAATCACTGAAGTTGATGAAGCCTGGTTTGAACCAGGGCACTGGCAACGGTATAAAGCGGTGGTTGGTGAATCAAAAGGGCGTAATACTACCTATTTTATTGCTCATAAACGTGCAGATAACAGCACGCTTAACATGGTTCTGCGCCATTATTATCGCGGCGGTTTGGTGCGCAAATTCAGTGATGATAAATTTGTATATACAGGTTTGCGACAAACACGTAGTGTCAAAGAACTCACGATGTTGACCGCCATGTGTGACCTAGGTCTTCCTGTTCCAAAACCCGTTGCAGCTCGCGTGGTGAAATCTGGGCTTTCTTGCAGCAATGATATTCTGATTGAAACCATTCCAAATACAAAAGATGGTTATAACCATTTGAAAAGTAGTCCATTATCTGATGAAGTTTGGTTGCGGATTGGAACAACGATAAAGCAGTTCCACCAAGCGGGTGTGTATCACTCGGACTTGAATATCCACAACATACTCATAGATACCAATGGCAAGGTGTTTTTGATTGATTTTGATAACTGCCAATTTCGCCCTAATCCAGACAAGTGGTCACAAAACAACATTTTGCGACTTAGACGTTCATTGGATAAGGAAAAGTCGTTACTTCCAAAGTTCAACTTTAGTGACGAAAATTGGCAAACTCTACTGACTGGGTACGGACAATGAAACAATTTTTAGCGCTGATTTTTTACAACTTTTTGTTGTTAATCGTCGCTCTAGTGGATGTTGTTAAGTGGTTGTTATTTCTTGTTAAGGCGTCTTTCAAAGGGCTTTTGGGGCAAGCGATATCGAACCATGAAAAACGTGAAGTGCGCTGGGGGCAAAAATATGGGTTGTTGCCCTGGCGCTTGCCCGCAGACCTGGCAACTCAGAATTCAATTCTCGTCCACTGTGCCTCAGTGGGGGAAATCGTTGCGATATTCCCGCTTATCCAAGTTTTCCTCAAGCAAAACCCCGGTTTTTATGTGGTCGTTACTACAAATACTAAAACCGGCAAAGAACAGCTTTTAAGACTAATTCAGCAGCATGAGTTGTCCAATATACACCATCTGTATTTGCCGATTGATTTACCATGGTTGATGGCCAAATTGATACGTCGGATAAAGCCTAAGGCGTTGCTTATCATGGAGGTCGAGTTATGGCCAAACTTATTAAAGCAGTGCCGCCGATTTAACGTACCAACGTTTGTAATAAACGCCCGCTTGACCGATAAAACGGCCCGTGGCTACCGAAAATTCTCTTGGATAACCCTGCCAATGTTACAGGGGCTTACCCAAGTGTTTGTTCGAAACGATGTTGATGAAGCCAATTATCTGTCTTTTGGATTGAACCCAAACCGCGTTGAATTGCTTGGAAACATCAAGTTTGATCTTGAATTGCCGGATGGGAAAGTGGCCAAAACACTAAGAGAAGAAATGGGACTCAAAGAGCGCAACGTTTTTCTTGCAGGCAGTACCCACTTAGGCGAAGAAGAGCTTGTGGTCAAAATGTACCAGCGCTTTAAGCAAAAACACAAAGATCTTGCACTTATCATTGCACCGCGGCACCCACACCGATTTGGCGAAGTCTTAGAGTACTTGTTGGTGCAAGACTTGAAAGTGAATCAACAGAGTAAAGGCGAGGTTTTTGCGCCGCATACTGATGTTCTGTTGGTCGATTCAATGGGCATTCTAAGCACGCTATATGGCGTTTCGGACTTTTGTTTTGTCGGTGGTTCCGTGGCCGACCGCGGCGGACATAATCCGATAGAACCTGCGTCTTATGGCAAACCGATTTTGATGGGACCCAATATACAGAACAACCCAGAAATCTGCGGACTTTTGAGCGAAAGTGGCGGTTTGGTGATTTGCCATTCTGAAGCGGAATTTGAACAACAAATGTCAGAGTGGTTAACTAAAAAACGGGTCAGAAACCAAGCCGGAAAAGCAGGAAAAGAAACGATTATGGCCCACGATGGCCTCATAGAAGATATCGTCACTCGTATCAATACGGCCATTAAATAGAATATGAGAGACGTATTCAACCGCGACAATATTGCGCTTTGTGGCCGACACATTGCAGCTCATCATACTGGATTTGATAGCAAAACATTTGATGAAATCGCTACGAATGCGCTAGAAAATCGAGAGCTCAAAGACAGAGCAAATCAAATCTGTAAGGCGCTCTCTGCTACGTTACCTAAGGACTTTGCTGCAGCGAAAGACATCCTGTTGGCGTCGTTGCGTCCGGTAGAGGATAATCAGGAGTTGTCCGACGTGACCACTGATGAAGAAGGTGTTGCAGGTTGGATGATTCTGCCGTACTCCCAGTTCATAGGTGAACATGGCCAACATTCGGTTGAAGCGTCGCTGGACGCACTAAGGTTGATGACAAAGCGGTTTAGCAGCGAGTTTGGCATTCGGTATTTTTTTTAGAGCATCCTAAAGCAACATTAGAGATAGTTGCTAGGTGGACGCAGGATCCTTGTCACCATGTTCGAAGGCTCGTCAGCGAGGGGTGTCGACCGTTGTTGCCTTGGGCAATGCAGTTGCCCGATTTCAAACAGGATCCGACCCACATTTCGCCTTTGCTTGAGGCCTTGAAGGATGATCCGTCGGAATATGTCAGACGAAGTGTTGCTAATAACCTAAATGACATCGCGAAGAACCATCCACAGTGGGTGGCTGATTTGGTTGAACAATGGATGGTTGGTGCAGATAAGCACCGAATGAAACTGATTAAACACGGCTGCCGCACGCTGGTAAAACAAGGCCAACCAAAAGTGTTGAGGTTATTCGGCTTTGCCCCTGCGAGTGCCATTGAAAGCGAAATTTCGGTGTTGGAGCCTTCAATTACCTTGGGCGATTCACTGGCAATAGGTGCTGTATTGACGAATACAACGTCGCAAGAAAGCAAAGTATTGCTGGATTTTGTCGTTTATCACAAAAAGGCGAATGGCAAGCTCGCGCCAAAAGTGTTTAAGTGGAAGGAGCTCACTTTAGCAGCAAACGCCTCCGTTCGGTTGGAAAAAAGCCACCCTATCAAAGTCATCACGACGCGCAAATATTACACCGGTGAGCATCAAGTGGCGCTGCAGATCAATGGTGAAGTGCAGCCGCCAATTGACTTTTATTTAACCTGTTAGTTTTCACTAGGCCTTTATTTTTTCAATGATTTTGGTGGTTGAACAGCCATCGACAAACTCGATTACTGCGACATCACCACCGTTATTCTGGACGATATCTGCACCAACAATGGTGTCAATTGTGTAATCTCCGCCTTTAACAAGCACGTCTGGCATCACTCGTTTGATCAATTCGTATGGCGTGTCGTCGAAGGCATCACCGTTTTGTTCGCCAAATGGGATGACCCAATCAACCGAAGCTAAACCTGTAATTACGGTTGCGCGTTCTTTTAAAGGGTTTATCGGCCGTTCTGGACCCTTCAGGCGAGCGATGGAGGCATCATTGTTCAGTCCAACAACAAGGCGATCACCTAACGCTTTTGCTTGTTCTAAATAATGCACATGACCGGCATGAAGAATGTCGAAACAGCCATTGGTAAAGACGATTTTTTCACCGCTTTGGCGAGCAAACTCTATGTGCCGCAGTACTTCTTCAAATGGCGTTTGGTAGTGCGCTTGCTTGGAGGCAAACAGACTGTCGTTAACCACTCGATACAATTCTTCTGGAGATACCGTTGCTGCGCCCAGCTTTGCCACAACGATGCCCGCTGCTAAGTTGGCAATTTTTGCAGCATCAGCCAGTGGCAGACCCAATGCCATCATCATACTCAGGGTAGCGATAACCGTATCGCCGGCACCTGTGACGTCAGACACTTCGAGAACTTGCGCAGGCATATCAACCTTTTCTGTGGCAGTTATGGCGGACATACCTTGTTCACTTCTGGTTAATAAAATTGACTCAATGTCACATGATGACATGACATCTTTTGCCGATTGCCAAATAGCCTGTTCTGAGTCGACCACTCCGCCAGCAGCGATAAATTCGCTCTTATTTGGGGTAATGACATTGGCGCCACTGTAGTCGGTCAAGTCTTTTGATTTAGGGTCGACGAGAACCATTTTTCCAGCATCTTTAGCCGATTTGATCAGACGACGAATGTTTCGCAACGACCCCTTGTTGTAGTCAGAAAAAACAATCAATTCAAAGTTCTTAAGTTGCTGTTCAAAGGCCTTTTCAAGTGCATCGGCATGTTGTTCTGCAAAAGATTCTTCAAAATCCAAACGAACCACTTGTTGCTGACGACTGATCACTCTCAGTTTGGTAATAGTGGGTTGATTGTTTTGTTTAACCAACGCCGATTGGATGTTCTCTTGCTCTAATAGGGCTTCCAGTCTTTGGCCGTTTTCATCGTCACCAATGATGCCCAACAAGGTGACATTACCGTCAAGGTGGGCGATGTTTCGAGCCACGTTGGCCGCACCACCTACCTTGTCGTCTAGATCACCAATTTTAACCACCGGCACGGGGGCTTCTGGGGAAATTCGCGAGGAATCCCCGGTCCAATATCGATCTAACATCACATCGCCAACGACTAAAATTTTGGCTTGGGAAAGTTTGTTAAATAAGGATAAATCAAACATTGAGAAGTCTACTAGAATCACTAATTGACAGTAGGATAGCTCAAATCGCTTTTTACTAACAGTGAACTGTGCTATCTATGTGATAATTCAACCGTTTATAGGTAGGAGCAAGGACGATGATTTTTTTGGATAGGGACGAACAAGTTTTTGAGACAAAAAGCCACGAACATGTGTGCCCAAAGTGTGGTCACAAGTCGCCTGTTATCCGCGCTAAGTTAGAGTTTTTGCGCTGGTTGTTCTTACCCTTTGCACCATTGAAATCGTCAAACAGCTTGTATTGTTATCGTTGCTGTCGGGAAACGATTTTGCCGAAAACGCAGGTGAAATTCCCTCTTTATGATGTTTTCGCCAAGTTTTCAGGACTCGTGTTAGTGCTCGTCTTAGCGCTGTTTTATGTTCAGCAGTCGCGAGAAGCGCTGTCATTGCAACAAGGATATATAGCTAACCCGGTAAAACACGATGTGTTGTTTATCGATGAAAGTATTTACCGCGGCGAAGTGACTCATCAACCCAGGTATCAGATTGGTCAGATTGTTGATGTAAATGACGACCAAATAACTCTGGTATTGAGTTTATATACCTATCTGAAACGCAGCCAGTTGGTGAAAGCCATTCGGCTTGATAACTTAATGTTAGATAAGTACTTTTCTGAAAAACGCGTTATTGTTTCTACGGCTGAATTACAACGTTGGTATCAAAATGGCACGTTATTGGAGTTGCATCGTCCAGACAATTTGTCTTTGTTTGGCGGTATCGTGATGAGGCCCGAAAGACCAAAGGTTTTCCGACCTAAAGGCCAAAATCCGCTAAATCAAGATGCGCTTTATGCCTACCAAGCTGGCGATTTTGAAACGGCGTTTTCACTATTCACCCAAGCTGCAGAGCTGGGCGATATGTGGGCTCAAATTAATCTCGCACAGATGAATCGCGATGGTGAACATGTAGATGCGAGCCTTGAGCAAGCTTACTACTGGTTTGCGCAAGCAGCGCAACATCCAGTATCCGCAGGTAAAGTGGCGTTAAACGAATTTTGCCAACAGTACTCCGTGTGCACTGAAAAATAAAAACAATAGGAACCACTCATGAATATTCGGCAATTTGCCCTCATGCTGGCAATGATGTCAGCCTCTTCGTGGGCGTCAGAGCCCGCTCCAGTTAAGGAAGGCGTAGAGATACAAACGCTTCCTGAACCAGAAATATATGAAGAAATGGAAATCGAACAACAATCATATGAAGAGTGGGCTCGGAGCATTTGGCAAAACCTCGATAGACAGAAAGGCGAAATTCGAATTGAGGGGGCGCCTGTTCTTCTAAATGTTCCCGACCAGTTTTACTTTCTTGGGGCTCAAGATGCCCAGAAAGTGTTGGTTGATGTATGGAATAACCCGCCAAGTCGTGGCATCTTAGGATTACTGATCCCGGATGAATACACGCCATTTGACGGCGATTCATGGGCTGTGACCATCGAATATGAACAAGACGGGTACGTATCCGATGAAGATGCCGACAACCTCGACTACGACTTAATGTTAAGGCAAATGCAGGAGGATACTCTGAATGCAAATCCAGACAGAGTGGCGGCCGGTTACCCTTCGTTGGAATTGGTTGGTTGGGCTGCAGCGCCGTTTTATGACCGTGAAACCAATAAGCTGCATTGGGCAAAGGAGCTTGCATTTGCAGAGCACGAGCAAAATGTTTTGAACTACAACATTCGAATGTTGGGGCGTCAGGGTGTCTTGGTGATGAACTTTATCGCTGGCATTGACCAATTGGCTGAGGTTCAACGCAGTATGGACTCAGTGTTAGCGCTTGCTGAGTTTGAGCGTGGTGCCGCGTACAGTGACTTCGATCCAGAAATTGATGAAGTTGCAGCCTATGGCGTCGGCGCTTTAGTGGCAGGAAAAGTGTTGGCGAAAACTGGGTTTCTGGCGATAGCGATCGCATTTTTCAAGAAGTTCGGAGTTGTTATCGTGATTGCCTTGGGGGCCATGTTAAAGGGCGCCTGGGGACGTCGTAAAAACAAGTTAAAAGAAGCTTCAGAACAGAGCTAACAGCAAAGAAAAATACGACTCCGCGGAATACGGAGTCGTTAAAGTTCGTTTGAACTAAACATCCATTGATGTAATCGCTTTAAATAAAACGAAAAGCACTGTCATCGCTAACAATGCAATTCAATCCTTGCCAACAAGTGGCGGATTGGGAGAGATACTCAACCATAAGTCAGTTAAACAAGATGGTTAAGAAATGAGCAGTTTAAAGAGATTGTTTAGAGTAACAACTCTGATCTGTTGATATCGGCGTTAGGTCAGAGCAGTTGAAGGCAGTCCAGACACAAAAAAAGGAGCGAATGCTCCTTTTTTAGTTTTGCGTGACCAATTCGTCAATCGCTTCACAGAGCCAATGACCAATGAACATATGTGCTTCCTGAATCCGCGCTGTGATGTCATTTTTAATGATAATTGGCAAGTCAGCGATATCTTTCACTTTTCCACCGTCTCGGCCGGTTAAAGCGACTGTGTAAGCACCGATTTTGTTTGCGGCTTCTAAACCTAAGTTAATATTAGGGCTTGTGCCTGAGGTTGTCAGTCCAATGACCACATCTTCCGGTTTTACTAAGGCTTCAACTTGGCGAGCAAATACCGTGTCAAACTCGTAGTCGTTGGTATGCGCGGTCAAAATTGATGTATCAGTGGTCAGCGCGATTGATGCTAACGCTTGACGTTCTTTTTTGAAACGAACTACGAACTCAGCCGCAAGGTGTTGGCTGTCGGCAGCACTTCCACCATTACCAAAAAACACGATTTTTCCACCTTTCCCAAGCGCTTCAAAACACTCTAATGCGAGCGTTTCTGCCTGTGGAAGATAGGACTCAATAGTCTTGAATAAGGCTAGGTGTTGCTCAACGTTTGCTAAGTAACTCTGTTTTAAGTCGAACATTAACTGGCTTCCTGAACTTCTACTGTTTCACCGGCCGCAAGCTTTTTATATTTCTGAGTGATGTCAGTAACCGCTTCACGATATTGCTCAGTGACATAAGGTTTAAACAATAATAGTACCTTTGTTAGGCCTTGATAAAGAAGTTGGTCATCAACATTTGCATCTTCTTCACTTGTTTTACAGTAGCTGATCCAGAAGGTTACTTGCTGTTTGATGATATTGGCAAAGTCGTCAATATCGTTGTGATCCATATTGATCACCCCAGCTACTTGTAAACTCACGATCAAGTGGTGGATTTTCTCCATCATTTTATTGTGAATTTGTAGGTATTGAGTTCTTAATTCTGGGTCGCGAGCTAAAATGACTGGAAGGTTATCGTATAAAAAGTTGAAGTGGTAAAGAGCGCTAAATACGGCATCAAGATAATTGGTAAGGATTTTCATCGCATCTTGACTGGGTTTGACTGGCTCAAACGAGACCTGCATATGATCGGCATATTTGGTGAAAATATGTCGAATAATCTCTTCTTTATTACGGAAGTGGTAATACAGGTTACCTGGACTGATATTCAGGTGAGACGCGATATGGTTGGTGGTAACGTTTCTTTCACCTTGCGAGTTAAATAACTCAATACTTGCTTCAATAATTCGTTCTTTTGTCTTCATATCCAATCTCTATAACTAGCCGTTTACCACATCCGACTGACTTCAAATCTATAAGATTCACAAGCTTAGCCATAAGTCCTAAGGCACTTTTGGTGACATAATTGACCAAAAATAATGCATAAACAATCATTGTCTACCTAAGCGAATTTTAGATCAATAGCTCTATAAAAGTTTATTTATAACCGAATTTAATAAGAATGTATTCAAGTTTTAACAGAGTCATCACAAAAACGTCATTTTGTTCTTTACCGATAAGACCTTAGCTTTATCAAGCAATATGGCCTAGCAGAGCATTTCTGTTATAGTTCAAAGTTAAGCAACTTGTTAACGAGCAAATGTCAGTGTCTGAGAAACAAATTCGAGCGATTTACCCAGGAACCTTTGATCCGATTACCAATGGTCATATCGATTTAGTAAAGCGTGCGGCCAAACTGTTTAGTCATGTGGTAGTGGCGGTTGCGCATAGCGAACGCAAACAGCCGCTGTTTGATCTGAAAGAGCGGGTAGCACTGGCCGAAGAGGGGCTAAAAGATATCGAAAACGTCAGTGTTCAAGGCTTTTCAGGTTTGCTCGCAGACTACGCTAAAAAAGAAAATGCGACCGTTCTTATCCGAGGTGTTCGCATCGTTGCAGATTTTGAATATGAATATCAATTGGCTGATGTTAATCGCAAGCTTAATCCTGAGCTCGAAAGCGTATTATTGACGCCGAGCTCTGAACACGGTCATATTTCCTCGACGATCGTAAGAGATGTTGCCGCTCATTACGGTGATGTTAGCCATTTTGTCCATCCAGTCGTCGAACAGGCTCTGAT
>Ga0213831_1000906_pt1 | contig 12373 bp, 10 predicted proteins | sample SWATP12_FD_163421 | JGI IMG/M metagenome (GOLD analysis project Ga0213831, IMG submission 163421) | Coastal seawater microbial communities from Marineland, Florida, United States - SWA TP1 #2 | ecosystem: Environmental > Aquatic > Marine > Coastal | place: USA: Florida | collected 2016-08-06 | reverse complement strand
TCCGTAATACCACATGAGTATGATTACTCATTATCGCAAACGCGCAGACATCCACACAAAATACTTCAGCCAACAACATCAATCGGTCTTCGACCCATTGACGACGATGCTCGTAACTTCTACCTGACACTTTATCTTCGCCACAGAGATACGCACGACGCACACACCGGGAAACGCAGTGGTAGTAGGGGGTATTAGAAAGACTAATCAGGCATTTACGAGGTCTTGGCATCCAAATATCCAATCTAAGCAACGGGTGTCTATTGTGCTGAGGTTCAGATAAATTCCAACTGTACATGGGGATGGTGAGTGACGGATGGTGAGTGACTGTCTAAGTTGTCTTACTGTCTAAGTTGTCTAAGTGACTGTCCTAATCGGCGCTTCCTAATCGGCGCTAATCGGCGAAAAATAAACCCCACCAAAAATGGAGGGGTTTATCAGCAGTCTGAAGCCGCTGTTGTCAGCGGCTATTCATGTTGTCATTTTCGCTAATTAAGAAGATCTAACGCGTCTACCTAACGTCATCATCAAGCTTAATAGCAACAATGCGAAGGCTCCAGGCGCTGATGCCGGAGTGGTGACTTCATCAAGCTCATACTGAATTTCAAGTAAACCATTACCAACTCGTACGCCCGCAAGCATCTCAAGATTAGTTAGAAATCCGGCATAAGAAGAGCCGCCCGCTCCTGACTGACCCGTCCAGTTTACTACATAGTTGCCACTACTGCCGACCAAGCCGCCTCCTGCTCCGCCGGTTTGGGCGGTACCACTATCAGCCTGGGTGGATAGGACTTCATCACCACCATTGCCTCCCAGGCCAAGCGTACCTGCCTGCCCATTATTATTCGGCGCACTGCCATAAGAAGAGGTTCCGCCGTTACCGCCTTGTGTTTGGGTGCCGCCAGAAGGCAGGGTGAGTGATTGATACGGCCAGGCAGCACCACCGCCACCGCCATAGTAGCCCGCGCCACCGCCGCCACCAGTGCCACGTCCTTGCCCTGCGACACGATTACCACCGGCACCACCACCACCGGCAGCTACAAACACTCTGTCCAATAGACTCTCGCCACCAATTCTAATATCTGTGGCGCCACCGCCACCGCCGCCAAAAGCACTTGCGGCACCAACATCTCCTGCATTACCACCTCCATTAAAACCACCGGTTACGGTTTGTTGACCGCCCCCACCGATGAAGATGTTGAGGAGGTCACCGGCATTAACCGCTAAGTCACCGCCAACAAATCCGCCTAAACCACCCACAATACCACCGGCATTTGATTGCCCTTGGGCACCCCAGGCACGAATGGTGACCATTGATACCTGATCAGGTACCACCCAGGTTTGTTTCGCGCCTGTGTAGTTAAAGGTTATTAAAGCGGCTTGTGCCGATTGCAAGGGAGCTAAAATTAATGCGCTTAGCGCGAGGATCTTTGGAAGTGTTTTCATGCTACTACTCATACTGCTACAACTATTGAAATCTATGAGTAGCAAAAAATTGACCAAAATTTATCCATTTGAATTTAAATGTAATTTTTGTGTAAAGCATATTGAGTTGTAAGATATTTTGACAATAATTCGTATCGAACTGTGTTCATTATTGCGGGAACTCAAACTGATACTGTCTCTACGTAGTGTTATTCACAACAACAGATTAAAAAGCAGTATGGAACGAAGATACCCAGCAAATGTGCGAAAAGAGGTGATTACCTGTTGCCGGGCGCCAAGCGCCCGGCAACTATACGCTATATCAGGCTGAGAATTTTAAATATTGCTTAAGTTCAGATTTAAAGGCCGGAATATTGGCATTTCTATCACCCACAACCAGAATATTGGTGTTATGCAAAGCATAGCTGCTGCCCTGATAAACCTCGTCGGCAAAGTCATTGGTCATCGGCTTATCGTGATCCGGGACCAGGAAAACCGACATGCGCCCTTCAGGGGTTTCTATGATCAGGTGCAAACTGCGGATCGCATCGAGTATGCAGTAGTTCGCCGAAGCGATATGACCAATGGATGTATCCAGCTCGGCACCAAACTGAGCGAGTTTTGCATTAACCAGCTGAGGCGTTACCTCGGTATTCACGTGAGGTTGTTCAGTCTCTGCATAGTACATGTGGGCCAGGGCGGCCTGGTCTAGTTGCACATGCTGTTGTTGCCAGGCGGTCAAAGCGATACCAACGGTAAAAGCCACACTGGCAGCAAGACTAATATACCAGCGATTACGGCGTTTTTGATGATTAAACTCACGTAAGGTTTGTTTAAGGATCAGCCGGTTTGCCAGATCGTCGGGTACGGCTACTTTCGCCGCTGTTTTCAGCTTTTCATCCAATTGCTTGATGTCCTGCCAAAATGCTTCATTGTCTGGATTTTGCGCAGCAGCTTCGAGCAACTCTTTGTCTTTATCCGCTGGGTTTGTATAGACTCGGCGGCGAAATTCTAATTCATCCACTATGTAAACCTCTTTGTTGCGACGATGATGTCAGTGCATCCTTCAATTGCGCTCTGGCTCTGAACAGCCTTGTCATAACGGTATTTTTATTAAGTTCCAATTGTTCGGCGATTTCATCGCCACTAAAACCAAAGATAATTTGTAACATCAATGGTTCGCGATAATCCGCAGCCAGTTTACCGATAGCCCGTCGGACCTGACGGACTTCCGCGTCACTGTCCTGATCCTCGTTGGCGGCAACCGAGACTTCGTCGAAGTCGACTAAATCAAACTGCTTGCGCTCGAAGCGTCGGGCATTTTCTCGCCTTAGAATGGTGATCAGCCAGGATTTTGCGGCTTTTTCGTCCTGTAAATTATCCAATGCCCGCCAGGCGCGCAGGAAAGTCTCCTGCACAATATCTTCGGCAGTACTCTTATCGTTTGTGAGCCAGTACGCATAGCGAAAAATATCACCGTGAAGAGCACGTACCAAAGCTTCGTAGCGGAGCGTTTTTTCTTTCATGATTAACCAGACCTGACATTAAATAATTTAATTTCACAAAAGAATAAAAATTTGCAAAAAAATAAAGGAGCGAAAACGCTCCTTCATTAATTCATTTATCCAAAGTCAGTGAATAAGCTGCCAAATCAATATTAGCTGGCGGGGTAGAGTGGGGCTAATCCCGGCCCGGAAGCGCCTTGCTGATTTGGCAGGTTCTTCAGTTTGTTAAGCAGAGCTGTTGGATCCCACGTGCCTGGCTGCAGCGCGTATCCGGCTGCCATCATAGCGTCAACTTCTGGCTTAATCTGTTGCTCTATTTGCCAGCGTTTGGCCGCAGTGAACTGACTAAGCCATAGGTTTAGAGCCGGCTGGATTTTGCGGATATCGCCCTGACGAACAATCTGCTGTAGCTGACTGGCTGACGCTGTGGCTTGGATTGGGTCCGCTTGCGTAGGTGAAGGCGCGCGCGGGCCACGCTTTTTAAGGTGAACATAGGTAAACAACCAGCCAATCAGTGTTAGTAGCCAAAGCGCCAACATGATGGTGTGCAGATTATCCCATTCGTTGGGTGCAGTCTCAGCCGTTGCTGGCTGAGCTGGCACTTGGTCTTCTGCCAGTTGAGGCTGGTCTGTTTGTAATTGGGGCGGAGTTAGCGCCGGCGATGACTGTCCAGGCGATACAGGCGATGACTGTCCAGCAGCGGCTAATGACTGTCCAGCAGCGGCTACAGCAGCGGCTATCACGTTTACCGTGCGGCTGGGCAGTTTTGCGTATTCGGTTTTGCCGGTAGATACGTTAAACCAGGGGACTCTGACTTCCGGGATAATATAGCTGCCTGCTTTAGTCGGGATCATGGCTACCGATTCGGTGCGTTGTACAATCAGGCGGTTGTCTTTTTCTGCTGATGCGCTATTGGCCTGGTCCGGGTACAGCTTAAAGTCCGGCGGATAGATTTGTTCAATCTCCGGCAGTTGTTCCTCTACTACGCCGACCGCTGTAAGCGTAAGTGTGCGGGTAACCGGCTCACCCACGGTAAAAGTATCACTTTGCCATTCTTCATCCAGTTGCACAAAGTCGCTGGGCAACCAATGGTAATCTACTTCAGCGGGAATGGGTTTTACCTCTACCTGTACATCCGGACCAACTCGATTGATAGTTTGTGTGCGGTTAAAAAAACCAAAGCGCTGGTTAGTGTTAGGGGCAATTACCTCGCCGGAAAATACTGGCCCACGAATGGTAAAGGTACCGGATTGCTGGGGTAACACGGCAAAGTTGCGTTCTACTACCTGGTAGCGACGACCATTCACCAGCTCAGTGTATTGCTTGTCATCACCGAGCTGTTGAATTTGTGCGTTTTCGAGCTCTGGCGCCTGCAAGCTGCCGCGCTCAATTTGCGAAGACAAGTATAGCTTTACGGTATAACGCAACTGCTGCTGTAAATACACCGAATCGTTATTTACTTCGGTACTCACGTAATAATCCCGTGCAGGGGCATTATCCCCCTGTTGAACCGGGATAACCCTTACCTCCACCGGCGCACTTTTTTGCCCTTCAATCGTAAATGCGGGGATGGTAAACGTTCCGACCTTTCGTGGAAACAAGGTGGTGCTCCAGGTGGTAGTCCGCCGGGTATCGAAGTTGATAATGGAGGTTTGCGAGCTAACCGAAGTGCGCCCCACAACAAAGTCACTGAGCAATACTGAGCTGTCGAAAGCTTCTCTTTCGGCATCGCCCTCGGCGGTAACGGTTAGGGTGATGGCTTCATCGAGCATCACCGGGTTTTTATCCACGGTCGCAGTGACGCTGGTTACTTCAGCATGGACTGAAAAAGTCAGTAACAGTAACCATATAAACCAATGGCGTTGTTTAAGCATTACCAATCACTCCGGTTTGAATCTGGTGGGCGGCGATACTGCCGCTTTTGGGCTTCCAATTGCATTTTGCGTTTAAGTAAGAAAGCAGGATCATCAGGAACCCGGCGCAACAAGTTGTTCAGCCGCTGCTGGGTTTCCTTGTCCCGCTCGCTTTGTTCCTGCTGACCTTGTTGGGCCTGAGCCTGTTGTTCGTCTTGCTCACCTTGCTGTTGTTGAGCTTCGGACTGTGCATCCTGTTCGTCCTGTTGCTCCTGCTCAGACTGTTGATCGGCATTTTGCTGATCTTGTTGAGAGTTTTGCTGGGGATCCTGCTGATTCTGACCATCTTGCTGCTCAGAGTTTTGCTGATCCTGTCCGGACTCACCCTCTTGTTGATCAGACTGCTGCTGCTCTTGCTGCGATTGATCCTGCTGATTCTGGTCCTGTTGGTTTTGTTGATTCTGCTGTTGTTGGTCCTGCTGTTCCTTGAGCTTTTCGATTAACGCTTTGTTGTCTTTGGCGTCAGGGAAAGTCGGGCGTTTTTCCAGCGCTTTATCGTATGCGGCTATTGCGGCATCCAACTGACCGGCTCTGGCCAGCGCATTGCCCTGATTGTAATACCCGTCGGCAGTGTCAAGCTGACCATAGGTTTCGGCAGCCGCGGCATAGTTACCTTCACGGTACTGGGCAGCGCCTTTCCAGGCTGGGTCTTCAAAATTACTGCTTGCGGCGTCATATTGTGATGCGTTGTACTCTTCGAGACCTTGCTGATCGGCATTTAAGAAGGGCTTCTTCCACCAGGGCAGACCAGACATTTCATTTTGAGGTGCTTCTGCAGGCTTTTTCTCCTCCTGAGCGCCGGCTGGCGGCGCGGGTAATGTCAGGGTTACTGAGACTAACAGGGCAAAGATTAAACCGCGCTTAAATGCAAAGGCGGCAATGGGTAATAACAATAGCAGTAAATAAGGGCCAGCCTCGCGCCACTCATCACCCTGGTTGTTATTGTCATTATCCTCGGTTTCGCGGTTTTCAAAACGGCCCGTTGCCGAGAGCTGGCGAATATCGGCATCATTGGCCGTTAACTCGGCAAAAGTGCCACCACCTTGCCGGCTAAGCTGTTGTAGTGCGCCGGCATTCAGTTTGGGTACCACAATCGAGCCATTATTCCGTTTAAGCAATTCGCCGTTGAGCTGCTTGATAGGTGCCCCTTCTTCGGTGCCTACACCCAGGATATTCACTTTAAACGGCGTTTCAGAAAGAAAGTCGCTTAACTCTTTCATTTGTGAAATTTCCACGCCATCGGTGATCCAGTAAAGCATGCCATTCTGAAAGCCGGCATTGGTCAGCAGGGTTTCAGCCAGGCGCAAACCCTGCACTGGATCGCTTCCGGCAACCGGCATAATTTCCGGGCTCAAACCCGGTAACAGCGCATTTAAAGTATTGGCATCCTCGGTAAGCGGGCTGATCACAAAGGCATCACCGGCGTAAGCAACCAGGCCCATATCGCCTTCGTCAATCAGGTTAACCAGATCGATAGCTTTGTATTTAGCACGGGACAGGCGGTCTGGCGCTATATCGGTGGCACGCATGGAAAGCGACATATCCAGCACCAGCACGTGGCCGGTTTTAACCTGATAAACAGGCTGTGGGATACGCTCCCAGGTGGGCCCGGCCAGGGCTATCACGCCTAATAACCAGGTAAGAGCCAGAAGCGGTACAAACAGGGAAGTGACAGATTGTTGTTTCCCGGTAATTAAATGCTGGTACAGGTGATTGGCAATCACGCCTTGCCAGCCAGTTGCTCTGGCCCGCCAGCGTTTAACAAACCACACAGCTATTAGCAGAGGAATGAGCGCATAAAACCATTCCGGCCGTAAAAAATGAAAATCAGCAGGCAATAACATCATTCGGCTGACATCCTTAAGGCAAATAAACGGCGCCAGAGCAGGTTAATCAGCAGTCCAATAACCGGCAAAATGCTTAATAACAACGCCAGCGCCAGCGGGTAATAATAAAGCGCTGTGAGTGGACGCATCTTGCGTTCATCACCGGCGATAGGTTGCAGTTGGTCGAGCATGGCGTAAATTTGTTCGAGCTCAGCGGCATCCCGGGCCCGGAAGTACTGACCACCGGTTGCTTTGGCGATGTCGGTTAGCATGGTTTCGTCCAGTTCCTGCGAGGGATTAACCTGGCGGCTGCCAAAAAAGCTGTTCACCGTCATAACATCGGCACCCACACCAATGGTGTAAACCGTTACACCGGCATCCACCGCCAGTTCTTTGGCCTGTTCCGGCGAGATATTGCCAGCGGTATTTTGTCCGTCAGTGAGTAATATCAGCACACGGTTGGAGTCGGTTTTGAGCTCAAAACGTTTTACCCCTAAGCCGATGGCATCGCCGATGGCAGTTTGTTCACCCACCAGGCCAATAACGGCCTCATCAAGTAACGTGGCTACGGTTTCCCGATCGTAAGTTAGCGGAGCCTGCAAATAAGCGGTGTCCGCAAACAGTATAAGGCCGAGGCGATCACCAACACGACGCTGAATAAAGTCATGTAATACTGATTTGATCATGGTCAGGCGATTTACCTGACGGCCATTCACTAACATGTCTTCAATTTTCATACTGCCGGACAGGTCAACGGCAAGCATCATTTCCCGACCCTCGCTGGGAATACTCACCGGTTCACCAAGCCATTGAGGACGCGCAGCCGCCAGTACCAAACATATCCAGATAACGGCTGCCAACAAGTGTAACCACACCGTTGAGCCTTTGGACGATTGCGTTTCTGGTAAATTGTTCAGCAGCGTTGGCACGCGCAATGCCACTTCGGCACTCTGGGTTCTGCGGCTGAGTAACCGGATTATCCACGGCAAGGGTAAAATACATAGCATCCACCACCAGGCAAACTCAAACATTGTGGTTTACCTCCGTCGTAGTGACAGGTTCAGGGGCCTTTTTTAATCTGGCTTTTTGCAGCCAGAGGCCGACAGCCTTGTGCATTTCAGTTAACTGTTCACCTTCTGGCGAAGTAGCCTGATAAGGACTCAGGCACAGGGCTTCAACCCCCGACTTTGCTATGGCCTGATGCTTGTCGGCCAGGCAGCTCAACAACAATTGTTGCCAGGCGCTACCGTATGCTGCAGCAGAATATCCGGCGTCAAAATAATGCAGGGTGACCCGCTTGAGTAATTGATTAGCTTTAGCCGGGTAGTGGGCATCTACACTTAAATTTTTGTGTAATGCCATAGCCTCACGGCGGGCCCGGTTAAATCTGACGTGGCGGACCATCATATAAACCAGGCCGCATAACAGCGCTACCACAAGCAGTGCTGCTACCCACCATCCCCAGGCAAGTGGCCACCAGTCTACGCCTTGCGGTGTATGAATATCTTTTAACTGAGCTAACGGGTCCACTGCGACAACCTCCGTAAGCGTTCAAACTGTTCAGTAAGCGGCAGACCGGCATCAATAAAACTCAACGAGGTTTTACATTGCTTAAGGTGCGACTCAACCGCCTGCCAGCGAGCCTGCTGACTGGAAGAATAATGACGGGCCAGTGTACTGTCGCCTAACAGCCAGGTTTGTTGCTGGGCGCCATTGGTAACATTCACCGGCTGTAAGCGGTGCATGACTGGCAGTTCCCGCTCCAGCGGATCGGTAATGGCCAGCGCACTGACCTCGCAATGGCGGCTGATTTGCATTAAATGCTGCAAAGCACGCTCTTCCAATTGCAAAAAGTCGCTGATCACATACACCAGACTCCCCGGTTTAGCCAGGCGACGCAGACGGGCCAGGGCGCTTTCCATGTTGGTGTCGGGTTGAGCCGCTTGCTGACTGCGAGCATCATTCTGACAGCGCATGAGTTCGTGACAAATAGAAAGCACGGCACGCTTACGACTAAGCGGCTTACATTCGGTGTGCATGTAATCGGAATAAACCAGAGCGCCAACCTTGTCGCCGCGCTGGGCAGCGGCCCAGCTGATTAACGCGGTTAAATGCGCTGCCTGTACCGACTTGAGTAACAACTGGGTGCCAAACTGCATAGAGGAAGACATATCGCACAATATAAATACCGGGCGTTCGCGCTCTTCTCGATAAACCTTGGTATGAGTTTTACCGGTGCGCGCTGTCACCCGCCAGTCTATAGCGCGTATGTCGTCGCCAGGCTGGTAATGCCGGGCTTCGTCAAACTCCATTCCACGGCCTTTATGCTTGGTCAGGTAACTGCCTGCCAGACGTGCCTGTGGCGTGCGCCGCGGGGTTAAGTCCAGCAAGTTGGCAAACTGTCGGTATTGCAGTAGCTCTTTGACGCCTAAGTGAATGCCGTCCGACTGCAATCGTGTTAAATAAGATTGCGCAGTCATAATTTAAGGCACGGCCACCAGATTCAAAATTTTATCGAGCACCTGATTGGTATTTACCCCTTCCGCTTCTGCCTGATAAGACAAAATAATCCGATGGCGCAGGGCATTGTGAAATACTGCCTGAATATCATCCGGGCCAACAAAGTCACGACCGGCCAGCCAGGCATGGGCCCGGGCACAGCGGTCCAGCGCAATGGTGGCACGGGGGCTGGCACCAAACTCAATCCATTCAGCGAGCTCCGGGGCATAGTTTTCCGGGCGCCGGGTAGCCATTATCAGTTGCACCAGATAAGTCTCAAGAGCAGGTGCCATGTGCAGTGCTAAAGCAGCTTTGCGAGCGGCAAAAATATCTGCCTGACTGAGGCTTGGCGGTACCGCTTTCGGTGCACTCAACTCCTCGTTGCGGGTGAGCTGCAGGATTTGCAGTTCGGTATCGGCATCCGGGTAATCAATTTCCAGATGCATTAAGAAACGATCCAGCTGGGCTTCTGGTAACGGGTAAGTGCCTTCCTGCTCCAGCGGGTTTTGGGTGGCCATTACCAAAAACAGCTCTGGCAGCTTATAGGTTTTGTTACCCACCGTAATTTGATGTTCTGCCATGGCTTCAAGCAGCGCCGACTGCACTTTGGCCGGAGCCCGGTTTATTTCATCTGCTAATACCAGGTTATGAAACAAGGGTCCTTGCTGGAACACAAATTCGCCGGTTTCCGGGCGGTAGATATCCGTACCTGTAAGGTCGGCAGGCAGTAAGTCGGGGGTAAACTGCACACGGTGAAAGTCACCATCAATGCCTTTTGCCAACGCGTTAATGGCTCGGGTTTTCGCCAGTCCCGGAGGCCCTTCAACCAGAAGGTGACCATCAGCAAGTAATGCAATTAACATATTGAGCGTAAGTTGAGACTGACCAATTATCTGTGAGTCGAGGTATGCGTGTAACTGTCTGAACTGCTCAGCTGCCATAGGAGAATCTTACCTTTTTTATGTTATTAATAATGCAAAATAATGGGTAAAAATTGTGCGCTACCCTTCGGCCGGTACCGGCACTGAACCGATATGACTTTTTAAGGTCTTAAAGGTTCCCGCTAAAATGGGCAGAAAGCCATTTTTTGCTTGTTCAATTGTTGTTATATCAACAATCTGTAATAGGGTCGCTTTATTTTGTTTCAAGAGATGTCGGTCCTCAAGTGAATAAATGTTGCAAAATATTCCGCTGCACATTTGCTATTTGTTTAATAGTTTGTAAAAATCTGCCTACTAACTACAGGTCAGACCACTTGGTGGTCGCAAATACAGGTTGAATTGCATGGCTAAACAACAATCAGTGACAACGCGCAACGGCGACAGGATCGCAATCGTTGCCGGCCTTAGAACGCCGTTTGCAAAAATGGCTACCTATTTTCACGGCGTACCCGCGGTTGATTTGGGCAAGATGGTGGTAAATGAACTACTGGTTCGTAATGCGGTAGATCCAAAACTGGTTGAACAACTGGTGTATGGCCAGGTAGTACAAATGCCTGAAGCGCCTAACATCGCCCGTGAAATCGTGCTGGGCACCGGGATGAACGTGCACACAGATGCCTACAGCGTGTCCCGTGCCTGTGCTACCAGTTTTCAGTCTACCGTGAATATTGCCGAGTCGATGATGGCCGGCAATATCGAAGTAGGTGTGGCCGGTGGCGCCGATTCAACTTCTGTGTCACCTATTGGGGTATCGAAAAAGCTGGCCAGAGCGCTGGTGGATTTGCAGAAAACCAAAACGCTGGGGCAAAAATGGGCCGTACTTAAAAAGTTGGGCTTAAAAGACTTGCTGCCGGTGCCACCCGCCGTCGCTGAATATTCAACCGGTTTGTCCATGGGCCAGACCGCAGAGCAAATGGCCAAGAGCCATGGCATTACTCGTCAGGCTCAGGATGAGCTGGCGCACCGTTCCCATAGTCTGGCGGCTGAAAGCTGGCAGGCCGGTAAACTGGCTAACGAAGTGATGACTGCCTATGCCGAGCCCTTTAAAGGCGCTCTGGAGCAGGATAACAACATTCGTTTTGATTCGAAAATCGAAGGATATGCAAAGCTTCGTCCGGTCTTCGACAAAAAGTATGGCTCCGTCACCGCGGCCAATGCTACGCCGTTAACAGACGGCGCTTCTGCCGTACTGATGATGACTGAAAGCCGGGCCAAAGCGCTGGGCTATACGCCACTGGGTTACATTAAGAGTTATGCATTTGCGGCTATCGACGTGTGGGAAGACATGTTAATGGGGCCATCTTATGCAACGCCAATGGCGCTGGATAAGGCGGGCATGACGCTGAACGATTTAACCTTAATCGAAATGCACGAAGCCTTTGCTGCACAGACGCTTGCCAATATAAAAATGTTCGCCAGCGACAAATTTGCGCAGGAAAAACTGGGTCGCAGTAAAGCCACCGGCGAAATTGATATGGATAAGTTTAATGTGATGGGAAGCTCTATCGCTTACGGTCACCCGTTTGCGGCCACCGGCACCCGAATGATCACTCAAATGCTTAACGAACTGAACCGCCGAGGCGGTGGAACCGGCCTGTTAACCGCCTGTGCGGCAGGTGGATTAGGTGCAGCGATGATTGTGGAGACAGCATAATGACAGAACAAACTCAAAGCGCATTTACGCTGGCCAGGCAGGATAATGGTATTGCCCTATTAACCATGGACGTGCCCGGCGAGTCGATGAATACCCTGAAGGCTGCATTTGGCGAAGAAATGACTGTCCTGCTGGATGAAATTGAAAACGACAGCAGTATTAAAGGGGTTGTACTGGTAAGCGGTAAGGATAACTCCTTCGTTGCCGGTGCCGATATCACCATGCTGGATGCTTGCTCTACAGCAGAAGAAGCCATGGCACTGGCTAAAGGCGGGCAGGATATCTTTAACCGCATTGAAAATATGCGTCAGACGTTTGTAGCGGCTATTCACGGGCCTGCGCTGGGTGGCGGTCTGGAATTAGCAATGGCGTGTCATTACCGAATTTGTACCGAAAGTTCAGCGACTCAGCTGGGCTTGCCGGAAGTGCAGCTCGGCCTGTTGCCTGGCAGTGGTGGCACGCAACGCTTACCCAAACTGGCTGGCATTCAGCAAGCCATTAAAATGATGCTGACAGGCGCTTCGGTACGGGCGAAACAAGCCAAAAAGTACGGCATTGTGGATGACGTGGTACCACGCTCAGTGTTGGTAGATGTGGCTTCTCAGTTTGC
>Ga0213831_1000903_pt1 | contig 12385 bp, 12 predicted proteins | sample SWATP12_FD_163421 | JGI IMG/M metagenome (GOLD analysis project Ga0213831, IMG submission 163421) | Coastal seawater microbial communities from Marineland, Florida, United States - SWA TP1 #2 | ecosystem: Environmental > Aquatic > Marine > Coastal | place: USA: Florida | collected 2016-08-06 | reverse complement strand
AATTACTACTGAGCTTTTTAATCTTTGCCAATTCATCGAGCAAATTTTAATCTCAAGAATTGGTCTCAAACACTTTATGGAGTGGGTTGTGGGTAAGACATTTAGTTATGACGCGCTAGATGACGACTTTGTTGAAGACGAGTACGAAATGGTCGGGCGTAATCAACACGACAAGAAAAAGCAACGCGTAAAGAAGAAGTTGGAAGACTATCTTGAACAAAAACGCTTGCGCAGAAACTTAGGCGACGACGACTTTGACGAGTACTTGAACGACTAAGCATAAATTTAGATAAAGAGGCAATTTGCCTCTTTATTGCTTTTAGGCTTTGTTATTTGCCCAGTGCAGCTGCGATGTCTGACTCGAGCTGTTCAGGTTTTGTCAGTGGCGCATATCGCTTAATGGCCTTGCCATCTTTACCAATTAAAAATTTGGTGAAGTTCCATTTTATTTTGCGGGTGATAAACCCCGGTAATTCTGATTTTAGGTATCTAAAAACAGGGTGAGCATGTTCGCCATTCACATCGACTTTGCTCATCATTAAAAAGCTAACGCCATAGTTAATAAGGCAGCCTTCTTTAATTTCTTTTGCATCACCTGGTTCTTGTTTGCCAAACTGGTTACAAGGAAAACCAATTATTACTAAGCCTTGCTCATGATACTTTTCATGCAGTGCTTGTAAGCCTTCATATTGCGGGGTGAAACCGCATTTACTTGCTGTATTTACAACAAGTACGACCTTGTTTTCAAAATCAGAAAAGTCAACGGTTTGGCCTTGTAGGCTGGTGGCAGAAAGTTGGTGAAATTCGCTCATAATGATAACTTTTTATTATTGTTGCATTGATTCTAACTTGCTTGGCATCTTTCTAAAAGGGTAAATTTTAATCAATGGTTTTTCTTACTTGGCGTTAAGCATCGCAGCTAACTTAAAATTATAAACAATCCCATCCCTGCCAGTGTTGTGTAGTATATGTTATGTGTTTTATAGGCCACGATAACAGACACAACAGCAGCACTTAGGTAAGGGTTTTGCCAATCTAGATTTATCCCTTCGTCATTAATAAACACAATGGGCACCCAAATTGCGGTGAGTACGGCTGGGGCGCTAAAACTTAAAAATTGCTGCATTTTCGGACCGACTTTGAATGGTAATGCGCGGTGCAAAAATAAGTAACGTGTGAAGAAGGTAATACACGCCATTAATAAAATGGTGATCATCATAGCGTATGCTCCTCTTTTGCTTGCCAGCGACTAATTAGATAACCAACCGTCATAGCGATAAGAGCCGCGGTGACAAGCCAAAGTTGAAAGCCCTGACTTTTTAATAGTGTTGCTACAACGCCTGCGGTGATCACTGTAGCCAGTGTTGCAAGGTTCTTTACACCCGGAATAACTAAAGCAATAAACGTGGCAGCGATGGCAAAATCAAGACCTAGGTGTGTTAAACCGGGAAGTAAGCTTCCTGCGACAATACCAAGGAGGGTCCAGATATTCCAGGCAATATAAAAACTAAAGCCGGCACTTAGCGCGTAAATAAGGCGCACTTTTGTGCGGTAGGCTTTGTGATGATGCGAAAAAGCAAATAATTCATCTGTTAGTACAAAACTCACTGGCAGTCGCCAACGAAAGGGTTGATCTATTACTTTGTGGCGAATAGCTAAACCATATAAAAAGTGCCGTGAGCTAATAATGAGTGTGGTAAATAAAATAGTTAAAAGCGGCGTGTTTCCTGCCATTAATTCAATCGCAACGAGCTGTGCTGAGCCTGCAAATACCAATAACGACATAGCTTGTGTTTCTAAAGCACTGAAGCCATTTTGAACTGCTAACGAGCCACATAAAATTCCCCAAGGTAACACCGCAAGGCATAAGGGGAGCATGTCGAAAAATCCTTTAAGCAAGGCTCTTGTTGTTGATTTATGCATCTTATCGCTCATGTTTGTTGTTATGGCTCAGATCAAAACAGCTGAAATAGAGGTGTGTCAAAATAACTGAAGTTTGCAATAATGTATAGCCGAGCCTGTTGCTGAAATCATTAGCGTCTTTTAAAGGGAAAGTTACAATGTCTAAAGTTAAAGTATGGGATGGCTTTATAAGAAGCTTCCATTGGTTATTAGTTGCGGCCATCGCAACCCTCTATTTTAGTGCTGAAGAAGGTATGTTGGAGCTGCACTTTGCTGCAGGCTACTTCACTCTAGCGCTTATTATTACACGTCTTGTTTGGGGCATTATTGGTAGTAAAACGGCAAAGCTGTCTGCGCTGATTCATTCACCTGTTGCTGCAATTAAGTCATTTACAAGCAATGAAAATAAGGCGGGTCATGGCGCGGCGGGTAGTTATATGGTGATAGCCTTTTTTGCGTTACTTATCGTACAGTTAACCTCTGGCTTAATGACCAGTGACGATATCTTAACGGATGGTCCACTCGTCGAGCATGTATCCTCAGATACCGTAGAGTTTGCCGGTTGGTTACATCATTTAAACTTTGATATTTTGTTGTATGCCATTGTGTTGCATGTAATAGCGATTGTGATTTACCGCATTAAAGGAAAAAACTTAGTGAAACCTATGCTTACGGGTAATAGTGAGCAAGTTGCGGTTACTGAGCCTGTCACTAAATCACCGTTGATAGCTTTTGTTATTTTTGCAGTGTGTTTAGTGGTGCTATTTACGACTTGGGGTGCAGAGCCGCTCAGCTATTTGCTTGGGTAGCAACTTCAAAACATGAAAAAAAGGCGCTAATAAGCTGTCTCTTATACACAAATCCCTGCTAGGAAATTAGCGGGGATTTTTTTGAACTAAATTTCAACATCATGATCAGATCTTCAAATCTTGTTTGGAGGCACATTATGATTAACGACCATACTCATTGGGCAACACAACAATTCGGCAAATCGGACTTAGGTGATCCCAGAAGAACAGCCCGTCTGGTAAGGTTAGCATCAACTCTTGCAAATGAACCAGGAAAACCACTTGTGAACATCACTCAATCCCCCGCCGATATGGAAGGTGCCTACCGCTTTATCCGCAACGAACATATTGATGCAAATGCGATAGCAGAATCAGGCTTTCAAGCAACAGTTGAACAAGCACATAGTCATAACTTATTGCTCGCCTTAGAAGACACCACCACACTAGTTTATAAACACCCCTCTATTCGAGATGATTTGGGTCATGTCGGACGAGGAAAAAAACAACGTGGCTTGTTAGCTCATAGCGTATTGTTGTTTGCGCCAGGCGCAAAGCAAGTTGTGGGATTAATTGAACAGTCTCGCTGGAGTCGAGATATCAACACGATTGGAAAAAGAGAAAAACACGCAACGACTCCTTACAAAGAAAAAGAAGGCTACAAATGGGAGTCAGCGTCACGAGCGATGGCAGAGCGACTGCAAGAACAAATGACGAACGTAATTTCGGTGTGTGACCGCGAAGCAGACATCTACGAATACTTACAGTACAAACTGACCGAACAGCAGCGATTTGTCGTACGCTCGATGCAAAGCCGTCATATTGAAGAAGGTGAGGAAAAGCTTTATGCGTTTGCAAGCGAACTAATGAGCGCAGGTACTAAACAAATCCACATTGCGCAAAAAGGAGGAAGAAAGGCCCGTAGCGCGACACTGGATATCACCTATGCGCCAGTAACGCTCAAGGTTCCATACAATAAGACAGGGCAATCCCTGCCGATTTACTATGTTGGCTGTACAGAGCGAGGAAACACTGAAAGCGACTTAAGTTGGCACTTATTAACCAGTGAACGAGTCATCAGCAAAGAAGACGCCTTAGCCATCATCACATATTATGAGCACCGTTGGCTTGTTGAGGAATATCATAAAGTCTGGAAGAGTGATGGCACAGATATCGAAAGTTTACGCCTGCAAAGCCAAGAAAACATGGAAAGATTGGTGACGATTAATGGCTTTATCGCTACACGAATATTACAGCTAAAGTTCGCCAATGAGCAACCAGACTCTCCGAGTTGTGAACAACTGTTATCTCCCAAAGCATGGAAGTTATTATGGTTAAAGAGAGTAAAAACACCCTTGCCTGAAATCGCTCCAAATATGTCATGGGCATATCAAGAACTGGCAAAGTTAGGAGGCTGGAAAGATACCAAGCGCACAGGCCGTGCATCGGTCAACGTGTTATGGCAAGGATGGCTTAAATTACAAGCCATCCTTGAAGGCTACGATTTAGCTAAATCTCTTGAGTCAGACTTGTGATCAAGAGACAGCCATTTAGTGCCTTTATTTAACATTTATAACCATATTTCATTAGCATGGTTTTTATTGATGCTTACACTTCGACAAGATTTATAAAAAGCGCATGTTAATAGGACCAAAGAGATCAAATCTTGACTTCACACAATAGAACTTCTTACCGCGACTTATGGCACAGAACCACCCGTCAACTTTAAAACGTTTTTGTCCAAAGGCGGGTTATAAATATAACTCTCCTTTGTCGCATTTCGCGTTAACGCAAATACTCTAAAGATCGGTTTTAAGCAATAACCAGACATTGAGGCTGACTTAGGATAAGAGCTAATTGATTTCCAAACAGTGTAGCTCGCGCATATATTTAAGAAAATGAGCGACGTGCGCATTATAGAATTATTAGGTGCTTCTGAGGAATCAATGGCCAAATCAGAAATAAGACAATTTTTAAAAGAGATCAGCACTAAACTCCCTGAAGTTGTGCCTCTTATAGAAAAAACATGAGAAACGGGCACTTATATTTTTAATGGGAGAGTTCGCAAATTTGACAACCATTCTGTTTAACCAAGGAAATATAGGAGAAGCGTTAGAGCAGTTGGAGTACATGAGTGAAAAACTTGATACTGCAACCAAAGCAGAATTCGAATACATAGATGTATATTTTACAGAGCACTTATTCTGGAAAGGTACCAAAGAAGGTATTGAAAGTGGTTGGCCTCTCGTGCCAGATAATCTCAAAAACTGTACTTGGACTTTCATGGTAAAGCCCCTAGGGTAGTGGTTTAAAAATACACGCACCTAACAATCGCATAACTCGCTCGCGGTATCGCTGGGACAAAAACACGTTGGCTAACTGCGCTTCGCTTGGTATTGTAGTCTACTTATTTTTGCCCGTTATGCGGGTGTTATCAAATAAATACTAAAATGTTATGTGCAATTGCTGACTACATATTAGATGTAGCCAGCAAGTACGTGTTATGAAGTGATTCTATTTGCCAGTTTAAAACCTGCGTTGCCCACAAAGATTGATAGCACAAAAGCAATTGGCCAAGCGATGAAAAAATGCTTCATCCATGTTTGTAGCCATAATTGAGTCATTCCAAGTTCAGCAAAGCTGAAGATACCCGTCATAAGGAATGCCATCATGAGAGAGATAAAAATTTGTGCGAGAATTAAGGTTTGTTTCTTTTGCATTATTCCATCCAAAGTGAAGATGGTGCACGAAATGTATAAACGAGCACCATCCTAATAAAAGGTTAGTGCCGTGGGTTTGCATGGAGCAACTAAATCTCGAATTTTTCGAGGACTGGAATAACCGAACCAATCTAAAATCTTTTCGACACTGCAAATACTAATGATTAGTGTGATTTCAGTCAACTCCTGATTTTGCACATAACAAACAATTTAAGCAGATTCGCAACGCTTGGCATTTTTGGTTTGATTCTGTTTTAGTGTTTACGGCACAATGGTTTAGGTGTGCTGGTCGCGTTGCTCACTACTTAATTGGGCGTTAGCACCGTCCGTTTCTGGCACAGAGCCGTCCTTCGGCTCTAACTCAGAAATGTCCAAATATGAGCTAGAAGCAACGCCTGGCTTAACATCTTATGTGTCTGTTTGATCCTTCCTACAAGAGACCTTAATCAAAAGATCTCATCTTATTAACTCAGAACGAACTTTATATTCTTAAAGTGGTGCATTCTTTTTGAGTGAACGGGATTAAATGTTCGGGTAGTTTTATAGGTAATTCAGGTTCAATAATACGTTTACCTTTTTTAAATGCATCTAAACCTTGCAGAATAATAGCTTCATTAATTAAAAAATATTTATACGCCGTTTCTGCTCTTAAATCATAAAGCTCATCGTTTTTATCGTAATGCTCTCCTGAACGGTCATGCTCTCTTCCTGTATGTCCAAGTATTAGTTTTGACTCAATTTGCGCATTGCTGAGTGAATAACCTTCTTCTTTTACTAGATATTTGACAACATTGGTTTTAGCGTGCTGTCTAAGTAAGGTAAAGCAAGGTTCAGCTGTACCTTTCACATAAAGGTCTTCCTTAGATGATTTATAGATGTCATTAGGGCAAATCAGCATGAAGTATTCCCTTAAAGAATTATACGGCATCGCTTTAGTACAGTCTTTAAAGCTGAAAAATAAGTACTCATTAGGCTTATCAGGATGCAGTGATAACTGATTTTTGATTATTTTTGTCATTTGCAGAGTTAACTTTATTTTGAATTGTCCTTTGTTCTTCATGGCTCCTTCTTTGGTCATTGTGGATTTTGGATAAGTTATATACTTAGGGTTCTCTAAGTTATCTAGATAGCTTGTTTTTAATTCAATTATGTTAACTGGCCTAACAGCTGTGAAAGCCATTAAAAGTACAGCGTTCTTTTTTTGGGTGTTGGGCTCCTCTTCTAATCTATACATGAGCTTTGAAATACCCTCGCCATCGGTATACCCATTAAAAGTAGACTTGATAGGTGCTGGAATATAGTTAGCACGAACTTCGTTGATAGATTTATTCTTAAGATTTAGCTTTTCTGAAGCAAAAGCAAACAATGATTTAACTCTATTAGAAACATCATATGTATAATTTGCTTTCTTTTTTTCATATAGTTTGTCAAAAGCAGACTTTATTTCTTCTTGGCTTATATCTAAGAACTTTGCAGAACCGCCAATTACATTTACAAAGGCATTTATTTGTGATGAATATGTTTTGATAGTTTTTTTAGAAATGACTCTTTTATCATTTTCATGTTTCATTGAGAGGCTTTCAATGAATTTTTCAGCAACTTCTCCAAGCGTTTGACCATATAACTGATTCTCTAAAATATAGGCGCTAAGAGTTGCAGCTTCAGCGACTGTCATTGTTTTATTGTTACCTAATAAAGGCTGTTTTAACTTTGGATGGTCAGTATAGTATGCAAAAAATTGCACGATTCCATTTAAATTAAAAACGAACCTTAATTTGCTTTTGCTACAATATTTAGATTTCCTACGATCTTTTTTTGGTTGGCCTGCTTCTGAGTATTTTATTGCTGCAGCATATTCATATAATAATGAAATATCTTTATCACTATATGGTGGCTTTAAACTGTCGAATTTCGACTTTCTAATACACTTACTTTCACTTTGCTTCTCAGACTCATTTTCACTTGTTATCTTAGATAGGTTTTTAATTTTATCTAATATTCTGCTTATTTTATTTTTCTTAAGCTTCTTGTTGGTTTTTTTCATATTTTATTAAGTCTTTATTATTTCATCTGGGATGAATTAACGTTGTCGCTTTTTTATTATGTTGAATGAGTTTTTTGATTGCTGCAAGAGGGGGAAGCCTTGCCAGCTATGGCTTTAAGCTTATGACTAATAAGATCATTTTGGTGGTGAAATTAAATGGCTTTGTTTAAGCTACTGATATGTCGTTTATAAGCTTATGGTCAAATCTGAGCTTTTTGGTGGTGTATTAGTATGTTTTGGGTACTAAATTTTTTTAATTTTTTTCATAAAAGTTTTTGAAGATTTTTGTGTACTTTTTATAAATTCTTTGTAACTCAATCAAAAAACAATACTTTTCTTCGTTCAATCGTTAAATTTATTTTTGCCAATACTATTTATTATTTTGAGCGAAAAGTATTCATTACCTTTGCTGCTGTACGAAAAATGACCCGGCTTTACACTGAGTCATTATTTAGTTTCTATATGCACTTTCAGTATACTTTTTCGGATGAGTATTTAGCTTAAACAGCAATATCATCAAGGTAACTTTCGATTACAGTTCTACCATCTTTAGTCAGAATTAGCTCTTTAACTGATTTTCCTGTATCACCAAAAGGCTGATTTATGAATTGAATGTATGCACCTTTATGGACAAGAGATGCTTTTATTCGCTCTCTTAGCGCTTTTTTATGTTCCTTATCTTTGATTATTTTCTGTTGGTTTACATGAAATGCTGTAGGCCTTAACTCTAAGCTTTGAAACTCATGGACTCGCTTTAAAATGCTGACCTCGTGTAACTTAAATACATTAAACTTAAGTTTTGTTGAAGTGCCGTAGAGCTCTTCAGATTTATCGTAGTTAAGCCCATTCGGATCATCAGACTTTCTCAAATGATGAAGTGCTAACCGGGTTAAGTCTTCTGCATGCTTAAAGTGGTAGCCGTTTGATACCAACAGCTCTTTTGTATTGGATTTAAAAAAGCTTCTACACATAGTACAAAATGCACCCGCAGAGCCTTTCATTACAATCTGTTCGATATCGCCTTTTACTGCATCAAATGGAGAATAGTCTTTGATAATTTTATCGAGGGAGCGTTTAGAAAATTGCTTCATAGGGTTGCGAGGTTGCAGAAAAATGAACTCTTGATTGCAATTAGGTTGTGCCGATTCCATCCATGCCCTTTGTTCAAGGATAATAGTACGCATCATTTTTGTTAGTGGGAGTCTGTATTCTTTTTGGTTTTTCATTTCACCACGTACACCTACGATGGATGACGGAAAAGTTATTAAGGTCGGAAAGGTAATACTATTCAGCCATGACCATTTCATTTGAGGAATGTTGATAGGCCTCAAGCCCGTTAAAATCATAAACCTGGCTGCGTTCTTCTGGTGAATGCATGGCGTAGTTGCAAGGTTGATCCACAACTCTGCAATTGAATCTAAGTCAGTGTAGGCTTGGCACGGGCGGGGAGTATCAACTCGATCAGAAACATAATAATCATCAATGTCAGCAGCAGGATTACGGCCATTGTTAAACTTATTTTTGGCAAACTTCCATATACGCCTTATTTGAGCAAATAGCTCAATGGCTTGGTTGTTGGATTCGCTAGCAATAATTTTATCAATGATTCGCTCAAGATCCCCTGCCGTAATACTTTGAAATCTCGTTTTCATATTAAAGTACTGCTTAAGCTTTTTTACTCTGCACTTATATGTTCTCAATGAACCGGCTGCAAACTTTGTTGGTGCGAGTAAATGTCGGTTTGTCAGGTTCTGCTCATATTCTTTAAAAATAGTGTTTAAATCGGCGAATATCGTTCTTCCCTCTAATATCGTTTGCGTAAGCTCTCTTGCTTTTGCAATGGTGAGTTCTGGTAACTCCCCTAGCTTTACGTTTCGGATCTCTAATTTTTTTGGGAAATTAGAATAGAAGATGACCTTACCTTTTGGGGTGAAAACGAGCCGTAAATTGTGTGTTGCTCATATTTAGACAAACGAACCAAGGGTTTATTTTTAATCCCTTGTTTTAAAGCAACTTTTCTCTCAAAATTTGAAATTATTTGAATCGCAGTAACACACTTTTTTATGTACAACATTGAAAAAGGTGCCTTCGTCTCTTTCCAAACGGCTTTTGCTTTGATGTATTCAGCTTTTGTAATGGGTTTATTCGTGTTTTTCATTTCTCTAAAACTCAGGTTTATTAAGCCCTGCAGGCCTGTCGTTTGATCTAGATCAACAAAATTTAGAGTGGGGTAAAGTAGAATGCGCGACCGCTTTTGTAACGGCTGCTCATAAACAGAGTGTGCTACGAATTGTGTTATTATTTATCGAATATTTTTTAAACTAAGCTTGTTTGAAAAATATATGTGTTACATACCTACTCATGTAACTATTTGTTTTATAGTGGTTTATGTTCGAGGGCATTAAATGGCATTACTCATCAATAACAAATGTATTAACTGTGATATGTGTGATCCAGAGTGCCCGAATGAAGCTATTTATATGGGCGCGAAGATATATCAAATAGACCCAAATAAATGCACTGAGTGTGTTGGGCATTATGATAACCCGACTTGTGTGAGTGTGTGTCCTATTGATTGCATTAAGCCAGATCCAAATCATCGTGAAACTTTAGATGAGCTGGCTGAGAAATACGTTAAATTGACCTCCCAAGCTTCTTAGTTAAATCACTTTTCTTAATTCTTTTTGATTATCTTAAAGTAGCGCCCTGCGATAATTGTTCTACAATTTTATGAACAACAACACGTTAATAAAAAATCAGGGCGTTTTATGTGGTTTAGTAAATCCTTACAGGCTGAAATTGATGCGTTAAAAGCTGAGCTTTATCCGCTAAAAGATCTCACTTCGGGTATTGATGAAGAGATGTTGGTACTCAGGCTGCGTGCTGATGGCACGATGGCTTATATTAACCAGAACTTTTTAGATGAATTAGGCTACTCGCACAACCAGTTAATTGACTCGCCCTTCCAAGATATTATTACTGAACAATCTCGAAATACTGACCAGTTTGTAGAGCTAAAAAACGCCATTGAAAATCAACAGCATGGAGTCGGGCACTTACAAATAACTCGCTATGACGGCAAGCTTGAGTGGCTCCGTTTGATTGCACACCCGGTACACACAGAGCAAGGTGAGCTCAATTACTTTGCTATTTACGGCACTGTGCTTACCGATGCAATTTCTACTTCTCGTGAACAGCGCGACACTATAAATGCCATCTATCGCTCGATGGCGGTTATTGAGTTTGACTTAGAGGGTAAGGTTATTAACGCAAATGAACCGTTTTTAGAGAGCATGGGTTATAAGAGAGAGGAGATAGTAGGTAAGCACCACAGTATGTTTTGTGAGCCTGAACTTGCTGAGTCAGCAGAGTATGAGAAGTTTTGGCAGCGCTTAAAGCGTGGTGAGTTTGTTGTTGATCGCTTTAAACGTGTTGACCGTCATGGCAATGAAGTGTGGCTTGAAGCTTCATACAACCCCATTTCAAATGATTTTGGTGAGCTTTACAAAGTGATGAAGTTTGCCACAGTGATCACTGAGCAAGTTAACCGTGAACAGGCAATTTCTCAAGCGGCCGAAATTGCGTATGGCACATCAACCGAGACCGATAAACTAGCTCAACAAGGGGCTGAGGTATTACAAAATACCATGACGGTGATGAATGAATTAGCTCAGCAGATGGAACAAGCAGCTCAAGAGATTTCAGCCCTCGATAAACAGTCACAACAAATTGCTGCCATCGTACAAAGTATTAGCAGTATTGCGGAGCAAACGAACTTGCTGGCACTCAATGCGGCAATTGAAGCTGCTCGTGCCGGTGAGCAAGGGCGAGGTTTTGCGGTGGTGGCTGATGAAGTCAGACAGCTTGCTTCAAGAACCTCAAAAGCCACCGAAGAAATTGTTGAAGTAGTAAATAATAATCAGTCACTTACACAAAATACAGTAAAGGTTATTGAGCAAGGTAAGGTGAAAGCCGAGCAAGGCGTGTCTTTATCAAATGAGTCTGGTCAAGTGATGGAAGACATACAACACGGTGCCCAGCAAGTGGTTGATGCAGTAGGGCAATTTGCTAACCAACTGAATCACTAATCTTTGTAATACCAGGTTTTAAGCCGTGTAAACTATCTATGTTTATATTGGGTTTTACAGTAACCACGGGATATATCTGGATGGCGTATTTTTAGGTGTTTGGTTTGCCTACCCGCTGCGCGTTTTCGCCAAAGTTTAAAACTCGAGCTTGTTAATTGCTCACGCATTAGCGCGATAACGCTTTTTTCATTTAAACCAAACTGTTGGTTTATTGCTTCAAACGGGGTTCTATCTTCCCACGCCATCTCTATGATGCGTGATATTTCATGATCTAAGTGCTGCATTACGGCTCCTTTTTGTAGCCTATACGTATTTGCAGCAGGTTTAGATTATAAAATATCGTGTTGCCAGTGCTCTGCTAAAAAGTCGATGAACGCTCTGGCCACATTTTGTTGGAAGTTACGCGATAAATACACCGCCCATAAGTGAGAGCCCATAGTTGTATGCTCTGACAGTACTTTAACAAGCTCACCTGATGCCAAATAGTCATTGGCGAGATCGCATGGTAGGTGAGCTACCCCGATTCCTTGTTTTGCTGCTTTTAAAAGCACCCCCATATCGTTGGCAACAATGTTGCCCTTAACCGTGACTTTTTGTGTGTTGTCGTCGTGTTGAAATTGCCAAATAGTGTGTTTGTTATGAACAAGGCAATTATGTGCGGTTAAGTCACTCGGCTCAAAAATCGGTGGGTTCGCAGCTAAATAATCGTTAGAAGCACATACTGCGGTTGCGATATACATTAGCTTACGGGCAATAAGACCTTCATCGGGCTGGTGGATGTAACGCAAAGCGATATCAACGCGGTCATCAACCAGCTGCGATAAACTATCTGAAAGTAACAGTTCA
>Ga0213831_1000901_pt1 | contig 12387 bp, 6 predicted proteins | sample SWATP12_FD_163421 | JGI IMG/M metagenome (GOLD analysis project Ga0213831, IMG submission 163421) | Coastal seawater microbial communities from Marineland, Florida, United States - SWA TP1 #2 | ecosystem: Environmental > Aquatic > Marine > Coastal | place: USA: Florida | collected 2016-08-06 | reverse complement strand
GTGACAGCTAAGTTGGCCATCGAACCTTCCACCATCAGCGCACCCGCGTCTTCCACCGTCACCGTGCCACTGCTCGTGCTGACTAAACTCAGCGCCGTGGTATTGTTATCAATGGTCAAATCGCCACTACCAAGATTAAAGGTCATCGCACCAGTGAAGGCATTTGCGTCTGAGTCCAGAACTACACTGCCGTCACCCGTTGTCGTAATATTTGTTGTTCCACCGACTGTCACCGTGCCTGAGTCCGTTACACCGGTCGAAGAACTCACCACTAAGTTATTCGCTACCGCCCCCTGCAAATCCAACATCGCTGCATTTTCGACTGTAACGTCATTACCACTGGTCACCACCAAACCCAAATCCGTGCTGTTGTTATCTAAGGTGACATTACCTGTCCCTGCGGCTACCGTTACTGTGCCTGTCAGAGCATTGCCATCGTCATCTAAGGTGATAGCACCATTACTCGCTGACGTATCAATCGATGTTGATCCTGAAATCGTCAAACTGCCACTGTCTGTTACCGACGTCGCATTTGTAACCGCAAAGCTACCCATACTGCCTTCAACGCTCAGCGCTCCTGCATCCTCAATCGTCACCGCGCCGGTTGACGTTGAAACCAGAGATAGCGCGTTTGTATTGTTGTCTACAGTAATATCACCCGTTCCAGAATTAACCGTTACCGTACCGGTCAAATTATTTGCATCATCGTCCAGCATCACAGTGCCATCTGTTGTGGTGATATTTGTTGCGCCAGTCACCGTCAGCGTGCTTGAATCATTGACGCTAGCGGCCGAACTCACTGTAAAGCTACCCATTGAACCTTCAACCGATACCGCACTAGCGTTTTGAACAGTCACGGCGTCGGCTGCTGTGCTAACTAAGGCTAAATCTGTTGTATTGTTATCGATAGTGACGTCACCTGTGCCTGCATTGATGGTTACTGTTCCAGTCAAGTCGTTATCGTCTTGGTCCAAGGTGATATCACCATTACTAGCCGATGTATCGATATTAGTGGTGCCTGCGACATCGAGCATCGCACTGTCTGCAACACTCGTGGCATTAGTCACTGTAAGGTTAGTCATAGTGCCGGCGAGAGTTAACGCTCCCGCGTCTTCAACCATGACATTACCTGTACTCGTGGTGACTAAATCTAGAGCATTGGTGTTATTATCGACCGTAATATCGCCGCTACCTGATGTCACGGTAACCGTGCCGCCCAAGCTGTTGGCGTCATCATCTAAGATTACTGCACCGTTACTCGCTGACGTATCAATATCGGTTGTCCCCGTAATTGTTAACGTTGCGCTGTCATCAACACTGGCCGCATTGCTCACCATCAAGCTGCCCATTGAACCTGCTACGGTTAACGCACCCGCGTTTTCTAACGTTATCGCACCCGTTGAAGTACTGACCACATCTAACGCATTGGTCGCGTTATCTAACGTCACCGCGCCACTGCCCGATGTAACCGTCACTGTGCCACCTAGGTTATTGGCATCATCGTCTAATGTGATAGCACCATTACCTGCGCTCGTATCTATTGTCGTTGCACCAGTAACTGTCACTGTACCGCTGTCATCGACACTGTCTGCGTCTGTCACTACAAAGCTGCCCATTGAGCCTGAGACCGTCACTGCGCCTGCGTCCACTACCGTTACCGTACCCGTGGAGGTACTCACTAAATCAAGCGCTGTCGTATTATTATCGAGTGTCACGTTGCCGCTGCCCGAGCTGACTGTCACAGTACCCGTCAAGGCGTTTGCAGCGTCATCCAAGGTAATCGCGCCATTGCCAGCACTCGTATCAATGTCCGTCGTACCCGTTATCGTTAATGTCGCACTGTCATCAACACTGTCTGCATCTGTGACTACTAAGTTCGCCATTGAACCTTCTACCGTCAATGCGCCTGCATCTTCCACCGTCACGGTTCCAGCGCCTGTGCTGACTAAGCCTAACGCCGTAGTATTGTTATCTATGGTTAAATTACCATTACCCAGACTTACCGTAACCGCGCCTGTGAACGCATTACCGTCATCGTCTAATACCACGCTGCCATCGCCTGTCGTCGTCAAGTTGGTGGTCCCTGCCACACTCACTGAGCCTGAGTCCGTTACGCCCGTTGACGATGTAACAACTAGGTCATTGCCAATCGTACCTTGTAAATCAACCATACCCGCATTTTCGACTGTGACATCATTACCACTGGTCACGACCAGACCTAAATCCGTCGTATTGTTATCCAACGTCACATTACCTGTGCCCGCTGCAACTGTCACCGCGCCCATTAAGCTGTTGCCATCATCATCTAAGGTGATAGCACCATTGCTGCCTGAGGTATCAATGTTTGTGGTTCCAGAGATTGATAAACTGCCGCTGTCTGTTACTGCACCAGCTACAGTGGAGGAGAGAGACGCAGCGGTAATTGCGCCAAAGTCCAACGCTTGGCTGTTATTAGCTGTAAGATCACCAGCGGAGCCTGAGAGGGAACCAGAAATGACGTTATTGCCGCCCAAATCGGCAGCATTGGTTACGGTCAATGCAACGTTATTTGCCGTGATAACTGTTGAGCCTGTTTCCGCTATTGAATCTGCAGTAATCGTCAAATCATCACCACCTATATTCAACGCATTATCGGTTGTAAGTGCCCCTGCGGTTAGAATGGAAACGCCCGCTTGAGTGGTCGTTGTGTTAAGATCTACGCCGTCTAAACTTACGGCACCGCCGGTTGCCGAACCAAACGTCAACGTGCCAGTCCCTGCTTGTAACCTATCTAATTCTGTTTGATCAACGGACACATTGCCACTGCCTGCCGTACCAAAATCTAAAGTCACCGAGTCACTGTTACCGCGAATCGTAATATCATTGTTGTTTGTGGTCACATTGCCGTTTAACGCTAGCCCAGTACCAGCTTCAATAACAACATCACCGTCGCCTCCGCTCGCGTCGCTATCCGATGTCACTGTCGCCAAGGAAACGTTGCCGCCAGACAAGGTTACAGCGCCGCTTGAACTTAGTGCGCCCGCAACCGTTAGTGCCCCCGTAACTGACAGATCTACATCACCAGACACTGTGATGTCATCGTCTCCCGTATCTAGCGAAGAGGCATTAGAAACGTTAAGCCCAGTAAGTGTGAGGGTGCCATCCCCCCCAACATCGTTACCTAACGTAATCGAAGAGGCGTCTGAGGTCAGGCTCAATGAACCATTTTCAGAAAGAGAGTTGAACGTTGTGGCACCACTGACATTGACATCAATGTTGCCGCTAGAACTTAAAGCTACTTCACCTGAGTTGACTGCTAACGCAGTAGAAGCTTCAGAGCTAATACTGCCCGCAGTCGCAGTTACTGATAACGCAGTTGTGTTTGCACTTGTCGTTGTGACGTCTTGCAGTGTTATGTCATCATCTTCTGTCACGGTAATGTCACCAGCCCCCGCGTCAACGTCCAAGGTTGATACCGCAGTTGTGAGAGTCACATCACCCGAACTAACCACTGACAAATCGTTTGCGGTTACCTTGCCGGTTACAGAGACTGTCGAAGATGAGACGATATTCATGTTGTCTAGTGTATTTGCAGCTGTAATGCTAACCGCTCCGCCGTTGAAGGTGGCCGTCGCGTTTGAGTTGCTTGCACCTTCCGACACAGTTACAGCGCCTGTGCTGCCACTTGCGCCGATGTTTACCGTACGGTCAATGCCTACGTTGTCGCTAAAGAGATTGGAGATACTGGTTGCGTTTAACTCTAATGTTGCTGAGTCGTCAGTGGCATTTTCAAGATCAATACTGCCGTTTGCGGTAAAGGTTTCAATATTCGTCGTTGAGGCATCAACCGTAGCATTCACATTAATATTGTCTGACATTAAACTGAGTGTACCGCCATCACCGGTCACTGCGGCGCCTATAGTAACGATACTGGTTGCGTCTCCAGCATTTAATGAAAGAGACGCCGCTGAACCGATATCGACAGAATTACTCACGGTAATATCGCTACCCGCGTCGACGGTTACTGATACATTGCCACTGATGTTGGAGGTATCTAGCGACAAGTCGCCTGTATTGGTTATAGAGAGTGAGTCGGCTTGCGTTAATTCGAGTTCCGAGACAGTGGTCTCTATTGCTCCACTACTAGCGCCACCTTCAATAGTCAATTTGTTAGCAGTGACGTCGTTACCCGCTGTTCCAGTAATTGTGCCCGTCGCATCAATAATTAGGGTGTTACCAGTAACATCCAGAGCACCACCTAAGGAAATGTCGTTAGCATTAATTGTTAAGTTGCCACCTGCTTTTGTCACCGATAAATCAGCAACGTCTGCGCCGCTAAAATCTAGCGCCGAATCAGAACTTGAATTTAACGTAATAGTGCCCGTTTGAGTTAAACTAGCGGTTGCACCGGATTGCTCACTGATTTGTACATCATCATTCGTTGTAACGTCACCTATATTCAGACTGCCATCAACTTCAACATACAAGTTGCCAATAGTACTGCCCGTGGTTGTAATTGTGCCGCCCGAGCTGTTAATCGAAATAAGGTTACCACTAGCACCAAACTCTAAATTATTGCTTGCAATGCTGTTACTGTTGATGGTGATCGTACCGTCAGTAATGATGTTTTCATCAGAACTGAAAGCCGTATTAGTTGCAGTTTGACTGTCTGTAGTCGCAGTGATGGGCAAGTTGATTTCAACGCTGCCAGCGACGATTTCCTGTGAAGCCGTTAGCGTTACATTTGCGCCTTCAAGCTGGCCAATCTCCAATACGTCCTCTTGCTGGTCAATGGTAATATCACCGTCGGTATCTATATAGAGAGGCGCTGACTTGATGGAATTTATGACTACATCGCCAGATGCGCGAACAGAGACTTCGCCATCCACATCCAATAATCCATTACTGCCATCTACAGCTCCGTCTGCGGTAATTGAGAGGAAACTGGTCGCGATCTGATCGCCATCATCCCCACTCGCTCCAAAAGTTACATCTCCACCAGAGACTAAAGTCAATTTATAATCCGCAGGTTCAATTGTGCTGATAGTGCCGTTGATAATGAGGTTTGCGTCGTTATCAGTACCTAAGGTTAAACCGAAATTATCGCCTGAGACACTGTAACCCGATAGCGACGAGATATCTTTTGTTGAGAACATCAGATTACTCGTACCAGCTCCGGTATTTACAAAATTGTCACCAATGGTTATGCCATTTGCGTTAGCAAATATGAGAGTCTCAATATCGGTGGTCGAAATGGTGCCATCAATTAATGAACTGTCTGCTCCAATGACACGGTTTAAGACCACCGTGCCAGCCATCGTGCCTTCAGTGTTGGTAAAGTCGATAGATTCAGAGCTCGCCAAACCAAACGCATTCCAATTAATGATGGTTTGTCCGTTAAGCACTGTTACGGAAGTATTATCCGCGGAAACCACCGCGCCGTTGGTTGTCGAGTCAACCGAGCTGTCCGTCAAGTTTGTTGTATCTGCTAGAGCAGAAGGTACAAACGTTGAAGTAATAGCAATAGCGAGGGTAGATTTTACGAATGAAGAACTAACAGAGTGTTTGGAAATGGGAGCCATTTTTTCGCATCCTTTTCATCTTATACAGATTAACTTTTGTAATACCAGTTACTGTATAAAAAGTAGAAGGTGTTTTAAGAATGCGCAAATCACTAATAATATTAAAATTTTGATTAGAATGATGGATTTGAACAGCGGCCAGACAAGCCGTGGTCTCGGTGTAAATAGTTGCTACTTGTGAAAGACTTTACCACCGACAAATTTAATCGCCGGCTCGCCTCGAACCATCACATAGCGCCCGATTACGGTTTGACATTGCGGACAAACCCCTAACGATTCAGTGTTGTCTTTTGTAATACGTGATTTAAAACTTTTTACTAGCGCTCCCTTACCGCCTTTTCTGTAATCATAAAGGTGAAAACGGCACTTCTGGCAGTAAATAGCAACAGATCTATTGGGTAGTTTGGTTCTCGGCTTTGCCATAAAAAAAGCCGGCTTAGCGCCGGCTCTCATAATTAACGCTGAACTTCAGCATTGTGATAAACGTCCTGCACGTCTTCACAATCGTTCAACATATCAATGAATTTATCGAATACAGCGACATCGTCTCCAGCAACTGTGGCCATTGTTTGTGGCTCCCAAGAGATTTCCTGAGTATCAAAGTCAATGCCTTCAAATGCTTCTTCTAACGCAACTTTTACTGCGTTGAACTCAGTGTAAGGAGCAAAAACAGTTACCTTGCCGTCCTCGACTTCAACGTCGTTTACGTCCGCGTCGGCCATCATCAAGGCTTCTAAAATTGAGTCTTCATCATCGCCATCAAAAACAAATACCGCCACGTGATCAAACATGTGAGCAGCACTGCCTGGCGCACCTAATTTAGAGTTCGTTTTGGTGAAACAGTTTTTAACTTCCATGATGGTGCGATTTGGGTTATCCGTAAGACAATCAACAATAACCATACAACCACCTGGGCCAAAACCTTCGTAGCGAGCAGGAGAGTAATCTTCTCCGGCACCGCCTTGTGCTTTGTCTAATGCATTTTTTATAACGTGAGCAGGCACCTGATCTTTTTTCGCACGATCCATCAAACTGCGCAGCGCTAAGTTGCCATCTGGATCACAACCGCCACTTTTTGCAACGACGTAAATCTCTTTACCGTATTTTGAATAAATCTTAGTTTTCATATTGGCGGTTTTCGCCATAGACTCTTTACGGTTTTGGAACGCTCTTCCCATAACTTACTCTTCTTAATCTCATACGGTGCGCGAGACCATATAACGCGCACGAACTACTATTATCAGGTTGCGTAAATTAAAGCATTTTAGAGAAAATTGAAATCCCTATCGCCTATTATCCCTCAGTACTGAGGTATTTTTTTATGATTTCCGCAATCGTCCCGTCACTTTCTAACTCTGCGAACGCTCGTTTGTATGCTTCAACTCTAGGTTTTGAGGTAGAAGCATTGAACGCGAATCCTAATCTGGGACTTTGTTTCGCGTCTGACTTTACCGCAACGAATTTCTCAGCGTCGATGCCATTGGCGGTTAATTGACTCAACATTGTAATCTTTCCAGCGTATAGAAACGTCACGCGATCTGCTAACAACATGTTCACTGCTTGAGAAATACTGTTGGTGACAAAAAGGTTTCTGTCAGCCGAAAAACCTTTTGCTAATAACTCATCATATTGAGTATCTAGCCTTGGAATCGCGGTTGAGTACAACAAAGCTTGCGACCAAGACAAGGATTTAAGATGACTATTTCGTTTAACCCAAAAGTAAGGGGTGTTATCCATTTCGTAGGTGTAAACCCATTGAAAATCGTCTTGTCTACTAGGTGTTTGACTGATAGTAAAGATTAGGACGTTATCATTATTACTGGCTTGTTCAAACGCTCTAGCCCAAGGCAATACTTCAATCTCGTTGAAATCACCAGAATAAAGCTTTTTCTCGGCGAGCTGAACAATTTCTACCGATAAGCCAGTAAGCTTGCCCTCACTGTCAAAATACTGAAATGGCGGAAAAACTTCAGTCACTACTTGGACAGGCGACGATGCATGTATTGCTCTACAAAAGAGTAAAACCGCCAACGTTAAAAATACTTTTCTAAACAAACTAATCCATCCATGCATGCTTTAAATACACAACAATAATTGTGGCAAAGTGTAATCTACAATCATCTGAGTGTGAATAACAGACCACAAAAACATAAATCGGATAAAGTAAATAGACGTTGGACAACTAGGACTAAATTTTGAGGAAAATTGGAGCGAGTAACGAGGTTCGAACTCGTGACCTATACCTTGGCAAGGTATCGCTCTACCAGCTGAGCTATACTCGCACTCCATTGGGCAATTCCTTTCGGAATTTTATCGCAAAAGCGATGGTGCCCGGGGACGGACTTGAACCGTCACGCTCTTACAAGCGAGGGATTTTAAATCCCTTGTGTCTACCAATTCCACCACCCGGGCTCGGGTAATGTGTTTTATAGTTGGCGACAACCAACTCTCTTTTAACTGATAGTAAAAAGAAATTGGAGCGAGTAACGAGGTTCGAACTCGTGACCTATACCTTGGCAAGGTATCGCTCTACCAGCTGAGCTATACTCGCAAATGAATCGTAACTTATTGGAGCGAGTAACGAGGTTCGAACTCGTGACCTATACCTTGGCAAGGTATCGCTCTACCAGCTGAGCTATACTCGCATTCCGTAAGTTAACTTTAGTGCAACCATTAAATGGTGCCCGGGGACGGACTTGAACCGTCACGCTCTTACGAGCGAGGGATTTTAAATCCCTTGTGTCTACCAATTCCACCACCCGGGCGACACTAAATTCTTTTCTTTGAAATCATGGAGGCGGGTCCCGGAGTCGAACCGAGGTCCACGGATTTGCAATCCGCTGCATAGCCACTCTGCCAACCCGCCGAATGTGAAAGTTTGGAGCGAGTAACGAGGTTCGAACTCGTGACCTATACCTTGGCAAGGTATCGCTCTACCAGCTGAGCTATACTCGCACTCCGTGTAAACGAATCAATCTAGTTGTTTAAGTTCTGCAACCTTGTTGCGTCCCCCATTAACAGCCGAGCTAAACTCGCGTACAAATCTTTCAGATTTCGTTATTGTCATCGCTGACAACGGGGACGCATTCTACATCCAAACCTTTTTGAGTCAACCGCTATTTTAAATAAAAATGACATTTTCGCATCGTTTGATGAAAAATTGACTCACACGTCCAAAAATCAATCTTTTTTGCCACTAATGTACGGCCATGCTGCTTTGAAATAAGTGACCAAAGACCAAACAGTTAACAGGGTTGCAGAGTATAAGAACGCGTAGGTTGCGAAGTCTAAAAGAGGTCCCAAAAGCCAACCTTCAAATACCCAATATTCGTTTGGATGCCAAAGTAACCCGATAATCGCCAACATTTGAGCAGCGGTTTTATACTTGCCCATCATGCTTACCGCAACGTCCGCTCGTTTGCCCTGCTCTGCCATCCATTCTCTTAGCGCAGATATAACAATTTCGCGACCGATTATTAATAGCGCACAGACTGTCACTAGCCAGTTGGCGTAATCATCAACAACAATAACTAAGGCAACGGCCACCATGACTTTGTCTGCTACGGGATCAAAAAAGGCTCCGAAAGGTGTTTGTTGGTCTAGTTTGCGCGCCAGATAGCCGTCTAATGCATCGGTAATGGCTGCAAACCAAAACACAAACGCGGTTGCAAAGTACTTCCACTCATATTGTTCGCCTGGCAAATAATAAAAGGCAACCATAATTGGAATTAGAAAAATTCGAAATGAAGTGAGGATGTTTGGAATATTCCACATAAAAAAGGTACTACTATAAATCGTTATTATTATAGGCGAGGTGAAATGATGCCTATTTAATCCTTATCATGCAAGAAGGCATGTATCTCAATTGCCAATTCTTTGCTGATTCCGGGCACTTGCGCGAGCTGTTCTGGCTTCGCAGCCATTACCCCTTGCAAACCACCAAAATTCTTAAGTAAAGCTTGACGTCTTTTTGCTCCGACGCCAGGTACGTCTTGCAATACTGATTGGGTTTTTGCTTTGCCGCGTTTGTTCCTGTGCCCCGTAATTGCGAATCGGTGAGATTCATCGCGAATATGCTGAATCAAATGCAAAGCTTGGGACGCTTTTGGTAAATGCACCTCAATCTCACCGCCGTTCAAGTAGAGCGTTTCTAAGCCTGGCTTGCGGCCCTCACCTTTGGCAATACCGACAATGATGGGCGTTTTATCCAAAGTCCAGTTGGAGAAAAACGCTTCGGCTTTGTTGAGCTGTCCTTTACCACCGTCTATAAACAGAATATCAGGCACTTTTTCGTCTGAATCAACTTTGCCAAATCGCTTGTTCATAGCAAACTCCATCGCCCCATAATCGTCTCCAGCTTTGACCCCTTTAACATTATATCTTCGGTATTCAGACTTGTTTGGCCCCTCTGGACCAAATACTACACATGACGCTATCGGATACTCGCCAAACGTGTGGGAAATATCGAAACATTCCATTCGTTCAATCGCGGGCAATTTCAAAACTTCGCAAAGCTCTTTGTATTTGCTACTAATAGCACGGCCATCAGCCAGCTTTGTCGCCAAATCTATATCGGCGTTTTTCTGAGCCAGTTGGTAATACTTAAATTTCTCACCTCGCTGAGGCGTGATTAATTCGACCTTAGCGTCTCTGACCTGGGCTATCGCATTTTGCAACTCGTCCAAACCTTCGGTAATGCCAGGAACGACGATGGTTTTTGGAATGTTTTGTCCACCCATGCCGTTGAGATAAAACTGGCTGATAAATGAAGTCGCAATTTCGCTCGGTTCCGAGTTTGCAGGCACTTTAGGAGAGTAATTTTTACTGCCAAGTACTTTTTGATCGCGAATGTATAAAACATGCGCCGTAGCCAGGCCTTTATCAATAGCAATCGCAATAACGTCAATTTCTTCAACACTGCCGCTAACGTTCTGCTGCTCCGTTACCTTCCTCAAAGAGCTGATCTGGTCACGATAAAACGCCGCATCTTCAAAGTTGAGTTGACTACTTGCGGTCTCCATTTTTTCAATGAGCTCATCTACCACATCTTGACTCTTTCCCGACAGAAACTTCCTGACCAAAGCAACTTGACTGTCGTACTGCTCATCACTGACATACCCCTCAACACAAGGCGCGGAACATCGTTTTAATTGGTACTGCAAACAAGGTCGGCTTCTGGCTTTGTAGTAATTGTCTTCACATTGCCTGACAGGAAACACTTTTTGCATGATACGTAGACTATTCCAAACCGCACCAGCACTGGGGAAAGGCCCAAAATATTCGCCCTTAAAACGTTTGCTTCCACGATGCATTGTCACCCTCGGGTGTTTGTGCTCTGTCAGCAATATGTAGGGATACGACTTGTCGTCTCGCAACAAGATATTGTACTTGGGCTGATATTCCTTGATCAGGTTGTTTTCGAGAATCAGAGCTTCGGTTTCAGAGTTAGTCACCGTAAATTCGATATTATGGATGTTACTCACCAGCGCTCGAGTTTTAACGCTATCGAGATCTTTTCGAAAATAACTTGAGAGTCGATTTTTCAGGTTCTTCGCTTTACCGACGTAAATAACAGTACCATCGGCATCGTACATGCGATAGACCCCAGGTTTTGAGGTCAAGGACTTTAAAAAGCTGGCGTGATCAAATTCTGACATTGAAGATTTAAAACAACAGCGGAAAAGCCGATTAAAGCTTTTCCATATCAAGTAATCCGTGACGGATTGCCAAGTGGGTTAACTCTACGTCGTTGCATACGTTGAGTTTTTCGAACATTCGATAGCGGTAACTGTTTACGGTTTTAGAGCTCAAGCTGAGTTGATCAGCGATTTCCTGAACTTTTTCACCTTTTACAATCATCATCATGATCTGCAGTTCACGCTCAGACAGGCTCTCAAACGGATTTTCTTCTTTATTACCTGAGAACTGGTTTAACGCAATTTGCTGCGCAATGTCGGGTGCAATATAGCGTTGACCAACATTGACACATTTTATCGCATTAATCATTTCTTCCGGTCCTGTCATCTTAGTCAGAAAACCGTGCGCGCCAATTTGCATGACTTTACTTGGGAACGGATCCTCAGTATGGACAGTTAAAATAATGATTTTAACGTCAGGACAGTAACGAACGATTTTTTTCGTTGCCTCTAACCCGCCAATACCAGGCATATTCATGTCCATCAAAACCACATCGGGCTCATTTGCTCGGCAAAACTGGAATGCTTCTTCTCCTGAAGCAGCTTCACCGACAACTTTCATGCCGCGAATGTCATTTATGATTCTTTTTATTCCCGTGCGAACAAGTTCATGATCATCCACTAATAACACATTGATCAACTTGCCATCCCCCAGTTATGAAACCGACACAAAACTATCACAAAGTTACCTTTACGCAAACGCAATTTAATCAACGCCAGACTAAACCGCATCGGCTTGCGCTTCTGGCGCTGCTTCAGCAAACGCCGGTAGCTGTCTAAGACGCTCAGCTATTTCAACAATTTTTGGGTATGCAGACATATCTAGATTGAAACGCTCCGCATTGTAGACCTGTGGCACCAAACAAATGTCTGCCCAAGTAATGTCATCGCCGTAACAATACCGACCTGCCGTTTCAGCAAGAGTTTGCTCAAACGCAGTAAAACCGACATGGAGCCAATGGTGATACCACTGAGTTTTTTGCTCATCAGACGCCGCCAACGGCCCCGATAAGTATTGTAAAATGCGCAGGTTGTTTAACGGATGTACGTCACAGGCAATGTCTAATGCCAAAGCTCGACAGCGAGCGTTATCAGCTATCTCCTGAGGCAATAAGTTCACATCTGGGTAT
>Ga0213831_1000899_pt1 | contig 12398 bp, 9 predicted proteins | sample SWATP12_FD_163421 | JGI IMG/M metagenome (GOLD analysis project Ga0213831, IMG submission 163421) | Coastal seawater microbial communities from Marineland, Florida, United States - SWA TP1 #2 | ecosystem: Environmental > Aquatic > Marine > Coastal | place: USA: Florida | collected 2016-08-06 | reverse complement strand
CAAAAGTAGTGCCGCGAATTTAAAAAGCTGTATAAAAAATGCCGTCGTCATTTTTTGTGACCTATCAGGCTTCCAACAACTCTCAGTTAAATATGGCGACATTACATGCGCCAGACTTGTAGATAGCCTGTTTTCTGAATTCGATGTGCTTGCCGCTGATTTACACCTTTCGCCATTAAAAACAAACGGCGATCAATATATTGCGGTTGGTTTTAACGGCGAACACAGTAGTACAACACACTCGCTTTTGAACGCTCTGGTGAACGCCATCGAATTCGCATTTCGCGCTCGCGAGCTTGTAAATAGCAACGACCTTTTAGCTTCATCTTCAAGCCAACTGCGAGTTGGCATTGCGACAGGCTCTTTACTTGCCGGCCAATCTTCTCGCCCGCTTGCAGGCTTTGATATTTGGGGGACTACGGTAAATAGGGCTGCAATGTTAGAGCAATACACAGCACCTAATACAATTGCTATTTGTGAGAAGTCTTACAGCCTGGTTAAACGACAGATTATTCATCGCTCTAGCGCGAGTGCGAATAACCCTTGTTCCTTTAATACGTACTTCACTTGTGGTTCAAATATAAACGCTAACACTGAGCTTTCAACGCGTGAACACGACAAGCGGAAACTCAGTGAGTCAAAAATGTGTGGCGAAAATCGCAAAGAAACCACATTCCTACCAAAACAGCTGCACACGAAAACAATGCTAATGAGCGCATACGTTTGCTAACTCCTGTCTAGCGCATCTGATAACCACCCATGTCATGTAAACATTGAGCTAAAAAGCACGTGATTTCTAAGTTAGATGAATTACACCTGCAGTAACTCGCCGCGAGTACGAACATGTTAAGTTTCGCTGAGTGGGTAATTATCTATGCGAACCGTTATGAATTCGGCTCTCCCTACTGAATCAGGTGAAGCAAATGCAAGGTAGCAATAAACGTTTCAATAATCGATAATGCCGCGCATAAGCTTCAACCTCGCTTTTGACAAAGTGCTAACGCTTACCGCATATTTGTAACGCCACGCACAATACTTAAATCAACAGATTAAACCCATTTAATTGGCTTACTATAAGAGACACTATGCCCACTAACGACAATTCGTACATTATTGATGCACAATCTGGAAACGGCTTTAATGCAGAAACCTTTCTAAAAAACTACTGGCAGCAAAAGCCGGTAGTCATCAAACACTTCTTTGACAACTTTGTAGATCCTATCGATGAGAACGATCTTGCCGGTCTAGCACAAGAGTCGGAAGTGGATGCACGTATTATTAGCAACGTGAAAGGCAGCTGGCATGTTGAACAAGGGCCAATTACCGATTTTGACAAAGCATGTCAGGGCAAATGGACATTACTAGTTCAAGGCGTAGATAAATATGTGCCCGACGTAACCCCTCTACTAGATCCCTTTTCTTTTATCCCTAATTGGCGATTGGACGACCTGATGGTGAGCTTCGCCACCAATGGTGCAGGCGTTGGTGCTCACATCGACCAATATGATGTATTTTTAGTTCAAGGTAAGGGCCGAAGACGCTGGCGTGTGGGCAAGCCGGCGGACTATAAAGAAGTTTTTCCACATCCAAAATTAAGACAAATTGAAGGCTTCGACCCTGTTATAGATGTTGTGGTTGAGCCTGGCGATGTGGTGTACGTACCACCGGGCTGGCCTCATGATGGAGCGACAATTGAAGATAGCCTCACCTACTCTGTGGGTTATCGTGCTCCGGACAATCTGCAACTAGCGGAAAGCCTGGCGATGATGTTGGATAAAGGCGCACATAATTATCGCTTTACCGATGCAAGCCGCTCTATGCAAGGCAATCGTGCTTGGGTAAATCCAAGCGATGTTGCCATTCTTAAGCAGCAGCTCATAGATGCGATAAACGGTGAAGACTTTACTTTGGCACTTCTAGAAGCCATGAGTGAACAAGGCATTCCTGAATATCCGCTAGAAGACGAAGTATCGCTAGAGCAAATTTCAAATGAGTTTGCCGCAGGCATTAGCTTTGTTCCTGCACCGGGTGTGCGTGCATTACTATGTGACGGTAAGCGTGGTCTTCCTCGCGCACTCTTTGTAAATGGCAGTCAGTTCGAATTTGGCAAAAGTGACCAAGAATGGTTTGAAGTGCTGGCATCAGGAGGCGTTTTGAACGCAACGTGTTGCCAAGACGCGCCTTCTTTTACATTTTTAGAAACCTTAACTACACTTATCAATAATGGTTACTGGGAATGGTTCGAAGGTTAACAGGTAAGTATGGCGTTTACGATACAAAACGTCGATTGGGAAAAGGATAAACATCGACTGAAAGCACTAAGGGAACATGTATTTGTTTTAGAGTGGCGCGTCCCCGAGGCAAGCGAGTTCGACGAACACGACAGTTCGGCGTGCCATGTGCTTATCGTCAATGATGAAAACGAACCCATTGCCACTGGGCGCTTAACCAAACGAGGCGAACTAGGCCGAATTGCTGTTAAGCGCTGCCACAGAACATTGCCTGTTTATCGCGCTTTGTTTGAAGCGCTGATTAACACGGCAAAGCAAAACAACGTCCCCATTATCAAAGTAGTCTGCAATTTAGAAAGCGTGTCCTATCACCAATCCATTGGTTTTATTCCCGACGGGCAAGTATTTATGGACGCAGGCGTTCCAAGACAGCGCCTAAAATGTCCGGCAGAGCGATTTCCTCTTCCGGACGTGACTCAACTTCATTAAGCTATGTATTTACAAAACGTCTCACTAATACAGGCTATTGCCTGGAATTAGTTCCAAAGATCTGGCGCGTTCTGCATGGCAAACAAGCTTTCAGCACGATTAATTAGTAAAGCACCAAACGCCTTTTGAGTATCGTCTGCGCCCTCTGCATTAATGAGATTTTCTGCTTTCAACTGCCAATGCATAGCAAAGTGACGCAGTACGTCCTTGGCGTCTTTGGCGTTATCGACTGATGTGTAATCAGAAGGTAAATCACCACTAATAACCCAATAGCGTTTACTGTCCATTGCTCTAATTTTCCAAACTGCAAGGTACGGCATTAAATAACGACTTTCTTCGGTAATAACAGAATCAAACAACACACCATTTTCCGCTAAAAATTTGTTTGCCTTTTGAAACTGTTCTCGTACCCACGTTGCGCGTTCTTCATCACTGATTGGTTGGTTTTCTGGTTGTTCTGCCATTTTTACTCTCATTATTATCGTTATCTGTTCTTACTAGTACTGCTACTTGATACCCATGTCTCAGTTACCTTCTAGGCAGTTTTGCCACTAGTTCGTAGCGTACGCCTTTTTTATCTTTGTACTTTATTTCATCCCTGCTTTCCACCGCAATTAGGGCATTGTGCCCACCGAAGGTGTTAACCGCTTACTTATTCGACAATCTTTAAGAATACCCAACACCCAGTTATTCAAAGATCGGGCACAAACATTTACATTTTTCATATTGGCAAATGTGCATCTTTGGGCGAAACTGTGAGATGAAAACTTCACCAAGCCGAGTGTTTATACATGCGAATAGTAAGAATTACCCTTGGAGCAATCTTGTTTATCGGCGGTATTGTTCTAACATTACTTCCGGGCTCTATCTTGTTAGTGATAGGCGGTTTAGTGCTCTTAAGTTACGACTGGCCAAAAGCGCGAAGCTGGCTCAAATACAGCCAAAAAACAATGACGAGTGGTGCCCGTAGAATTGATCGTTTTCTTCTTATGCGAAAGCTGCGTTAATTGTTTTTGTTCTAACAGGTGTGCTTTTAGAAAGTTGAGCACGCCATAACGCATAGTGCGTTTCGCCCCCCTCTTCATCTCTCACCACTTTGTCGCAAAGTGTTAGCAATTAAACTTATGTAAATGCGTAATGATGCAATGCGTGTTAACGTAAACTAAAGTATAAATTGCGAAGCCTTTAACAATAATAATAGTGGCAATTATCTGAGCATGCTCAGCATCTTAGATAGTTCGTATCATCAGGCAATGTAACCGTATCGATATGATTTTGTGCAATGCGTTGACCCCGCATTGCGCTGCTTGGGTAGGCCAGATTTAAACAATCTGGTCCAAGTCATATCTTTCGCTTACCTATGGAGACAAGACCATGATCACGTTTACCGTTAATGGTAACAAACACGAATTTTCTGGTGACCCATCAACACCAGTGTTGTGGTACCTTCGTGACGAATTAAATCTTACAGGACCTAAGTTTGGCTGTGGTATGGCGCAATGTGGCGCTTGTACTGTTCACATTGATGGCATGGCACAACGCTCTTGCGTATTGCCTGTATCAGCCGTTCAAGGCAGAAAAATTACCACTATTGAAGGGCTAAGCGAAAATGGCGATCACCCTGTCCAAAAAGCGTGGGTAGAACATAAAGTACCACAATGTGGTTTCTGTCAATGTGGGCAAATCATGCAAGCTGCCAGTCTATTATCAACCAACCCAACGCCAAGTGACGAAGAAATTGTTCAGAATATGTCGGGCAACATCTGTCGTTGCGGAACGTACCCTCGCATTCACAAGGCCATTAAGTCTGCGTCGAAATCAATAAGCGGCAACGCTGGCGTGAGCTACTTTGACCCAGCCCAAGCGGGAGAAGAAGCATGAGTGAGAATACCTATTTTGATATGAATCGCCGCAGTTTCTTAAAATCGACAGCAGCGGCAGGCGCACTGGTTCTTGGTACCTATTTTATGGGTAGTGCACCTCGCGCCATGGCTGGCGTATTAGCAAAGCCGGCGGAAAACGCAAAGCGCGCAAACTTGTTCATTGCACTTCGCCCTGACGGCATGGTTGAAGTAACGTGTCACCGCAGCGAAATGGGTCAACAGATCCGAACCGCCATTGCGCAAATTGTAGCTGACGAGATGGAAGCTGCGTGGGACAAAGTCATTGTTATTCAAGGCAAAGGCGACCCCAAATACGGTGACCAAAACACCGATGGCTCGCGTAGTATCCGCTTCAATATGCAGCGTCTTCGAGAAATGGGCGCAAGCGTGCGTTATATGATGCAACATGCAGCAGCTAAGCGTTGGGGTGTTGAGCCAAGTACCTGTGTTGCCGAGCAGCATGTGGTAACACACACTTCAGGTAAAACGCTTGCTTATAAAGACTTAATAGACGATGCATTAACCATTACGCCGCCAGAAGCAGATAAGCTTAAGCTTAAAGAAAGGAAAGAATGGCGTTACATCAATACCGGTATGGCGCATATTGACCTTCAAGATATCGTTACCGGTAAAGCAACCTTCGCCGCCGACGTGCGCGAGCCAAAAGCACTTGTTGCTATAATCGAACGCCCACCTGTAGTGGGCGGTAAGGTGAAAAGCTTCAATGCAGATAAAGCAAAAGCGGTTAATGGCGTTGTTGATGTAATTGAAATTCCAGCGCCAAAAGGTGCGCCTCAGTTCCAACCAAAAGGTGGGCTAGCCATTATAGCTAACAACACATGGGCAGCATGGCAAGGCCGCAAAGCATTAGACGTCACCTGGGACGATGGCGCAAATGGCGACTATAACTCAGCGAACTTTAAAGAGCAGTTGCTTAACACAGTAAATGCACCTCAAGCGCTTGTTAGAGAAAAAGGCGATGCGTTGAGCGTTTTAGAAAAAGCCAGCGACAAACTGGTTGCTGACTATTACGTGCCGCATTTAGCACAAGCCCCAATGGAGCCACCATGTGCTACTGCCATGTACTATAAAGATCGCGTTGACGTATGGGCAGCAACACAAAATCCGCAGGCTGATATGGAAACCGTGGGCGCTATGGTTGGCATGGACAAAGAAAAAATCAATGTTCACGTTACCATGCTAGGTGGTGCTTTCGGGCGTAAGTCTAAGCCTGACTTTTCAGCGGAAGCAGCATTCCTATCAATGAAAACGGGCAAGCCAATTCGCGTTCAATGGACACGTGAAGATGATATTCAGCACGGTTTCTATCACGCGGTTTCCGCTCAACATGTTGAAGCTGCACTTGATGAAAACGGTAAAATTGACGCTTATCTTCACAGAACCGCGTTTTCACCTATTGCCTCTACGTTCCAAGAGGGCGCGAACGCACCCTTTAGCTTTGAGTTAGATTTGGGCTTTACGGATAACCCTATTCTTACGCCCAACATGAAGTTAGAGCGCGGTGAAGCGCCAGCCAAAGCCCGTATTGGATGGATGCGTTCAGTATCGAACATCTTCCACGCGTTTGCTGTACAGTCGTTTATTAATGAAGCAGCCCACAAAGCAGGCAAAGACGCTAAAGATTACCTATTGGAAGTAATTGGTCCTGATAGAATTATTGATGTGACGGATCAAAAAGCCGAATATCAAAACTATTGGGGTGATAAGTCGGTTTATCCTTTGGATACAGGCCGTCTTCGTAATGTAATTGAGAAAGTATCTGACATGGCAGGCTGGGGCCGCAACATGCCTAAAGGCCGCGGACTGGGTATTGCTGCGCACCGTAGCTTTTTAACTTACGTTGCTACTGTGGTTGAAGTTGAGGTGTCTGACGCTGGCGATCTTAGCGTGATTAAATCATGGGTAGCTATTGATGCAGGTACTGTAGTTAACACCGATACGGTTAAAAACCAAACCCAAGGCGGCTCGGTTTACGGTATCACAACAGCAATCAGTGACGGTATAACGTTTGATAAAGGGCGTGTACAGCAGAGTAACTTCCACAACTACCGTGTACCGCGCATGAGCGATTCACCACTAGAGGTAGAAGTTGAAGTAATTGAAAGCGATGCGCCGCCAGCAGGTGTAGGTGAACCTGCAACCCCCGTGTATGCGCCAGCGCTGTGCAATGCCATTTTTGCTGCATGCGGTAAGCGTATTCGCCAGCTACCTATTGGTAACCAGCTTAAAGCGTAAGCATTCTATAGATTCGGCTTAATCGCTGGTTTGATGAATAAATACTAACGCTATTTAAGACAGGCAATCATATCAAAAAGGGTTAACACACAGTGTTAACCCTTTTTTTATGGATGTATGCTGTTTTCGGGTGTGTCTCAATAGTAGCGAAAAAGCGAATTGCTTTATGAATAATAGAAAAGACTATATAAGTTATAGATACTTAGGCAAAAACACGCTATCGAGATAACAACGCAAGCAACAAAAAGGTGAATAAATACACCATAACTTGCATAGGCGAAAACTGCACATATCAGACCAATAGTGAATTCAACCAGCGCAGCTTCACAGAACGTTCTGATGTTACTGATTACAGGTTGTGCAAAAAACTTAAATTTATAAGCCATCTTAGTTTCCCTCCCTGCCTCATGCATACTGTTAGCCAAACGTTATTTACAATAGCACACTAATCCAACCGGACATAATTTAACCAAGTAATATAAGAAGGTCTTGAGTTTTGTTGCACATCAAAAAGGCGAAAAAACCTAGTCATTAGCATATTCGCCATTTCCAACTAACTAAGCCATTGCTTAAGAGCAGCAAACAACCATTAGAGACAAAAAAGGAGGCCAACATGACCTCCTTTCATTCAAACTGTAAATCAACCTGTAACCTTACAATTAGAAGGAAAACACTTTCAGTGTTTGACGGTTAATTCCCGCCTTATTCCAATAGGTTATTCTTACTCGTAGTTGCGTTCCATCCACATTAACTGCATTTTAAGCTCGTTAATTTCTTTTTGCGCTTCCGCCAACTGCTCTACCACAGAGCGTGATTGCATAACGTTTTCTTCGGAAGTATTTACTGAAACTGCGCTGTCATTATGTGCCATGAGAATTCAACCAAGTTAATTATTAATCAAAGATTCAAAGTGAAAGTCACTTTGTAATATTACATTTTTAATTACACAAAGTCATGTTTTCAACACGCAAAAATGCATAGTTTTGCTAAATAACCACAGTTTTTTTAAGGAATGAAACACGAGCAAAGATTTGCTTCTAGATGAGTGGCCATCACTTTAAGTTGCCTAACAAAAAAAAAGAGACCTTATGGTCTCTTTTTCAATAATATCAAAGCGATAACGTCGTGAAATAACACGACGTTAGATGGAAAACTAGATAATTCTGACCCTATCTCGCCTTCACATCCGAGCTACGTAATTAGCCGTGCTTTTCAGCCAGGTAAAGCCAGGTTTCAACCACGGTATCAGGGTTAAGTGATACCGAATCAATCCCTTCTTGTACCAGCCACGCGGCGAAGTCTTCGTGATCTGATGGACCTTGGCCACAAATGCCTACGTATTTTCCACGCTTCTTCGCTGCCTGAATTGCCATTGACAACAATGCCTTCACCGCTTCATCACGTTCATCAAACAAGTGCGCGATAAGACCGCTGTCGCGATCTAGACCAAGGGTTAACTGCGTTAAGTCGTTAGACCCAATAGAGAAACCGTCGAAAATGTCTAGGAACTTATCAGCAAGCAAAGCGTTTGATGGCAGTTCACACATCATGATAACGCGAAGGCCATTTTCACCTTTCTTAAGTCCCTGCTCTTCAAGAAGCTCGATAACTTGACGACCTTCTTCTAATGTACGAACAAACGGGATCATGATCTCAACATTGGTCAAGCCCATTTTATTGCGAACGCGCTTAATGGCTTCACATTCAAGGGCAAAACAATCGCGGAAATCTTCAGAGATGTAGCGGCTTGCACCACGGAAACCCAACATTGGGTTTTCTTCGTCTGGCTCGTATTGATAACCGCCCACTAAGTTGAAGTATTCGTTCGATTTGAAATCTGACATACGAACAATAACTTTCTCTGGCGAGAATGCTGCGCCAATGGTTGAAATACCTTCCACCAATTTCTCGATGTAGTATTCCGTAGGCGACTCGTAGCCTGCAATCATATCGCTAATTTCTTCTTTCAACTCTTCAGGCTGGCTGTCGAAATTAAGTAGTGCTTTAGGGTGCACACCAATCATGCGGTTGATAATAAACTCAAGACGCGCAAGACCAACACCTGCGTTTGGCAAGCGAGCAAAATCAAATGCGCGGTCGGGGTTACCCACGTTCATCATGACTTTCAGCGGTAGGTCAGGCATTGCGTCAATGCGTGAGGTCACTACGTCGAACTCCAGTTCGTCACCGTAGATAAAACCAGTGTCACCTTCAGCACAAGATACAGTAATTTTGTCGCCGTTCTTGATACTGTCAGTCGCGTTACCACAACCCACAACCGCTGGAATACCTAACTCACGCGCGATGATTGCCGCGTGACACGTACGGCCACCGCGGTTGGTAACAATAGCAGAAGCCTTCTTCATGATAGGTTCCCAGTCAGGGTCTGTCATGTCAGTTACCAGAACATCACCCGCCTGGATTTTGTCCATCTCTTCAATTGAATCAAGCACTTTCGCTACACCAGCACCGATTTTGTGACCAATTGCACGGCCTTCACAAACAATGTTGCTTTGACCTTTCAACTGGAATCGCTCGATGCTCTGTGAGTCTTCACGGCTGCGTACCGTTTCAGGGCGAGCCTGAACAATGTAAAGTTTGCCGTCTGCGCCATCTTTTGCCCACTCGATGTCCATAGGACGCTTGTAGTGGTTTTCAATGATCTGCGCCTGTTTAGCAAGCTCCATTACTTCGTCATCAGTCAACGAGAAGGTTTTGCTGTCAGCTGCATCAATATCGACAATAGACACTTGCTTACCGTGTGCTTCATCATCTGAGTACACCATTTTAGTAAGCTTACTACCAAGGTTACGACGAACGATAGCAGGCAGGCCTTTATCAAGTGTTGGTTTGTGAACATAGAACTCATCAGGGTTAACCGCACCCTGCACCACCATTTCACCTAAACCAAATGAGCTGGTAATAAATACAACGTCTTCAAAGCCAGACTCTGTATCGATAGTAAACATAACGCCTGATGATGCGATATCACTACGCACCATGCGTTGAATGCCTGCAGATAGCGCCACGCCTTTGTGGTCGTATCCTTGGTGAACGCGATATGAAATAGCGCGGTCGTTAAATAGCGATGCGAACACGTGCTTAATTGCCACAAGCACGGCTTCATAGCCTTTAACGTTTAGGAAAGTCTCTTGTTGACCTGCGAAAGACGCATCAGGCATATCTTCAGCCGTGGCTGATGAACGCACTGCAAATGACGCTTCTTCACCTGCATCACCCTGTAATGTGACAAACGCAGTTTTGATTTCTTCTTCTAGCTTTCCTTGGAAAGGTGTGTCGATGATCCACTGGCGGATATTCTTACCCGCTTCGGTCAGTGCGTTTACGTCATCTACGTCTAACGAGTCTAAGACTTCGTGAATGCGCGCTTCTAGGCCACTTTGCTCTAGAAACTCATTAAATGCCTCGGCGGTGGTAGCAAAACCTCCCGGCACCTGCACACCGGCGTTCGCCAGGTTTGAAATCATCTCGCCTAATGATGCATTTTTGCCGCCTACGCGACCCACATCATGCATGCCCAGTTCTTGATACCAAAGTACGTATTCTTGCACAGCCCAAGCCTCCAGCTTTTTTATGTGTAGGGTATGAGGTTAATTCCAGGTTTGTGCTTTTTGTCACCTGAAACTCATCAAATTGTAGTCGATATGTGGTGAAAACCACTGTTAACGCTGTCCATTACGTTTGACAGCAAACCTATTGATATTTGCCATCATTCACAAGAACCGTGTAGCTTTTCGACGAAATCATCTTAGAATGGGGAAATTCAGAATGTAAACCCTTTATTACTTTTGTAATAAAATTACACCAATGTTAAGGATATGTTGTGCGCACAGCTTTTTATATTTCAGATGGTACAGCCATCACTGCAGAGGTCTTCGGCCACGCCCTGCTTTCCCTGTTTCCCGTTTCTTTCAATCACAACACCATTCCTTTCGTTGAAACTGAGGAACAAGCTCACAAAGTTTTACAGCAAATTTCTGAAAGTTTTCAAGACACCGGAGAAAGGCCGCTCGTTTTTTATACAATTGTGAATGTAGATATTCGCAAAATAATCTCGAAATCTGTGGGCATTAACTATAATTTTCTCGATCAATTCGTAGCGCCACTGGAAAAAGTATTGGGTGTTCCTTCAAAACCAGAAAAACATCGCACACACAGTATCCACGAAACCACCTACGATATTAGAATTGAGGCCGTAAACTACGCATTGGCTAATGACGATGGCTCTAATCTAAAAGATTATGATGAAGCAGACATCATTCTTACTGGTGTTTCACGCTCGGGTAAAACGCCAACAAGTCTTTACTTAGCCCTTCAATACGGAATAAAAGCAGCGAACTACCCTTTTACAGAAGAAGACATGGGAGACATGCTGAAACTGCCTCCTGCCCTAAGACGATTTAAAAACAAACTCTTCGGACTAACAATTGAAGCCGATAGACTACATCAGATACGTTCAGAGCGACGCGCAAACAGTAAATACGCATCGCTACCACAATGTAGGATGGAGCTTCGTGAAGTTGAGAACCTGTATAGAAAGGAAAAAATTCCGTTTTTGAACAGCACTAAATATTCTATAGAAGAAATTTCGGCAAAGATTTTAGCCGAGACTGGACTGAAGCGCCGTAAGTATTAGTGAATCTAACAATTGGTAAACAAAAAAGCGTGCCGCAATGTGCATTTTGCTTGCAGCTAATCGAAATGAACCTAACGATTAATGCGGTGCGTTATCTTTTACCAATTTTCGGTAGCGCGATAGCTGTAAAGATGGAAGCCCCTCAACAGATATTTGCTTGAGCCAACGTCTCGCTTTTTCAGGGTCGTTGCCAAGCGTAGCGTTTTCCGCTATCCGTAACTTAATACTGTTAATTTGAGCGATATCCTTCGCTTGCTCCGCACATGCTAAACCATTCAGGAAAGCCTGCTCTGCGTCCTGATAATTCCTATTGTTGCGAAGCGCTACAGCATAATTGCTGTAGGCGATAGCTTGCTGTTGATAATCGGGTAGTTTCAACGCCCAATTCAACGATTTAATTCGATATTCAATATGTTTTGCGTTATCGCCTTCTTTTAGCGCGGCGTGCCCAAGCTCAGCAAAGATCTCATGATAAAAGACAGGCGCATTATAGTTTTCACCTTCCAGTTGCTCAGCAAAGTCCTGCGCTTCTTTCGTTTTACCAAGCACAGTCAAAAGATTTAAAACCCTTATACCTAATTGAGGGGACGGCATCTTTTCATATTGTGCTCTCAAGCCCGTCAAAGATTTAGTTAACGCTATTCTTGCTTCCTGCTCTCGGCCACTGGCCCGTAGCCACTTACCGAAAAACAGAGAAACTAGTGGCTTGTACTCTGGCATTCCTTTCAAATTTGTAGCTTCAAGCCAAGGTCTTAGAAGGGCATAAAGCTCATCATAACGTTGAAAGTTAAATAAGATATCAAACCTTCTTACTTGAAGGTCCCACCATGGTGGTGTGTTCTTATCTAATAGAGATTGCTGTGCTCTGATTTTCGATAAACA
>Ga0213831_1000896_pt1 | contig 12467 bp, 13 predicted proteins | sample SWATP12_FD_163421 | JGI IMG/M metagenome (GOLD analysis project Ga0213831, IMG submission 163421) | Coastal seawater microbial communities from Marineland, Florida, United States - SWA TP1 #2 | ecosystem: Environmental > Aquatic > Marine > Coastal | place: USA: Florida | collected 2016-08-06 | reverse complement strand
CCATTGTCTGCGTTTAGTGACTGGTAACGAGTGGGACAAAAACTTCGTCTTCGGTAAATTAGAGTGAACTGATTGTATTGAACGACCGGTTTATTGCCAATAACGTTTTTTTTAGAGTTATTACGTTAATTATAACCAACAAGACTAAACGCAATGAAACACGGCAAAATGAGGCTCGGAGCAATAAAAAAGGCCGCTGTTTAGCGGCCTTAATTACAAATTAAAAAACTCTTGGCGATATTGCTTGAGCTCTTGAATGCTCTCGCGAATGTCTTCTAGCGCTAAGTGCGTGCCTTTTTTCGAATAACTGTTTAATACGCTTGGCTTCCAACGTCTTGCCAGCTCTTTCACTGTGCTTACGTCCAAATTGCGGTAATGGAAGAAGTCTTCAAGGGTAAGCATATGTACGTGCATAAATCGACGATCCTGACAAATGCTGTTACCACACATCGGCGACTTACCGGCTGGCACGTAGTCTTTCAAAAAATCGATGGTCATTTCGCACGCCTCTTGTTCAGAGATCTTGCTTTGACGACAACGCTCAGTTAGTCCAGATTTACCGTGCTGATTGATACACCACTCATCCATGTTGTCTAGAACTTCGTCAGGTTGATAAATCGCTATCTCTGGGCCTTCTGCCAGAATGTTCAGGTCACTGTCAGTAACTATGGTTGCGACTTCTAACACTTTATCGGTTGCGGGTTCCAATCCTGTCATTTCAAGATCTATCCAAACCAAGTTATTTTCGTTAAATGACATATAAAGGCCTTACTCAATCCTTTTTATCACGCGTAGATACGTATAAGATAACCGCATTGTTATTCTTTTTAACAACTTTCACAAGTTTTTATAAATAAATCATAGAGCAAAAGTGGCAAAACAAAAGAAATTATCAAAATCTCAAAGCCGCCGAATCAGCGCAAATCAGCGCAAACGAATCGAGCGAGCCAAGAGCAAAGAAACTGTGGAAGAGGTAGTTGAAGACAGTCAGTTAGGCCCTCAATCGTTCGGTCAGATCATTACTCGCTATGGCCAACACGCCGATTTAGAAAATGATCAAGGCGCCATAGTGAAGTGCCAGATACGACGTGCGGTAGATTCGCTTGTCGTTGGCGACAAGGTGATTTGGCGTCCTTACAACCAAACTGAGACCGAGTTTGCTGGTGTTATAGAAGCGGTAGAAACCCGCAGCAGCGAATTTTTGCGACCTGACTTTTATGACGGTTTAAAGCCCGTCGCCGCTAATATCGATCAGATCATTATCGTGTCCGCTTTACTTCCAGATCTGACACCAAGCATCATTGACCGCTACCTTGTCGCCGTCGAACAATTAGACATAGAGCCGGTCGTTCTGATTAACAAAATGGATTTGTTGAACGACAACAACAGGAAGTTAGTGGAAAATACTATCGCCTTGTATCAAGACATTGGCTATCGAGTGGAAACTGTATCTGCGAAAGACGAGGACGGCATTGAAACAGTGACCAATCTGCTGAAAGACAAGACCAGTGTTTTTGTTGGTCAATCTGGCGTTGGTAAGTCATCAATCGTGAATGCCATTTTACCAGAGGCCAAAATTGCCACCAAACAAGTGTCTGATAACAGCCGACTTGGCCAGCACACAACGACCGCTTCCAGACTTTATCGATTAGAGAATGGTGGCGCGGTCATCGACTCCCCTGGTGTGCGGGAGTTTGCCATGTGGCATTTAGAGCACGAACAAATCATCAACGGTTTCATCGAATTTCGAGACTTTATTGGCCTGTGTAAATTTAGAGATTGTAAACATCAGAACGACCCAGGCTGTGCCCTAAAACAGGCAATTAAAGACGGTAAGGTCACCGATACTCGTTATCAGAGTTACCTGAGAATTTTACAAACCGTTACAGATATCACCTTGCGCCATCAGCCAAAAGATTCAAAATAAGTCTCTTTTTGAGCTGTGCTCAGGTACACTAGTGCGGTTTTGCCTACAGCAAATTGTGAGTTAAAAAAGAATTATAAAAGGTTACCAAAGTGAACTTTGACAATTTAAAGATAGCGTTTCAGTACGCATTACCCAAACATGGCGTTTCCAAACTCGTCGGTTTTTTAGCACGTTATAAATTGGGATTTGTGACAACAGGATTCATCAAAGGCTTTATCAAAGCCTACAAAATCAATATGAATGAAGCGCAACACCCAGATCCAAAACACTACGGAACATTCAACGACTTTTTTACTCGAGCATTGGCTCCGGGAGTCAGACCTATCGTAGAAGGTGATAATACGATTGCCCACCCAGTCGACGGTACCGTAAGTCAGTTAGGGCCGATTAAAGACGGAAACCTTGTTCAAGCCAAAAACCACTACTACACAGCGCTCGAATTGTTAGGTGGTGACCAAGATCTGGCGGACAAATTTGAAGACGGCGACTTCGCGACCATATACTTAGCTCCGAGCGATTACCATCGACTGCATATGCCAATTGCTGGAACATTAACTGACATGGTTTACGTGCCTGGTGATGCGTTTTCAGTTAACCCACTTACAGCGGAAAATGTACCAAACCTATTCGCTCGAAATGAGCGAGTCGTCTGTGTCTTTGATACCGACTTAGGTCCAATGGCAATGGTACTTGTCGGTGCTACTATTGTCCGCAGTATCGAAACGGTTTGGGCTGGTGAGATCACACCTCCACGTGGCACCTCTGTAAATCGCTGGCAATATCCAAGTGAAGGTGACAACGCGATTTACCTCGACAAAGGCGAAGAAATGGGCCGCTTTAAGTTGGGCTCAACGGTTGTGTGTTTGTTCCCTAAAGACAAAGTTGAATTTTTGGAAGAAATGAAAACTGGCACAGTAACTCGCATGGGTGCGCATTTCGCCAATCAAAAGTAAGCCATAAATAGGGGCAAAGCAGTCCATTGAATTCCACTCCTTCCAGTTCCAGTTCTGTTTTGTCCCCCATGGTGCAGCTTCACTTAGGAGTGCTGCTCCTTGGTGTTTCAGGCATCTTTGCCAAACTCATCCACTTGCCCGCCCTAGACATTATCGCCTACCGAAGCGTGTTTACTGCCGTCGCACTCGGTACATTTTTAGTTTACAGCAAGCAGACCCTAAAATTACGGAGCAAGCGTGACTATGTTGTCGCTGTCATTTTGGGCGTTCTTGCCGCAGTCCATTGGTGGACATACTTTCTCAGCATTCAAAAAACTTCGGTTGCCATTGGCATGCTCTCGCTTTTTACTTATCCAGTAATGATTGTATTACTCGAACCCCTTGTGCGCCGAAGTTTGCCTAAACTTTCGGACATTGGCATCAGTTTGGTGGTTCTGTTTGGAATTAGCTTGTTGTTTCCCAACTTATGGCAAACCGACGTTGAACTGAGTCCAGATTTTACTTTTGGGGTAGTGATTGGGTTATTTTCAGCGCTGTGCTTTGCGCTCAGAAACATTGGAATCCAACACTACTTTAAAGGCTATTCTGGCACACAAAACATGTTTTATCAGTTCGGTATTGCGGCATTACTGTTCATACCGTTTGCCGATACCCAGTTTATTGAGCTAGACCTTCGCACCATAGAGCTGTTGGTTTTGTTTGCGATTTTTTTCTCTGCTATGGCGCATGTGTTGTTTTCAAACGCCATTGGCACGACTGGCGCCAAAACTGCTGGGCTTGTGGCATGCCTTCAGCCGCTTTATGGTATTGTTTTATCTCTTATTATTTTGGCAGAAGTGCCGAGCTGGACTACCTTGGTAGGAGGCAGCATTATTTTAGCTGCCGCGATATACGAAACAACATACGCGGGCAGAAAAACGGATAAATAACAGACTCATGTGGGTATTTGCACACCGAGGTGAATCAGCGATTTACCCTGAAAACAGCCGAGATGCAATTCTTCATTGCGACAATCAAGAAATGCATGGCATCGAGATCGACCTGCAACAGGCTGGCAACCAATTTATTGTTTTTCATGACCGCTGGATGATGCGCGTACTTGGCCTGCAAAAGCGTGCAGTCGACCTCAGTGAAGAGGACCTGAGCTCAATCCTTGGTCGCGATGGTCAACCTCTGCCGACACTTACCTGGTTGCTCGCAACCGCAAAAGCACAAGATCTGTGGCTCAATATTGAGTTGAAAAACATCCAAGATGTCGAGTTGTTTTACCAACAGTTAACAAACACGGCAGAAACTCTAAAATTTGACCTCGAACGTTTGGTGATCTCCGCATTTAACCATCAACACTTAATGAAACTCGCGGCAATCAACTCAAAGTTAAAACTGGGATTGTTATGCGCTCACTTACCCTCTGATTACCACCAATTTTTACCGAGATTTAATTTGTATAGCGTGCATTTGGATATGAATTGCATCGCCGCAGATTTTGTTCACTACCTCCAACAACGCAATTTAAAAGTATTCGTTTTTACTGTCGACCAAGCGTCTGAAATAGAATGGTTATTTAACCAACAGGTCGACGGAATATTCGCCAACGATCCTCGCCAAGCCTATAAAATTATTAATAATTTGTCCGATTCGGTTGCCAATTTATAAACTTTCGCTATACCTTTAACAGACAGATCATTTCAACAGGGAACCACACTGCATGTCAGAGTCAAATGAACCTAACTCCCAGTGGTGCTTTCGTTCGGAAACAGCTAGATTACTTGCCTTAAATGTCGCTCAAATACATACCGGGTTGAGTGAAGGTGATGCTTCAATCGAAACACTGAGTTCTTCGTTTCGGCAGTTGGCAACATTTTGCATGGAAATTCAAAACTCAACTGGTGATTCCAACAACTCGAATTTAGACGTCGATGAAATAAAGAACATCGCGGCAAGCATGTCGACTCAAGTCGACTCCGCTATCATGGCTTTTCAGTTCTACGACCGACTGTGTCAGCGTTTAGAGCACGTACAGAACAACCTCCACATGTTATCTGACCTCATAACCGATGAAGGACAAATCGAAAATTCTGTTGGCTGGCAAACACTTCGCGAGAAAATTAAGTCTTCCTACACTATGGAAACTGAGCACAAGATGCACGAAGCTGTATTGAAAGGTGCCACCATAGACGAGGCGTTAGAAATCTTTAAGAGTGCCCTTACTGAACAACAGGACGAAGACGACATCGAACTATTCTAATCTCAGGGAGGATGAGTCATGATCGAAGCGCCGTTACACGATTCCGAATCAGAGCGCCTAAGAGCCTTACGCGATTATGATGTTTTGGATACTGACGCTGAGCAGGTCTTTGACGATCTGACTCAGCTCGCCTCTGAGATTTGTGAAACCCCCATTTCCTTGATCAGCCTGGTCGACCCAAACCGCCAATGGTTTAAGTCGAAAGTGGGTATCGATGCTGACTCCACCCCACGCAGCATCGCTTTTTGTGCGCATGCAATTCTACAAGAAGACGTTTTTGAAGTCAGTAACGCGCTACAAGACGAGAGGTTTCATGACAATCCCCTTGTGACCGAAGATCCCAACATTCGCTTTTATGCTGGTACACCATTAACCACACCGGATGGATTCCCCATTGGTACTTTGTGTGTGATCTCCGACAAGAGCAAGAAGCTCAGCGAACACCAGAAGAATGCGCTAAAAATCTTAGGTCGTCAGGTCATCACCCAACTTGAACTCAGAATCAAGACCCGCAAGCTCGAACAAGCAAATCAATTTAAGACTGAGTTTCTCTCGAACATCTCCCATGAAATTCGAACACCGCTCAATGCCATAGTCGGATTTAGCGAACTGTTGATAGAGCACAAAGACGAATACTTCAGTAGTGATACTGCCAAGGAATATTCGGAAAACATTGAATACAGCAGCCGTCACTTGCTTTCCATCGTCAATTCAATATTGGATTTAAGTAAAATTGAAGCCGGGAAGATGGAACTTGATATTAAAGAGTTCGATGTTGCCAACAATTTGCAGAAGTTAGTTAATATGCTCTCGGTTAAAGCCGAAGAAAAAGGTGTTGAACTCAATTTCCAATTGGACGACCACGCTCACAATCGCATTTGTCTCGACCAACACAAGCTGTCTCAAATCGTAATAAACCTAGTGGGCAACGCCATTAAGTTTACCGAAGCTGACAAACAAGTGACTTTAAGTGTCAGCACCGCCCACAATAATCTGCTGGTCACAGTTGAAGACCAAGGCGTTGGAATGACGGCACAAGAACTCGCGACCGTCTTTGACAAATACACTCAGGTAGGAAAGAACAAACAAGGTGGTACGGGCCTGGGCCTGAGTATTACCAAGGGTTTGGTGGAGTTAATGGCCGGAAACATCACCATCGAAAGTGATAAAAACAGTGGTACTAAAGTCGCGGTTAATATTCCACTGACGGCCAAATGTTCTCCACAAGCGCCCGAAGAAGTTGAACAGCTCACAATCTCTGGCAAAAAACTCTTAGTAGTCGAGGACAATTTACTCAATCAACGATTGGTCGGCGCTATGTTAGATAACTTAAACGTCGATGCCCGTTTCGCAGAAACCGCGGAAGACGCCTTAACGCTGCTTGAGAAACATGTTTACGATGTGATTTTGATGGACATTAATTTGCCCGGTATAAGTGGCATAGACGCCACGGTTAAAATAAAACAGCGCGGCATTGCCACCCCAGTTGTAGCCTTAACCGCCGATGTTTTTGCTGCCAGAGAAGAAACCGAAGTGTTTGATGGCTATCTCACTAAACCAATAACTCGTGAGCAATTGCAATTGGCATTAGCCCGCACGCTCAAAGCGAATTAAGCTCTGTCAACTGGAAACGCTAATACTTCTTCGATATGACGGCTTGATTGTGCCAGCATAAATAGACGGTCTATGCCAACCGCGACGCCAGCGCAATCCGGTAACCCTTGCTCTAGAGCGGCGATAAAACGCTCATCAATCGGCCTCTGTGGCTTGTTATCCGCTTTTCTTAATTGGTTGTCATCCTCAAAACGTCGACGTTGCTCAGCAGCGTTATCGAGTTCGTAAAAACCATTTGCCAACTCAACGCCTCGATAATACAACTCAAATCGATGTGCAACTCGTGGGTCGTTTTCACTAACCCGAGCTAAAGAGGCTTGTGATGCCGGGAAGTCATAGACGAAACACGGAGTAAAATGTCCATTATCTTGTCCTAAAACAGGCTCAATCTGTGTGCTAAACAACCACTGCAGTAAGGTATCTTTGCTCTCTGATTTAAGCCAATCGTCGTCGCTAATCTCCGCAACTTTTGCTAGCAATGTGTCTAAAGAAATAGTCAAAGGGTCAAACTGCAAATGCTCAAGAAATGCATTTTGATAACTTATTTTTAGCGCGGAGGATGTGCCCAATAATTGTTGTTGAAGCTGATCCAGCTCTTGCATTAAATCGTGATCGTTAAATCCAGTGCGATACCATTCCAAGATCGTAAACTCGGGGTTGTGAAAACGCCCAGCCGATTCATGTCGAAACGCTTTGCAAATTTGAAAAATCGGTCCGCTACCTGCGGCCAATAAACGTTTCATTGCAAATTCTGGAGATGTCTGCAGATAGAGGTTCTGTTTCGTACAAGAAGGATCGTAGTCAAACGGGCAAACAAATGGATCGAGATGTAAGTCTGTAACCGTCCCCAAACTCAGTGCAGGTGTATCAACTTCGAGAACTTGCCGCTCGATGAAAAACTGTCGGATTGTTTGGATAAATGTAGCTCTCGCTTTTAACGTCGAGAGAGATGCGGTGGGTTGCCAATCTTGCATAAAGAAAAAGCGGCGTTGCGCCGCTTTTACAAATTACTTTTGAGCGCGGCCCACGTACTCACCAGTACGGGTGTCGACACGAATCACTTCACCAATCTGGACGAACAATGGAACACGAACAACCGCGCCAGTCGTCAAAGTGGCTGGCTTACCACCTGTGCCAGCTGTATCGCCTTTAAGGCCAGGGTCAGTTTCAGTAATTTCTAACTCAACAAAATTAGGTGGTGTAACCGCAATTGGGTTACCATTCCACAACGTAAGAGTACACACGTCATTCTCAACTAACCATTTAACAGTGTCGGCAACAGCTTTTTCATCTGCTGCGATTTGTTCAAATGTGTCGTTGTTCATGAAGTGCCAAAATTCACCGTCGTTGTACAAGTACGCTAGGTCAATGTCCATAACGTCTGCGCCTTCAACGCTTTCGCCAGACTTGAATGTTTTCTCTAGAACTTTACCGCTCACTAATTTGCGGATTTTAACGCGGTTAAAAGCCTGGCCTTTACCCGGCTTAACGATTTCATTTTCTAAAATGTTGCAAGGCTCGCCGTCAATCATTAACTTTAGGCCAGCTTTGAATTGGTTGGTGCTAAATGACGCCATTTCACCCTCTGATCTATAACCCTTAAAAAAAGTGTGACGAATGATACATCAAGCGGAGCTTTCTGTAGACCCTTTGTGGCAAAAAGAATTAAAAACGGGTTTTTCTCGAGCCAGCGAACTGCTGGCGTATCTGCAACTCGACCCAGCAAATTGCTATAACGAAGAAGACGAAGCCGCTCGCAACTTGTTTGCCATGCGTGTGCCAAAGCCCTTTGTCGACCTTATGAACAAGGGCGATCGCTTCGACCCCTTGTTAATGCAAGTTTTGCCAGTCAGCCAAGAGTTTCACAGTGTTGAAGGATTCGTTGCCGACCCACTGCTTGAGCAAAACAATGATGTCGCTGGGTTACTGCACAAGTACAAATCCAGAGTTCTATTGATTTTTAAAGGCGGTTGCGCGGTCAATTGTCGCTATTGTTTTCGCAGACACTTTCCTTATCAAGACAACCAAGTAAACAAACAACAACTCAAACAACATTTACAATACATCGCTCAACACCCTGAAATAAACGAGGTGATACTAAGCGGCGGCGATCCGTTGATGGCCAAAGACGAGATAATTCGATGGTTTGTAGACGAGTTGGAACAAATAGTCCATGTAACACGTTTGCGAATACACACTCGTTTACCCGTCGTCATTCCGTCCAGAGTAACTGATGAGCTTTTATCGACGCTTCGCTCAAGCCGACTGAAACCGATTGTGGTACTTCATATCAATCACGCCAATGAGGTTGGAGAACAACTGAAATCCGCGGCCCGAAAGATGCGAACACATGGCATTACCCTGCTGAATCAAGCTGTATTACTGAAAGGAATCAATGACGATATAGGCGCCCAGGTCGATCTGAGCGAGGCGCTGTTCAGCGCGGACATATTGCCCTACTACTTGCACCTATTTGATAAAGTCGATGGCGCCGCGCATTTTTACATTGACGACAACGATGCCAAGCACCTCTACCGGCAAATACTCACCGAATTGCCCGGTTTTCTGGTACCTAAGCTGGTGAGAGAAATAGGTGGAGAAACCAGCAAAACGCCGGTTCTCCCCTACTAAGCTCACTGCCAAGGCGAGTGAGTACTACGCTACCCACAGGAGTTGTGGTCCACATCGAAAGACGGCCGTTTTGTATCCATCTTACGGCCTTTTCTCTCTACTATTCGACTATTTTGGTTTACACTAGCGCTTGTTATTTTATCGGAAATTAGTAAGAGATCTTGAGTGGAAAAAGTCATCCAAAGCCTCGAAGAAAACCTAAAAGAACTGTATCGCAAGGCCGTTGATGCCGATGCCCAAATCAATGAGTTGAAAAAACAAGGGCATGGAAAGTTTGAAAGTGTGTTTAAGAACAATGCCTTATTCACGGTATCAGCCAACAAATTCATGCCGTATTTGGAAGAAACCGCAGAGCAAATTTTAGAACTGAAATCAAAAGACCTTTCAGAACCAGCCAACCAAGAGCAACTGGAGACGGTTGTCAAAAAGCTCCACCTGCTGCACACAACTCTGAGCGAATTTAAGACGGCGCTAAATTGATCCATGCCTAATACTCTTTACATCACCGGTGCAGGCGTGAGTGCCGAAAGTGGTATCCCAACATTTCGTGGTGAAGACGGCTATTGGACTATCGGTAGCCGCAATTACACGCCAATGGAAATGGCCACCCGCCAGATGTACGAGAGCAACCCAGCCGAGTTCTTGGCTTGGTATTACCACCGTTTTGTCACTTATCGGCATCACGGTCCAAATGCCGTTCATAAATGGTTGAAGGACAAAAATTTAATTACCCAAAACATCGATGGATTGGATGGAAAGGCCGGAAATCAGGACTATATATCCATCCATGGCCGCATCGATAAAGTCACCTTGTACCACGAGCAAGGCCCAGACGTTGAAAAATTTGATGCGCCATGGGATGACGTTGATGAGGCCAACCTGAAAGCATCTTTGTTGGATATTTTTCGAATTCCGAAATCGGGCCCTGTGTTAAATCAGTCGCTGAAACCGTATGTTTTACTGTTTGACGAGTTTTATTCCGACTTATACCAAATCGGTAAAGCTCAACAGCGTATGTGGGACGCTGACAAAATCGTATTTATGGGCACCTCATTCAGTGTCAACATCACCGAAATGGCGCTTAACGTTGCTCGGCACAATGAACTCCCCATAGAAGTGGTAGACCCGAGTCCAGCGCATGTCCTACATGACAAAGTTGACTACAAAGTGATGACCGCCAGCCAATACGTAGAGAGCCAAAGTTAGGCTTCGGGTTTCTTGCCACTAGGCAATTAATCTTTGCTCAGACATAATTCCCCTGTACGTTTTGCCCTAAAAGTGCGAGGACACTAAATTGCGCATAATAAAAACTTTAACTACAACCATAGCTGCTTTCACATTAGCGGCTTGTCAGAGTCAGTTGACTATGAGCACATCGGATACTAAAAAAACCGTCAGGATCGCCACGTTTAATGTCAGCATGGAAGCATCCAACTACACGCAAAATAAACAACAAAAACCGTCGTTAACGACATTGATCAATGCATTGGCAAGTGGCGAACACCCGCAGATTCGAAATGTTGCCGAAATCATCCAGCGAACTCGCCCAGATATCTTGTTGCTAAACGAATTTGACTACATTCCACAATCGCCAAAAGGTATCGAGAAATTCATTCAGCAATACCTTAAAACCGGGCAAAACGGCCAAGCCGCGATAGATTACCCTTATGTGTATGTCGCGCCGGTGAACACAGGAGTAAGAACGGATCTTTCTGGTGAAAACGTTCGCCTAAGCCACTATGGCTTTGGTCGTTACCCAGGGCAATATGGCATGGCTATAGTGTCAAAATTTCCAATCGACGAAGCCAATATTAGAACGTTTCAGCGCTTTTTGTGGCGAGACATGCCCAATCATTTAATGCCTCAACAAGCCGATGGTCAGCCTTGGTACTCAGAACAAGAAACTGAGCTAATGCGGCTGTCCTCCAAATCTCATTGGGACGTGCCAATTAACGTCTGTGGCAAGACCCTGAATCTTCTCGCTAGTCACCCGACGCCACCCGTGTTTGACGGACCTGAAGATAGAAATGGCCGCCGCAATCACGATGAAATTCGCTTCTGGCGAGACTACATTGATAGTGACCAGAACAGCTATCACTACGACGACAAAGGTCAGCACGGTGGTTTAACGCCAAACGCGTCGTTCGTAGTTTTGGGCGACTTAAATGCCAATGATGTCGAAGGAGACGCTTACCCAAATGCTATGGGGCAATTATTGAATCACCCGCGAATCAACAATTACCCGGCTCCGATCAGTGACGGTGGCCTTGAAAATAAACCACAAAGCCAATATGCCGCCACTCACACGGCGTATTGGGGAATGCGTGCGGATTATGTGTTGCCTTCAAGTAATTTGAAGGTCGTCAATAGCGGCGTTTTTTGGCCAGCTAAGTCGCAATCTACGTTTAGACTCGTCGCGGATCGTTCAAGCTCGTCAGATCATCGTTTGGTTTGGGCCGATATCGCATTGTCAGAAACAGGAAACTGCGCCCAATAACGATGCCAAAGTTGGTCGATTAAACCCGGAAATAAAAAAGCCAAGCTGAGCTTGGCTTTTTTAATGTTAAGCTGGATAGGCTTGTTTTAAGCCTTGGTATACCTTGTCTTTGAAATCTGCGCTATTGGCGTCAGTGGCTTTCAACACATCCATCAACACTTCGTTATCCTCGCGGCCATTCCAAATCTTAATGTACTCTCCGGTTTTGTAACCGTGATCTTGGCGGAAGAAATTCAGAACGTTTTTACCGACATAATGACGGAACAACTCGTCAAAACTCAAGTCAGTTAACTGCATCAATCCAGCAAACGTTTTTACGTCAAAGTTCTTTGTTGCCAGTGTTGCAGCCACCATGGCCTCAACGGTTTCCGCGAACGTTTCTTGAGCTTCAACTTGAGCCAAGTCGGTTTCTATTTCTGCAGCAATTTGTTCAACCGCTTGGCCCGATACCAATCTTGCACTCAATCCGAAATGGAAAATGTCAATGAGCTCTAAATGCACTTGTTCAATGTCTGGCGATTGATGTTTCCACCACTTCCAACCGTAATGGTCCAACATTTCCGCTAATTCGACCCAAATCGCGCGGTGCCAAGCGAA
>Ga0213831_1000894_pt1 | contig 12468 bp, 12 predicted proteins | sample SWATP12_FD_163421 | JGI IMG/M metagenome (GOLD analysis project Ga0213831, IMG submission 163421) | Coastal seawater microbial communities from Marineland, Florida, United States - SWA TP1 #2 | ecosystem: Environmental > Aquatic > Marine > Coastal | place: USA: Florida | collected 2016-08-06 | reverse complement strand
GTGTTGCAATTCTTGAAAAAGTGGCACAAGCGGTCGAACAAAAAGGCATCCAAGCTTGGTGGGACATTGACGCGCAAGAACTTATCGGCGGCGACGCAGCAATGTATCGCAAGGTCGAAGATACTTTAGATGTTTGGTTTGACTCAGGTGTTACCCATCACTTTGTTGTTGATGCTCGTGAAGAGTTCGACAAAGCCGCAGATTTATACTTGGAAGGTTCTGACCAACACCGCGGATGGTTCATGTCATCGTTAATGACCTCTGTCGCAATGAATGATGTAGCACCTTACAAAGAAGTTCTAACGCACGGTTTCACAGTTGATCAAAACGGTCACAAGATGTCTAAGTCATTAGGCAACGTTGTTTCACCAAAAGACGTAACTGGCAAATACGGTGCGGATATCTTGCGCTTGTGGGTAGCATCTACCGACTACACAGGTGAGATGACTGTTTCTGATGAAATCTTCAAGCGTTCTGCCGACACTTATCGTCGTATACGCAATACGTCTCGTTTCTTGCTTGCTAACTTGTCTGGTTTTGACCCTAAAACAGACGCCGTGGCGGCAGAAGATATGGTTGCCTTGGACCGCTGGGTTGTTGGCAAAGCGGCGCGTTTGCAGAATGAAATCATTGCTGCATATGACAAATATCAGTTCCACGTGGTTATGCAGAAATTAATGAACTTCTGTAGTGTCGATTTGGGTAGCTTCTACCTAGACGTTATTAAAGACCGTCAATACACAGCAAAAGCGGATTCAACAGCGCGACGTTCGTGTCAAACCGCGCTTTATCATATTGCCGAGGCGATGACTCGCTGGATGGCACCGGTATTGTCGTTTACCGCGCAAGAGATTTGGCAAACTTTACCAGGTCAGCGTGACGAGTTTGTTTTCACTGGCGAATGGTATTCAGACATTGAACAATATTTAGCAGATGTTGAACTTGGTGATGACTACTGGGCGCAAGTGCTTGCAATAAAAGAGCAAGTTAACCGCGCACTGGAAACGGCTAAGAAAGACAAATTGATTGGTGCAACGTTAGAAGCGGAAGTGACGCTATATGCGAGTGAATCTTTGCAGCAAGTGTTGTCTAAGTTAGAAAACGAGTTACGTTTTGTTCTGATTACTTCGGTTGCCGAAGTTAAACCGCTAGCGGAAAAGACAGAAAATGCATTTGATTCTGAACTAGAAGGCTTGTTTGTCGGTATTGCTGCCAGTGAAGCGAAGAAGTGTGAGCGTTGTTGGCATTATTCCGACACAGTTGGTCAAAACGAAACTCACTCTGATTTATGTCACCGCTGCGTTGAAAATGTAGAAGGTGATGGTGAAGTAAGGAAGTTTGCTTAATGTCTCAAAGCAGTATCGAACGTTCGGCGTTGTGGTTTTTATTAGTCAGTGTTGTAGTGATCGTCCTAGATCAGGTCACTAAAATAACCATTTTGAATACCTTTACGCTGGGCGAAGATCTTAATGTTTTACCAATTTTTGATCTGACCTATGTTCGAAACTATGGTGCCGCGTTTAGCTTTCTAAGTGATGCAGGCGGTTGGCAGCGACACTTCTTCACTATCATTGCACTGGTGATCAGTACGCTGTTGATTTACTGGATCAGCAAGACACCAAAAGAGCAAAAGCTATTGTTGTGGTCATACAGCCTGATTTTAGGTGGTGCGATTGGTAACGTAGCTGACCGCATTATGTATGGTTATGTTGTCGACTTTTTGCATTTTTATCACAACGGTTGGCACTTCCCTGCGTTTAATGTCGCGGATATCGCAATCAGTATCGGTGCTGCTTTGTTGTTGCTAGAAGCATTTCTTGAATACCGTCAAGAAAAGAAGCAGTCGGAAGTACAAAGTTAAAAGGCAAAGTAATGAAAATACAGACGGGCAGTGAAGTCGTATTTCACTTTTCTATTAAGTTAACCGACGGTTCAGTCGCTGACAGCACGAAAGTCAATGGCAAACCTGCAAAGTTAACGATTGGGGATGGCAATCTAACACCAGGTTTTGAAGCTTGCTTAATTGGCTTGGTTGCTGGCGATGAAAAGAGTTTTGAATTGCAGCCAGAAGATGCGTTTGGACAACCAAACCCGGATAATATTTATTACGTGGACCGAGACAAATTTGGTGGTGAAGTCGTTCCTGAAGAAGGAGCTATTATCGCCTTTACTCAACCAGATGGCAGTGAGCTTCCGGGTATCGTTCGCGATGTCGCTGGACACTCAGTAACGGTCGATTTTAATCATCCACTTGCGGGTCAAGTTTTAACGTTTGACGTTGAAATTATCGAAGTGAATCAGCAAGCGGCAGTTAATTAGAGGTAAACAATGGACGTATTGTTAGCCAATCCAAGAGGGTTCTGTGCGGGTGTAGATCGCGCAATCTCAATAGTTGAAAGGGCGCTTGAGATCTTTCAACCACCTATTTATGTTCGCCATGAAGTTGTTCACAACAAATTTGTGGTAGACGGATTAAGAAATCGCGGCGCAGTGTTTGTCGATGAATTGCACGAAGTCCCTGATGACAGCATTGTTATTTTTTCAGCGCATGGTGTTTCGCAAGCCGTTCGCAACGAAGCCAAGAACCGTGGTTTAAAAGTATTTGATGCCACTTGTCCTTTGGTTACTAAAGTACACATGGAAGTTACTCGCGCGTCTCGTCGCGGCACCGAGTGTGTGCTTATTGGCCATGCGGGTCACCCCGAAGTAGAAGGCACAATGGGCCAATACAGCAGCGAAGAGGGTGGCATTTATTTGGTCGAATCGCCGGCTGATGTTGAAACACTTGAAGTTAAAAACCCAGAACAACTTTACTATTGTTCACAAACGACTTTGAGTGTTGATGATACTGCTGACGTCATTGACGCGCTTCGCGCTAAGTTCCCGAAAATTGAAGGGCCACGTAAAGACGACATCTGTTATGCCACTCAGAACCGCCAAGATGCAGTTCGACAATTGGCAAGAAAAGTCGATCTGCTGCTCGTGGTTGGTGCGAAGAACAGTTCAAACTCGAATCGTTTGCGCGAATTGGCGGAAAAGGTTGGAACCACCGCATACTTAATTGATGACGAAAGTAATATTGAGCCTGAGTGGTTAAATGAATCGAATGCGGTTGGTGTGACTGCAGGCGCATCTGCACCAGAAGTTTTGGTTCAAGGTGTTGTTGATAAGCTTAAAACTCTAGGTGCCGGTACGGTTTTAGAGAATCCTGGGAAAGAAGAGGACATTGTATTTGCCGTCCCGGCAGAATTGCGTTAATACTTAACAATACGGTTAAAAACTAAGCAAACAACTAGAAAGGGACTACACTTAAATCCGTGGCGTTATGCCTGGTTTAAGTGGTTGTACGGGCTATGTTGAAAAAAACGTATTGTTATTGGGGGAGGTCTTTCTCCCCCAAAACCTCCGCAGGGGTAGGTTTAATAGAAATATTGATTTCCCTGTTTGTCATCTCCATCGGTATGTTGGGCCTTGTTGGCTTGCAATTTACCGTGTCTACCTCCAATCAAGACGCTTATGTTAAATCGCAAGCAACCATAATTGCGGAAAGTCTTGCCGATAGAATCCGAATCAATCGTCAATATCAAAATCGCGACGACACGACATTGCCGGTACGCGATGCGACTGACAACGCCTACACGACATTATCGAATTACAATTTCAGGAATTTGTCTGACTGCGGTGATTCTGAATTTGAGTGTTTTTGTGCCTCCTTTCCTGCCGCCCTAACAAATTGTCGAGATGAAGGCAGCACCGACGCTGCTCTTTGCACCGCTGATCAAGCCGCCGTGTTTGATGCTTATGAAACCAGTTGTATGGCTGCTGCTGTCATGGATGATATGGAAGTCGGCGTTGCCGCACTTTCTGCTGTACCCGACGCCAGTGGCGATACCGTGCCACCAAATTCCATCCTAACGGTTTACGTTGCTTGGCCAGCGACAATCTGGAAAAACCTAGATCGTGCACAGAGCGAAACGTGCGCTGAGATTATGGAAGAGCAAGGGATCGATGGTGAGTTTGAGTGCGTCCACTTAGATGTCATGTTGGGAGAGGGGCGTTAAATGGCGGCTATTCAACGCGGCTTCTCTCTAGTTGAGCTACTGATCTCACTGACCTTAGGTTTGATCGTGACGTCGGCCTTAGTGCAAGTATACCAGAGTAACAACCAACTCCAGACTTACAACTATGCTTTATCGAACATACAGCAGGATGGTCGCTACATTATTTCCGCGATGCGCCAATCACTGACAACGGTCGGCATGTATAACGAGTTTTCGGCCGCATTAGACCGCAGTGTGGACGTCGATGTTGAAGGTGCGTATATCAAATCCCGTCCTTTGGTTTTAGAAGGTGAGTTTGCCCTTGAGCCGACCTTGGGCAGTAAGGAGGGAACGGGCTCTAATAACGATACTTTAGTCGTTAATCTAATGGCCCAAGACTCGTGCACTGGATCCAGTTTCGATTTTGTCGATGGCAGCGAGTTTCACGTTGTTAACGAATATTTTGTCAGCGACAACACGCTACGTTGCCGAGGCCATGACGGTCGTTATTTACGCGGCTTAAAAACCAATGGCGCTAACGGTCAATCGGTGACTTTGTTAGAAAATGTGCACGCATTGCAAGTGCTGTACGGTGTTAGTCAACCCACCGCGGGCACAGAAACTGGCGCTGTGACTTCTTGGGTCAGTGCCGATCGGTTAAATGCATTTATTGACACTGACGGTGCCCTTCCTGTGGTGGCTATCAAGTTGGCTGTGCTGATTAAAAATGACGACGAAATTAATGTAGACAATATCCGCGAGTTAAAACTCCTGGGACATGAGGCGTTTGCGGCAAATGATGATGGCCTGTACCGAGTATTTGAGTCAGTCATTTTGTTCCGAAACGTTTGGAATCAAGTAACGTCTGGAGGTTAAGATGAAATTGAAGCTGCAAAAGGGCATTGCCTTAATTGTGAGCTTAGTGTTACTCACATCAATGACTGTAGTAGGGGTTAGTTCGGTCTCCTCAGGCGTAATGCAAACTAAAATGGCAAGCAATCAAAATACCTTGTCTATTGCCTTTGATGCTGCAGAAGCTGCCGTGGAAGGCATTGTTCATGAGAGTTCGTCAACGGCACTGAGAGCAGGCACGGTCGAAGATGACGAGGGCAACACCTTGTTTGATGTGCTAACTGAGGCGAGAAACAATGGCCAGGTAGGCACTAACAATCAAGTGGTACTAACCGAACTACCGACCTGTGATCAGCTAGCCGATGAAAACTGGAGTCTGCGCTCTGTCACAGCTGAAGGCCTCCAAGACGATTCTGTGCATACCGCCAGCGCTGCGATGGCGACGAGTCCAGAGGTTTGGGCTTGGTCAAAATCGGCATTTGTGGGGCTGAAGAATGTGACCGATGCGAGCTCAGGCCTAGTTTCAAGTATTGTTGACACCGATGGAACTCGGAACAGGACCTTGCTTGAGGTGTTTGTTATAAAAGGGTGCGGGCATGTGACCGGCTCCGCAGTGAACGCAGCTAACACTTTGTTTGTCTCGCGCCAAACCACTGAATCAGGAGACTGATATGAAAAGGGCAGTCGTCGGTGTCTTCTCCGCGGTTTGGTGCTTTTGCATTAGTTTTGCCGCGTTAGGTGACGACATTGAAATTTATTACGGTATTTCCGATCAGAACGTGACGGTCAATCCAAACGTCATTTTTATCTTTGATACGTCAGGCAGTATGTCGATTACCGATGGCACTTCTTCTAGTCGAATGTTCAAGTCGAAAGAAGCGCTAAAGTTGGCACTGAATAACATTAGCGGCGTTAACGTATCGCTCATGCGTTTCTCAAATCGTGGCGGCCCGGTCTTGATACCAGCGACTGATATTGACGAAGAGTGGCCGACACGAGAAGTTGTTCGCAGCCTTTATGGTAACAACGACTTTGCGATTTCGTATTCAAATGGCACTTTAAACACGACTTTTGCCCGGGACTATTTAGTCGACAACGAGCACAGTAGAGCGCATGCTCTCAGATTTACTGGCTTCGATATTCCTAAAGGTGCGACCATCGAGTCTGCACATATCACTTACTTTTCAGAGGCGAGCAGCTCTTTGGACAGTATCACGTTTGAGTATTTTGCTTCGTTAGCGGGTGATCCTTCGGAATTCGTTGATGGTGGGACGTTTGCGGATTTATATGAAAATGGTGGTGGTTCTGTTGATACAACGGCACGGGGCTGCGGTAACGCTGGGGTTGTTTGTTGGCAACCAGACGGTTGGTTGTCGGAAGACTATCCAATGAATACACCCAACTTGGCGGTGATTGTGCAAGCGGTGATCGATGACAGCGATTGGCAATCGGGTGATCCCATTTTGATTTTTGGGCAAGCAGACGACAATTACGATTACGACCGATTTCAAGTTTTTAGCCATGCCGCCGCTCGTTATTCACGTCGACAAAAATCGCCACAGTTACGAATTCGCTACTCAGTTCCAGCCGACGGCTCGGTTGCTGACTCCTATACCACAAAAGACAAGCTCGACAGTTTAATTGAGGAGTTTGTCGCTGAAGGTGGGACGCCAGTTGTCGATACCATGTATGAAGCTTACCTTTATATTAACGGCAAAGGGGTCCTCAATGGTGCGTCGCGAGGGGATAGTTCGAAGCTGCAGAGTCTAAGCAGGCTGAGTCACCCTGACAGTTATTCAGGCTCAGGTGAAACCGTACCTGTGGATTGTGATGCCGATCAACTGACTTCCTATGAGTGCCGCTCCAAAGTGATCACGGAGCCGAGCAATGCGAAATACACATCGCCGCTTGATCCGGATTTAGGCCAATGCCAAGCAAACTACTTAGTGTTGTTTAGTGATGGCGTACCAAATAACACTTACCAAGCTACTGCGATCAGCAGTGCAACAGGAACCACTTGTTCTGGTGAAGGTTGTGCAAACGCGCTCGCATCCTACATGGCGACAAAACCTTCAGAGCGCAGCAACGATAGCAACGATGCCCAAGTGTTTACTTACACCGTGGGTTTTGAGTCCAGTGGTTTTGACGACGGCTATCTTAAGGATTTAGCCGCAGCGGGCTCAGGAACCTTTTATTCTGGCAGCACGGCGAATGAGTTAGCCAGCGCATTTACTTCCATTTTTATTGAAGCCAAGAAAGGGGCAAGTACCTTTGTGGCGCCGGGCATTTCGGTCAATCAGTTTAACCGGCTTACCCACTCGAATGACATTTATTATGCTTTGTTTGACCCACGCAGCACCGAATATTGGCCAGGCAACCTCAAGAAATACAAACTAATAGACAGTGAGGTGTTAGACAGGTTCAGTGAGGATGCCATTGCCAGCGACGGTTTCTTTAAGGACGATGCCCATGATTGGTGGTCGAGTTCCTCGTCCCTAGATGGCAGTTTCGTTTCGCGCGGAGGCTCAACGGCAAACCAAACGGTGCCAAGAAAAATCTATACGAACATTGCCACAGTTACCTCTGTTATCGAGGAAGACGACAGTCGAATCACAACCTCGCTGTTGGGCATAGATGCGGATCAAAATGATTACCGGAAAGAGTTAATTCAATGGATGCGGGGCTATGATACGCAAGATCTCGATGGTGACGACAACACCGATGAACCGAGATACCAGACCGCCGACCCGCTGCACTCGGAGCCGCTCTTTTACAATTACAGCGACGGCAAGGCATCGGTGTTTATTGGCACCAACGAAGGTTATTTGTTGTCTATTGACGCCGACAGTGGCCGTGAAAACTGGGCATTTATGCCATCAGAGCTGATAAAAAATACGCCAATCTATTATCAAGACGGCAATGTGTTTAACAGCCGCACCTATGGTATGGACGGTGCTATCAATGTTTGGCAACAAGGTGAAAGAACGTATTTGATTGTGGGTCAACGGCGTGGTGGAAATCGCTACCACGTTCTTGATGTCACCAGTCGAACCGCGCCAGTGTATAAATATTCCATAGAAGGTGGTACTGGCAGTTACGAGCGTCTGGGTCAAACCTGGTCTAAACCCACCGTAACCAATTTAAACATCGGCGGTGAGGAAAAGAAAGTGCTTATCATTGGTGGTGGATACGATGACAATCAAGATGATGTTGATGTTCGCACCGCAGATTCGGTTGGTAATGCAATTTTCATTGTTGACGCAGCCTCTGGAAGTAAATTGGCTGAAATTTCAAATAATGCCAATGCCAACTACATTGTTTCAGATATGAAGTATTCGATTCCGAGTCGTGTATCTGTCATTGACAGGGACTTCGACGGTCTTGTTGATCATCTCTATGCTGGTGATATGGGAGGCCAGATCATTCGAATCGACATTTATAACGGTCAGGCGATAAACAAGTTGTTTAACGGCAAAGTTATTTATTCAAGCTCGGAAGATGACAATAAAGAGAAAACGCGCCGCTTTTACAGTGCTCCAGACGTCGCAGAAATCGTTCATGATAATGAGCACTATTATGCTGTCAGCATAGGGTCAGGTTACCGAGCTCACCCTTTAAACGAGGTGGTGCAAGATTCGGTCATCATGCTAAAAGACAAAGGGGTATTTGCCCAAACCGATGGGCTTTATACATTTCCTGACATACCATCACTTGTCCAAATTGATCCGAACGATACGAGTTTTGTTACCGACCTTTCAAGTTATGGTGGATATGAATTTAACCTTGCCGTTGGTGAAAAAGTGCTGACTGGAGTTTCAGTGATCAACAGTAAACTGATATTTTCAACGTACGATCCAAGCTCTGCTGGATTGGTGGAGAATTCGTGTTCTGCGGCGCAAGGGGGCGGCAAGATATACGTTGTCAATCTTGTCGACGGTAATCCAGTAGATGACATAAACGGTGATGGTGAAATTAACTACAATGACACTTATGCCACGCTCGATAAATCGGGCATACCGGCGGAACCAAGGCTAATCATCACGGACCCAACGGCGCCAACACTTTGTATCGGCACTGAATGTGCTGATACTGTGGAATCTGCTGATGACGATGGCGATATATTTAAGACCATCATAAGTAAGGTTTCCGGCAGTCAAAGCCGACTGAATCGGATTTTCACCAATTCTTGGAGCAGTGATATAGAGCCGGCAACAAAGGATGATGACAATGAGTAGTCGCAGAACGAGAGTGTCAGGGTTCTCGCTGATTGAGCTGTTAATCGTTGTTTCGATTTTAGGGGTGTTGGCCAGTGTGATTTATCCATCTTACACGCGGCATACCCAAGGAGCTTATAGGGCACAGGCGCAAGCTGATCTGCTCGATTTTGCGACTGCGATGGAGCGCCACAAAGCCACCAACTTTAGTTACAGCGGTGCCGCTGGCAGTCAGGCGTCTCCAGAGGATACAGGCAGCCCTTGGATCTTCCCTACACAATCCCCTGCCACAGGAGAGGTTGTTTATAACCTATCAATTGAAAGTGTGACCAATAATGGCCGAACGTTCGAGATAAGGGCTGTGCCGGACACCGATGGCCCGGTGGGCAGCGGCAGTATGAGAGAGGGTATGATGAGCTACTTCTCGGATGGCAGAAAGGCTTACGATGCCGACAGAGATGGCAGTTATGCCGCCAGTGAATTTTGTTGGAATTGTTAAATGAGTTTACGAAAAATTCGTGGTTTTACCCTTATGGAGCTGCTCGTCACTTTGGGGCTGTTTTCCATTATTGTGGCTTCGGTCACCCCGTCTATTGGCAATTTTTACAAACGCAATAGAGTGGCTTCAATAATTAATGATCACAGTGCTGCACTGCAATTGGCGAGGCATACTGCAATTGCCGAGAATGTTTATGTGGTTGTTTGTCCAACCTCAGACATGTCAACGTGCTCGACCGATTGGTCTCAAATCAAGATGGTGTTTGTCGACGAAGACAATGATGGGGCGCTTGATGGCAATGAAGAAGTCATTGGCAGTGCGCAAATGGTCAATGATTACGGTATAGAGTCAACCCGTGACAGTTTGCGTTTTGCGCCGTTTAACACCGCTGAAAACCTAACAGCAACCATCACTGTGTGCCCCGAAGACACTAGCAACGGATTTGCAAGGGCTTTGATCATTTCCAACGTCGGGCGAGTTCGAATCGAAAGAGACAGAGAAGAAATCGATTGTGGCGTATAAAAAAAGCCTCAAATGAGGCTTTTTTTGTGCTTAATCGTAAACAGTTGGTATCGGTTTGCGTTTGTGTTGGGTTCTGTTGAATATACCAACGAGCTTGTCACTGACCTCGTCAGAAACTGGCTTTCCTTCCAAGAAGTCATCGATCTGGTCATAACTTAAACCGAGCGCTGATTCATCTTTTTTGCCTGGGTCGAGCTCTTCAAGGTCCGCAGTCGGTGCTTTTTCTACTAATACTTGAGGTGCGCCTAAATGTTTCGCTAATGCGCGGACTTGACGTTTGCTTAGGCCAAACAATGGAATCAGATCACAAGCACCGTCGCCCCACTTGGTATAGAAGCCGGTAATGTTTTCAGCGGAATGGTCGGTGCCTAGTACAAGCCCACCTAATAACCCTGCGGCCTCATATTGAGCGACCATACGAGCTCTCGCTTTGACATTGCCTTTTACAAAATCAACGTGTGAGTCTGGGAACTGGGCTTTTACATCGTCAGGTAATGACGCGAGTACCTCTTGATGAATCCCTTCAACACCAGCTTTCACGTTAATCGTTAAGGTCATCGACGGTTGAATAAACGACAACGCTAATTGCGCTTCATCTTCATCTGCTTGTACGCCATAAGGTAGACGCACGGCGGCAAACTTGTACTCTTGAGAGTCGTGCTCACTATTTAGCTCATTGATCGCCAATTGCGCCAATCGTCCACAAGTCGAGGAATCAATGCCACCGCTGATGCCAAGCACTAAGTGTTTTTGACCAGAGCTTTGCAGCGTACTCTTTATAAAATCGACTCTGCGGCGTATTTCGAATTCCACGTCAATTTCTGACTGAACCATCATTTCTTCACGAATTTGTTGCGCATCCATTTATTAGTGCTTCTCTTGAGTTATTAGTCTAGGTATTCTATGCCAAATAAATGGAATTCTCACTACTGAAATTTGAACTTGAGGTCAGATATGAAAAAAGTCACCGCGATTATTAAACCCTTTAAATTAGATGATGTTAGAGAAACACTCTCTGAGTTAGGGGTCAACGGTATGACGGTTACGGAAGTAAAAGGTTTTGGTCGTCAAAAAGGCCATACTGAATTGTATCGCGGGGCTGAGTATATGGTCGATTTTTTGCCAAAGATGAAGTTAGAAGTCGTAGTGACGGAAGAGCTGCTTGAGCAAGTAGTTGATGGTATTTTGGAGACCGCACAAACGGGCAAAATTGGCGATGGAAAAATCTTCGTTGAGCCAGTCGAAAAGGTTATCCGAATTCGCACAGGTGAAGAAGACGAAGACGCGATTTAATCGCCAAAAAGAAAACCGGAAGCGCAAGGCTTCCGGTAAACAACAACACAACAGGAACAAGTCTAAGTTTATTCGCTTTCTAGCAGCTTGCCAGTACCAATTTCAATTTTTCTTGGTTTTAGCGCTTCTGGAATTTCACGTTCTAGCGAAATATGCAATAAGCCGTTCTCAAGCTCGGCACCAACAACTTTCACGTAGTCACCCAGTTGGAATTTGCGTTCAAAGTTGCGCTCTGCAATTCCTTGGTACAAGTATTTTTTTGTGTCTTCGGCAGGAGTCTTAGTGCCTTTGACAGTCAATGTGTTTTGCTCTGATTGAATTTCCAACTCATTTTCTTGGAAACCGGCAATAGCAATGGTGATTCGGTATTTGTCATCGGCAACAGACTCGATGTTATACGGCGGGTAGCCACCGGCTTTTTCCGTACGATTGGCTGAGTCTAATAATGAGGCTAAGTGATCAAAGCCGATGAATGAACGATAAAGTGGAGATAGATCTACATTACGCATAATTCTTATCCTTTCTATTAAGCAATAAGCGTTGCACTGTGCAACTTTTAATAAAATTTGCCTTTCTTACGAACAGGCGATTAACACCAAGTTGGACCCATTATGGCGTCTCTGTTTGGCTTAATTACTATGTGGGAATAGCTGCAATGTTTATCAAGGGAAATTCAAAAAAAAAGCCAAAAATTTTCATTTTGGCTTTTTAAGTCTTTGATTTTATTTTTATTTTAAGATTCGGTTTGTTCCGACAGGGCACTCAACGCCGACAAAGCAGCTTCGTAATTAGGCTGTTCAGAAAGGTTGCTGACAATTTCTTTGTAGCTCAGTTTGCCATCCGGGCCAATGACGAAGATTGAACGAGCCAGTAAACCCATGTCTTTGATCAAAACCCCATAGTGGATGCCAAACTCCCGCCACACTGAATCAGACAAAGTAATTAATTTGTCGACCTTCTCTGCTTGGCAAAAGCGCTTCTGTGCAAACGGTAAGTCGGCACTGATGGTCAGCATAACGATATCTTGTGGCAGTTCTTCCACTGAATC
>Ga0213831_1000890_pt1 | contig 12535 bp, 9 predicted proteins | sample SWATP12_FD_163421 | JGI IMG/M metagenome (GOLD analysis project Ga0213831, IMG submission 163421) | Coastal seawater microbial communities from Marineland, Florida, United States - SWA TP1 #2 | ecosystem: Environmental > Aquatic > Marine > Coastal | place: USA: Florida | collected 2016-08-06 | reverse complement strand
AATAGCAGTACCCTTAAACACAGAACCATCTTCTAAGACCAGAAGGGCGGAATTAGCCAAGTCAACCTCCAAATTAAGGATAACCGAGAGTTTTAAATAACACTCACAAAAAACGGGAGGTAATATTAAATTTACATCCCGTTTACTAGAATTTGCAGCTAATGAATATGCGCTCAAACCGCCGCCGAAGCTAATGCGGTGGCGGTTTCAACACTAATTTTTGGCAAATTCCGTGGATTATAGCTTAAGAGACTTTAAAGGTCTATTCCGATCTGGAAAAATTATTAAAATAACCCGTTAAGCTATAAATTCACGCAAACATACCAAAAAAGCAATTCATTGGGCCATTTTCTGCCGTTTTCTATTTATTATTGATTCAAAGACAATACGTCATTCATGCCGTACTGGCCGGCATCCTGCTGTGACAGCCACATTGCTGCCTGCACTGCACCACGGGCAAAAGTTAAGCGACTGGAAGCCTTATGGGTAATCTCCAGGCGCTCACCGATATCGGCAAATAAAGCCGTATGCTCACCCACTACGTCACCAGCGCGAACAGTGGCAAAGCCAATCGTGTTATGGTCTCGCGGCGGTGTTTTCCCTTCGCGGCCATATACTGCGCAGGTTGAAAGGTCGCGGCCCAGTTCGTCGGCAATTGCTTCCCCAATCGCCATGGCGGTACCCGACGGCGCATCCTGTTTAAAGCGGTGGTGGGCTTCTAAAATCTCGATATCCGCCGTTGCGCCCAGTGCACGGGCAGCCTGTTTTACCAGGGATAACATTAAATTAACGCCAACACTGTAATTTGCCGCAAATACTACCGGAATTTTGGTTGCTGCATCAGCCAGTAAATCCAGCTGCGCGGCTGACAAACCGGTAGTGCCAATGACCACAGGCTTGTTGTTGGCCACGCACCACTTAAGGTTACTTTCGAATGCGGCAGGCAGAGTAAAGTCAATCATCACGTCAACGTCTGCCGGGTCAATCAAAGACAAAGCGCTACAGACGGTTTCCAGTTTACCTATGCCCGCCAGTTCACCTACGTCCATACCGACCCACGGAGAGTCATCACGAACCGATGCAACACTTAATGAGGCGATATCATGTTCATTGAGCGCTTCAATCAATACCCGTCCCATCCGACCATTGGCGCCAAAAAGACCTACTTTCATCGAAAACCTGCTTGCTTATTTAAGGTGCCCTTGGTTGACTGTAGAGACAGTTTTCCGGGCAATGTGACTGTTGATGGGCGAATTGTGCCTGATAGCCGTACAGATGAAAACCCACAAATGGTTGAACTTTGCTACCTGTCCGGGTTCAATAAGGACCTATTGCGCCGCAAAAAACTAATCACGCTTAACACCAAAAGGTTTGTTACAGGACTTATAGAAATGGAAAAACGTCTTATCTGGGATATTCCGACCCGCCTCTTCCACTGGCTGTTGGTAGCCTGCATCGTGGCCCAATACCTAACGGCCGAAGTCTTCGATGCCATCGACTGGCATTTTAAGATTGGCTACTTTACCCTTGGATTGATCTTATTCCGCTTACTGTGGGGATTTACAGGCACCACTTACGCCCGTTTCAGCCAGTTTTTAGCCGGCCCCGGCAAAGTGCTTTCCTATGCAAAAACCGTGACTAACCCCAATTCGCCAGAACATGCCGGGCACAACCCTATGGGCGGCTGGATGGTGATTGCCCTGCTGTTGTTAGTGGCGCTGCAAGGTATCAGCGGCTTATTTATCGGCGATGATATTATCAATAACGGCCCCTATTACGATGCCGTGTCCGACGCCACCCGCGATACCATGAATACCATTCACCATACCGCGTTTAACGTATTACTGGCAGCGATTGCACTGCATATTATCGCTGTAGTGTTTTATGCCCGATTTAAAAAGCAGATGCTGGTACCGGCTATGCTGCATGGTAAGAAACCCACCAACGAACCGGGTATTTCTTCGTCGCGGTTATTACTGGCGCTAATACTGGTCGTAATAGTGATTGCAGCGATGTATTACGCCATTGAAATCGCCCCACCCGCCCCGGCTGTGGATGCGGATATGTATTACTAATACAGCTCTCTAAGCCCGCTAATTAATGCGGGCTTTTTATATAGGCCCGCATCACATATCGGCTACACCAATTATCTGGAAGGACAAACTCGTGACCAGAATTAAGCGCCGTTACTTTGGTGTTTTGCTATTGGTCAGGAATTCACAAGTGTGCTGGCTCCGGAGCATTTCCCAAATCCGTTTCTGGTTTATCCAGTGACTGTTCAGAGTACAGGTAAGTTGTGGTGATATTTCTATCCAGCATCAGCGCAAAACGAAACTGTGCGATGATCTGAACTTTCCTCTGTAACTCTCAGTGAGAGCATATAGATAATTTCAAACGCGCCATTGAACTTACATAAGGATGCTTAGTCGATATACTGTAGAATAATTATTCTCTACAAGGAGTGTTATGAATTCTAAAATACTAGCCCTCTTACTGATGGCGACATCTACGTTACTTAGTGGGTGTATGAGTATCCCTGTTACTACCATGTACAAGATGTCCCAATTATCTATTCTGAGTCTGAATCCTGATGAAATCCAGGTTGCCGTGCGTACCAATGAATTAGTAGAAGTACATGGTGGTGCGGTTAATATCGCATGGCCACCAGCAGCGAGGGCTTGGCAGAAGAAGGAACAGATGAAGCCAAAAACTTCCCCCCTTTCAATCATGAGTATAAGTTCAAGCCACAGGAACAGGTACTATCAGCTTCAGCAAGTAATATCCCGGTCATTCTTAAAGATGACATTGAGGATAATGAAAAAATAACCATCCTGAAGTTTTATGATAAAGATGCAGCCACTATGAAAGATGTACTGGCACAGGTAAAACGTTATCGGGAAAAGGGCGCGAAAGTATCTGGTGAATTTTCCATTGGCTTCGAGAGCAGTTGCTTTAGCAATCTTTACCAATTTGATGAACTTGAAGTTGATTTGTTTTTGCAAACAAAAGAAGACGATGGCTTCATGCTGTTTTTCGAAGATATCGACATTATTGAAGAAGCGCGAGAATACGACGTTGAAGATAATTCCCAGGGGGAATGCAATGCAGATTAATTTATAGCACCACTAGGAACTGTTTAACGGTAGTGCAGAAATGTTATTTTACATAAACAGAGATCAGCAGACTCGGAATATCGCCATGCTTTTAAATATACCGTCTGCGTTCCGCCGCCACACCGAGTGCGATAAACGCTGCAATAAATGCCACACCACGGTATTCGTAGGCGACAAATTTAAAGATATGATGAAGCAGTGGCGCACCATATAAGGTTAACGCACCGTATCCAAACGCACAAAGCAACACAAACAATCCGCTGCGCAAAATAAAGTGCAGGCCGCTCAGGCTACGTTTAACCTGCTTGTTGATGATGTCGCCATAAACAACCAGCAGCGTTGCCATTAACATCAGGCTCATTTCATTAAAATAACTCGCCAGCAAATCGCTGACAGGCGTGGTGAAAGACGCTATCACGTACTACTCATTATCGGATATGAATCTGACCGCATTTTGCAAGCGGGCTGCGGGGAAGTCAAAGAAAAAAGCCGGCTTTCGCCGGCTAAAAAGTTGCTCCCGAAGAACGTACAAGAGCAACTTTGATGCTGAAACCTTATGATTAATCGGTGCTTTCCTTAACCAACCCCTGCTCTTTCATGATCGCTTCGATTTCGGGCACGCTCGCCGGATCGTCAATGGTGGATGGCACTGCCACCTCCTGGTTCGAGGCAATCTGGCGCAGTAATTTACGAAGTATTTTGCCAGACCGGGTTTTAGGCAATCTTGGCACCACTACTGCTCGCTTAAAGCAGGCAATCGGGCCAATTTCTTTTCGGACCATGGCAACCAGCTCTTTTTGCAGGTCATCCTCGTCGATGTCGTAACCATCTTTGAGCAATACCAGACCAACCGGCTCCTGCCCTTTTAAGGCATCATGAACGCCAATAACACTGCATTCGGCAACGGCATCGTGAGCCGCCAGGATTTCTTCCATTTCACCGGTGGATAAACGGTGGCCTGCCACATTTATCACGTCATCGGTTCGACCCATAATAAAGACATAGCCATCATCATCCTTGTATCCGCCATCACCTGAGCAGTAGTAACCCGGGAAATCGCTGAGATAACCGGATTTGAAGCGTTCAAAATCGCCCCAGATAGTGGCCAGACAACTTGGTGGTAAGGGCAACTTAATTGCAATAGCGCCTTGCTCCCCCGCGGGTAACTCATTGCCACGAGCATCCAGCACCTGAACATTAAAGCCTGGTGTAGGCAGGGTTGATGAACCTGGCTTGGCGGGTTTTGGCTCGATGCCCATGAGGTTGGCGCAAATAGCCCAGCCGGTTTCGGTTTGCCACCAGTGATCAACTACAGGCTTGCCGGTTTTATCTACCGTCCACAGGTAGGTAGGCGGATCGAGTCTCTCACCGGCCATAAAGATAGTTTTCAGGGAAGAAATATCATACTTGTTAATTTCCGCCGCTTCCGGGTCTTCCTTACGTATAGCCCGAAACGCTGTGGGCGCAGCGAACAGCGCTTTAATTTTGTATTCGTCTACCATACGCCAGAATGCGCCGGCATCAGGGGTACGCACAGGTTTGCCTTCATAAACAACGGTAGTGCAGCCATGCAGAAGCGGGCCGTAAACGATATAGGAGTGACCCACAACCCAACCCACATCGGATGCAGCCCAGAATACTTCGCCGGGTTGCATATCGTAAACCGCCGTCATGGAATATTTTAATGCCACGGCGTGGCCGCCATTTTCACGCACAACACCTTTTGGTTTGCCGGTGGTACCGGAGGTATACAGAATATACAGCGGATCGGTGCCTTTAACCGCTACACAATCTGCAGGTGTAGCTTGAGCCATCGCCTCTGCCCAGTCGATATCCATGCTTTCGTGCATTGCCGCTTTGGCTTGTGGCCGCTGCAGTACCACACAACACTCTGGTTTATGGGCAGATAGTTCAATGGCTTTGTCGACAAGCGGCTTGTACTCAATCACCTTGGCGACTTCGATACCACAAGAAGCGGTAACAATCAGTTTTGGCTCAGCATCTTCAATGCGCACCGCTAATTCATGAGGCGCAAAACCGCCAAATACCACTGAATGGATTGCACCAAGGCGGGCAATTGCCAGCATGGCAACCACGGCTTCAGTGATCATTGGCATGTACACCACAACACGATCGCCCTTCTCTACGCCCTGTGCTTTTAGCACACCGGCAAACAGAGAAACCTTTTCCTGCAGCTGCGCGTAGGTGAGTACAGACTTACTGTCAGAAACCGGTGAATCGTAGATAATGGCGGGCTGATCGCCGCGACCGTTTTCAACGTGATAATCAACAGCCATGTAGGCAGTATTCATTTCACCGTCGTCAAACCAGTGATAAATACCCTCGTTGTCCTGGGTAAGAATGTCCTGTGGTGCTTTAAACCAGGGCAGAGCTTTGGCTTGCTCTGCCCAAAATTCGGCGGGTTGCTCTATTGAACGCTGATATTCTGCTTGGTATGACATACAAATTCACTTCCTACACTATTATTATGCGGTTTGAAATCTTCGCTGAAAACTTCTATATGCTATTACAGTAATAGAAAACGGGCCGTTTGCGCATACGACCATTGGCTTATATGTCGACAACTTTAGACTAATTGCGCTTTTTTTAATCTAAATCAATTTTACTCAGTGAGCTGTTCATAATAAAGTCGCGCCAGGCTTTCTCCGGTAGCGGGCGAGAATAAAAATAGCCCTGAAAATACTCGCAGCCACGTTGGCGCAAATACTCTCGCTGGAACTCGTTTTCGATACCTTCGGCCACACTACTCACCCCCAGTGCATGGGCCAGATCGATGATGGAATTCACAATCGGCACTTCGTCATCATGAAAGTTAATTTCATCCACAAAATAGCGGTCTATCTTAAGCTCTGAAATGGGCAATTCTTTCAGATAACTCAGGCTGGAGTAACCGGTACCAAAGTCATCTATAGAGAATGAGAAACCGAGTTCTCCCAGCTTTTCCATGCGCTCGCGCACTAAATCAATGCTCGATACCAGCGTGGTTTCGGTAATCTCCAGCATCAGCGTATCGGGCGCGAGGCCCCATTTCTCGATAAGTTGTGTAATGGTTTCGGCAAAGTCTGCGCGCACAATATGGCGGCCGCTGATATTCACAGCGATGCGGGTATGCTTACCCTGCTGCTCGCATTCATGGAGTAAGCGACAGGCTTCGTTTATTACCCAGTTGCCTATATCGATGATAGCATCACTTTCTTCCGCTACCGGGATAAACTCGACCGGACTGATCATGCCTAATTCAGGGTGCTCCCAGCGGATCAGCGCCTCAGAGCCGATAACCTCATTAGACGCATTAAACTGCGGTTGTAGCATCAGATAAAACTCGTTGTTATGTAACGCTCGCTGAAACGAATGGGTGATCGTGTTATAACGGTTGTAATCCTCAAACGCAGCGTTGTCGAGGGTTAACACGCTGCCTGGCCCCTGTTTCTTGGCGCGCTTTTTACCAAAGGACAGCACACCGTTGACCTTTTCATAGCTGGCTTTCGATGCCTCTAACCGGCAGGAAGAAATCGCGGCGGTTACCGAATGATTTAAATCATCAACAGCGATGGGCGTTACAATTGCTTTGTGGATCGCCCATTCCAGGGTGTTGATGGTACTCTCGTTTTCACGGTTGTCACCATCAACCGGTGCGGTAGAAAGGATAAGGAAGTTATCGCCAATACCTCGATAGACCTTTAAGTCCCCTTCAATCGCTGCACTGATACGCTGCGCGATGGTGGCCAGAATTTTGTCGCCCACATGCTTGCCAAAGCTCAGGTTGTACTGAGTGAAGTTATCCATGTCGATGAGGCAGCAATAAATGTCCAGGGCGTTGAACTGTGAGGACGCCTGATTGAGTACCCGCGCCAGATCCATTTCAAAGGAACGCATATTCGGCAATTCGGTGAGATCATCGAAATACGCTGTCTTGTAGATTTCTTCCATGGCTTTTTTACGCTCGGTAATATCTTTGACAATACCGATAAACTGGCGCTGCCCGTCCTGCACCACTTCTGACAGGGAAAGCTCGATGGGAAACACCCGGCCGGATTTATGTAAACCAGGCAGCTCCCGTCCCACACCAATGATTTTTGCCCGGCCGGTTTCAAGGTAATGTTTAAGAAATTCGCTGTGGTATTTTGCATACGGATCAGGCATCAGAATACTGACATCCTGGCCCATTATATCCTCGGGTTCATAACCAAAGATTGTCGACATTGTTTTATTAGCGGTAATGATAGTGCCGCTGGTATCGATAGTGACAACCACGTCATTTAAGTTGTCGAGGATAGCGGTAAGGTAGGCCGCATAGTTGTATTCGGTTTCCAGTAGCCGGTACTGTTCGGTGATGTCCTCCAGCGCGCCAAATACCTGTGTAACCTTTTTCCCGGTGTAGCGCGGCTTACCGGTGGCTTTAATGCGCAAGACCTTACCATCAGCGCGGCGCAGAAAGCCCTCGTGGCAATATTCCTTGCCCTCACTTACCACCTTGTCAAAGGATGTCATGATGGCTTTTTTGGTTTCCGGTGGAAAGTATGCCATGGCCGTCGAAATAGAAACTGGTGAGCCGTGGGGTAGGCCGTAAATCCGGAACATTTCATCAGTCCAGGTGATCACGCCACTGGCTAAATCAATTTCCCAGCCACCGGTTTTGGAAATGGAACCAATTTCATTGAGAAGTTCGAGCTTTTGATTAAGCTGTGAATTAGTACTAATAACCGGACACTTGTGAGTGTGAGCTCGCTCCAGAGCTAGTTTAAGCCTTTCAATAGCCAGTTCCATGGCCAATTCAGCTTCGGTTGGCAAACCGCTTTGTTCGTCAAATAGAAATACCAGACCTCCTGTCGGACAGGTATCTTCTATGAGTAATACTTTTGCCACACCTTCGGCATTGCCAAGCAAATCATTGCCATTGACGCTGAACGTCTGTACCTTTTGTAGCCCTGAGTTACGTCTGTCAAATTGCTCGAACAGCAATTCAAAATCCGTTATCTCTGTGGTTTCGCCGTTATTCAGCAAGAATAGAAGGCTTGCAGGCTCGCTGTGCGCATCCAGCGTAAACACAGCAACACCTGAGCATTTTGATTTTGCTACCGCCTGCTCAGCGATTCGGATAAATTCGAGTTCGGATACCTTTTCCAGCATGAGGTGTCTGATGCGTCCTGCTAAAATTTACGGTTATTGTTCAGCCGTTAATAGTCCAGCCCGTTAGTAAGCTTAGAAAACTATTCCTGAATTACAACAAATTTTGCTTTGAAATTATAATCCCGGCCGGCGCCATTAAACTTTGAACCTTGGTCAGAATACTACCAACCACAAACCTTAAACTAAAGTATATATTAATTTAAATTTTCTCTTTTATTATAAGGTTCTAAGTACTATTGGGATTTCCCTGTCCAAAATAATATTCAAGCTGAATAGCCATGTTGGCTGTAAGGTAGGGTGGCAGTAAAAGTAGTAAAAACCGGCCTGAGGCCGGTTCTGATAGATTATGTTTAAGCGTTGTGATTACTCTTTATAATCATCGTGGCATGACTTACAGCCGCCGCCCAGTGCGCCAATCGCCTTGCCATAGCTGCCTTCATCACCTGACATCGCCGCTTTTTTGATGCCGGTGGCTGCTTCTTTGAATTTAGCAATCTTAGCCATTACGTCTGACTCGTTGCTGAACAGGGCTGGTTTAGCTTCGGTATCCACGTCAAACCCTGTGGTATCCACCAACAGATAGTCGGCCATCATATCGGCTAACTGCTCCAGTCGCGTAGCATTGGTCTGCATTACCTCGGCATCAAAGGGCAATGCACCTTTAGCCATACCAAACATAGGTGATGCGTTGCTTTTTACCAGTTGAAACAGTGACTGACGATATTCCACCGCAGCTTCTGCCTGTTTTTCTGACTTTGCAACGGTTGCTGCATTAGCAGCGGTTAACATACCTGCTGCCATTAGTCCCACTGTAAATACCTTTACTGATTTCATTTCCTGGTCTCCGGTTATTAAAGGATCGCCTTGGTAAGCGTAATTGTTATTAATGTTTTTATACTGGACAAACAAAAACGGATCAACAAGGGTTGATCCGTTAAATGTTTAATTTTAAAAGCCGGATGACTAATTGGTTAAGTCATCGAAGAACTTTTTAACGCCGTCAAAGAAGCCCTGCTCTTTAGGACGGTGCTTGGCAGCGTCGGTTCCTTTCCCCATAGACTCATCCAGTTCTTTAAGCAGCTCTTTCTGCTTAGCAGACAGATTTACCGGGGTTTCCACCACCACTTTACACAGTAAGTCACCAATCGCGCCACTGCGTACTGATTTAACCCCTTTGCCGCGTAACCGGAACATACGCCCGGTTTGGGTTTCAGGGCTGACTTTAAGTTTTACTTTACCGTCGAGCGTTGGTACCTGCAGCTCGCCACCCAGCGCCGCGGTAGTGAAGCTCAGTGGCACCTCACAGTACAGATTGTTGCCATCACGGGTAAAGATATCGTGATCGCGCACGTGTACCTGTACATATAAATCACCTGCTGGTGCGCCGCTCTCGCCGGCTTCGCCTTCACCGCTTAAGCGGATACGATCGCCGGTGTCCACGCCTGCCGGCACTTTAACCGACAGCGTTTTGGTTTGTTCTTTACGGCCCTGACCATGACACTCATTACACGGATCGCTGATAATCTTGCCGCGACCTGAACAGGTAGGACAAGTTTGCTGAACCGCAAAGAACCCCTGCCGCATCTGCACCTGGCCCTGACCATGACAGGTTGGGCAGGTTTTCGGGCTGGTGCCCTTCTTCGCACCGGAACCATGACAAGCGTCGCAGGCCACTAAAGTGGGTACTCTAATTTCGACTTCTTTACCGCGGACGGCTTCTTCCAGTGACATTTCCAGGTTGTAGCGTAAATCTGCGCCCTGGCGAGCCCGTGACTGACGACCACGGCCACCGCCAAATATATCGCCAAATACATCGCCAAAAATATCACCGAAGTCAGCACCACCGCCAAAACCTGCGCCACCGCGGTTTGGATCAACGCCGGCGTGACCGTACTGATCATAAGCGGCGCGTTTCTGGCCGTCGGTCAGTACCTCATAGGCTTCCTGAATTTCCTTGAACTTTTCTTCCAGTTCCTTGTTGCCCTGAGTACGGTCAGGGTGGTACTTCATAGCCAGTTTTTTGTATGCTTTTTTTATCTCGCGCTCGCCGGCACTTTTGTCCACGCCAAGCACTTCGTAGTAATCTCGTTTCGACATATCGCTCGCTATTCCTACCCGTTAACAGCAACGCAATGTGCATTGCCCGATTGCTTAATTGTTACTATACCCATTTCAGCAACCATGTGCTTTTAAATAACTGTTGGCCATACCGGCTTTCAACATAGTTTGTGGAATGGGTATTACATAAAAAGGCGCAACAAGCTGTGTGCTGCTGCGCCTGATGGTAACGCTAACCGGCGGCGAACCGCCGGTATTTCGTGTTACTTATTTTTTATCGTCGTCTTTGACTTCTTCAAACTCAGCGTCAACAACGTCATCGTCAGGCTTGCCCTGGCTTGTGCCAGCATCGGCGCCTTCAGCACCGCCAGCTGCTGCTTGCTGTGCCTGAGCCGCTTCCATCAGCTTGGATGAAGCCTGAATAAGCTCCTGAGTTTTCGCTTCGATTTCCGCTTTATCTTCGCCTTTCGCTGCTGTTTCCAGCGCGCTCAGGGCTTCTTCGATAGGCGCTTTATCGTCGGCGCTCAGTGCGTCACCTACTTCGTCCATTTGCTTACGGGTTGCGTGGATCATACCGTCAGCCTGGTTGCGAGCTTGGATCAGTTCTTCGAACTTCTTATCGGCTTCTTTGTTCGCTTCCGCGTCGGCAACCATTTTTTCGATTTCGTCTTCGTTAAGACCAGAAGACGCCTGAATGGTGATCTTCTGTTCTTTACCGGTATCCTTATCTTTGGCAGATACGTGCAGGATACCGTCGGCATCGATATCGAAGGTTACTTCGATTTGCGGTACACCGCGCGCCGCCGGACGAATACCTTCTAAGTTAAACTGACCCAGTGACTTGTTACCCTGTGCCTGTTTACGCTCACCCTGCAGCACGTGAACGGTTACTGCAGACTGGTTGTCTTCTGCGGTTGAGAAGGTTTGCGACTTCTTAGTTGGAATCGTAGTGTTCTTCTCAATCAGCGCTGTCATTACACCGCCCATGGTTTCGATACCCAGTGAAAGCGGGGTAACGTCCAGCAGCAGTACGTCTTTCACATCACCAGACAGTACACCACCTTGAATTGCAGCACCAACCGCTACCGCTTCGTCAGGGTTAACGTCTTTACGTGGCTCTTTACCGAAGAACTCTGTTACGTACTTCTGTACCAGAGGCATACGGGTTTGACCACCTACGAGGATGATGTCGTTAACATCGCTTACTGAAAGGTCTGCATCAGCCAGCGCCTTCTTAACCGGCTCAAGCGACTCTTTCACCATATCTTCAACCAGTGACTCAAGCTTGGCGCGGGTCAGTTTGATCGCTAAGTGCTTAGGACCAGAACCATCAGCGGTGATGTACGGCAGGTTTACTTCCGTTTGCTGTGAAGAAGACAGTTCGATTTTCGCTTTCTCACCCGCTTCTTTTAAGCGTTGCATCGCCAGTGGGTCTTTACGCAGGTTGATGCCCTGATCTTTATGGAACTCATCTACCAGGTAAGTGATTACACGGTTATCAAAGTCTTCACCACCTAAGTGCGTGTCACCGTTGGTTGCCAGTACTTCGAAGGTGTGCTCGCCATCCACTTCATCGATTTCGATGATAGAGATATCGAAGGTACCACCACCTAAATCGTAAACCGCAACAACGTTATCGCCTTGCTTTTTGTCCATGCCGTAAGCAAGCGCAGCAGCCGTTGGCTCGTTGATAATACGCTTAACTTCCAGACCCGCGATACGACCAGCATCTTTAGTTGCCTGACGCTGAGAGTCGTTAAAATAGGCTGGTACAGTAATTACCGCACCGGTTACTTTCTCGCCCAGATAGTCTTCGGCGGTCTTTTTCATTTTTTTCAGTACTTCGGCAGAAACCTGCGGCGGCGCCATTTTGTCGCCTTTCACTTCTACCCACGCATCGCCGTTGTCAGCCTTAGCAATTTTGAAAGGCATGATGTCGATGTCGCGCTGTACTTCTTTGTCTTCAAAACGACGACCAATTAAACGCTTGATAGCGAATAATGTATTTTCCGGGTTTGTCACAGCCTGACGCTTCGCAGACTGACCAACCAGGGTCTCACCGTCGTTAGTGTAAGCGATAATTGAGGGCGTGGTGCGGTCACCTTCCGCGTTCTCAATTACTCGCGGTTTGTCGCCGTCTAAAACTGCGACACATGAATTCGTTGTACCTAAGTCGATACCAATGATTCTACCCATTACGTGTCTCCGTATAA
>Ga0213831_1000889_pt1 | contig 12538 bp, 11 predicted proteins | sample SWATP12_FD_163421 | JGI IMG/M metagenome (GOLD analysis project Ga0213831, IMG submission 163421) | Coastal seawater microbial communities from Marineland, Florida, United States - SWA TP1 #2 | ecosystem: Environmental > Aquatic > Marine > Coastal | place: USA: Florida | collected 2016-08-06 | reverse complement strand
TCGGCCAGACCGGTAAAATTGTAGCGCCTGAGCTTTACATCGCCGTAGGTATCTCCGGTGCAATCCAGCATCTGGCGGGGATGAAAGACTCCAAGATCATTGTGGCAATCAACAAAGATGAAGAAGCACCAATATTCTCGGTAGCGGATTACGGCCTGGTTGCTGATCTATTCGACGCTGTACCGGAAATAGAAAAACGACTTTAAGGTTCTTGAGGGGAGGGCATTCTGCCCTCCACTGCTTGCTCTGTGCTTGGAGCTCTTTGGGTCCATTATTGGGCCCTTTTTTATTAAATAGAGGTTGCTGTTTTGAAACGAGAATCTATGGAATTTGACGTTGTTATCGTTGGTGCAGGTCCTGCAGGACTTTCTGCAGCGTGCCGCCTGATGCAGCAAGCTAATGAAGCAGAACAGGAGCTGACTGTCTGCGTAGTAGAAAAAGGTTCTGAAGTTGGTGCGCATATATTGTCAGGTGCAGTTATTGAGAGTCGTGCGTTGGATGAACTGTTCCCCGATTGGAAAGAGATGGGAGCACCACTTAATACACCAGTCACCGAAGAACAGATCTTCATACTGAAAAATGAAGAGCAGTCGATCAAAGTGCCGAATGCATTTGTACCAAAAACGATGCATAACCATGGGAATTATATTGCCAGCCTGGGGAATCTCTGTCGTTGGTTAGCGGAGCAGGCAGAGCAACTGGGCGTCGAAATCTTTCCAGGCTTTGCTGCCTCAGAAATCCTCTATGATACTGATGGAGCGGTCAAAGGAATTAGTACTGGTGATATGGGGATTACCCAAAATGGCACAAAGAAAGCAGGTTATATGCCTGGTATTGATATACATGCGACATACACCATCTTCGCCGAGGGCTGCAGAGGCAACTTGGGTAAAGAATTGATAGAGAAATTCAATTTGAGTAAGGAGAGTGACCCTCAACACTATGGTCTTGGCATTAAAGAAATTTGGGATATAGACCCTGATAAACATAAAGCAGGGTTAGTGATTCATGGAACTGGCTGGCCTTTGGATAAGGGCTCAACAGGAGGTTCTTTCTTATATCACACCAACGACCATCAAATTGTTGTTGGTTTGATAGTAGATTTGAATTATTCAAATCCACATCTCAGCCCGTTTGAAGAAATGCAACGCATGAAGCATCACCCAATTTTTAAACAATACCTTGAAGGAGGTACTAGAGTTAGGGAACATGCGATTAAGTCCCTCAGCATGAGATAATCCACGCTCTGATGTGCTGAGGGCTATCCATGGACCACCAACTTTCCTTCGCTGACAGCGAGTTCAACAACAAACGCCGCCAAACCCGCAAAGAGAAATTCCTCGGTCGCATGGAAAATTTGATTCCCTGGCAACGACTAGAGTCTGTTATTAAACCTCACTACCCCAAAGCAGGTAACGGTCGCAGGCCTTATCCACTATACACCATGCTTCGCATCCACTGCATGCAGCAGTGGTATAGCATGAGCGATCCGGCCATGGAGGATGCGCTTTATGAAATCGCCTCCATGCGTTTATTTGCTGGTCTCTCGTTGGATGGAGCGATACCCGATCACACCACCATTATGAATTTCCGCCATCTACTGGAACGGCATGGTTTAGCTCGCAAAATATTCGAAGAGGTTAGTTCCTGGTTAAGCGATGCCGGTGTGCTAGTCAAAGAAGGCACACTGCTGGACGCGACGATCATCGAAGCTCCCAGTTCGACTAAAAACCAAGCTGGTGAACGTGACCCCGAGATGCACCAGACTAAGAAAGGCAATCAGTGGCACTTCGGAATGAAAGCCCATATCGGTGTTGATGCCAGAACTGGGCTGACGCACAGTTTTACAACTACCGCTGCTAATGAGCACTACCTCAACCAAGCTGTGCACCTTCTTCACGGCGAGGAAGAGTTCATCTTCGCCGATAGTGGCTATCGTGGAGCCGAGATCCGTGAAGAACTCGAAGGAGTGGAGGCCGACTGGCACATTGCTGAAATCCCAAGCAAGGTTAAAGAGCTGAAGAAACATCCGCGCATCAATAAGGCTTCATTGAAAACCGAATACCTGAAAGCCAGTATCCGTGCGAAGGTTGAGCATCCGTTCCGGATTATCAAGTGCCAGTTTGGTTTTACCAAGGCTCGCTATCGTGGGTTGATGAAGAACGACAGTAAGCTAGCCATGCTGTTTACTCTGGCAAACATTGCCCGTGTGGATCAGATGCTGCGGGTGTAGGATTAATCCGCCTACATGCTGAGAAATCGGCATGCAGGAGGTAAGAAATGACCAATAATCGTTCGATTACGCCGCTAATCCAGCTTTATCGAGAGTGTGAGTTAGAAAGCGGGACTTAATCGCATGTTCCCCAGCTAAAAATTGCTGCTTTCTGTGTAACAATTGAGTACCCGAAGCCTGATGGTAAAATAAGTTTCGATAAACTCTCATCTGTTTTTATATCCAACACTAATCATGAAGAAAATCAGCCATGCTATCTTAAGTTGAAAGATGAGTCCATTTCATTGGAGTACCACTTGCCATATTTTAATGAGCCTGCACAACGTTACTGTCCAGGAGGAGTGTATGAAATAGCTGATGGCAGTAATGGGAGATACTTACAAATAAATGCTCAAAATTGCCTTCACTGTAAAACCTGTGACATCAAAGATCCGTCTCAGAATATTACCTGGGTGACGCCTGAGGGTGGTGGTGGACCTAATTATCCAAATATGTAGAGCCTAAACTTTTAAAGTAGGCGGTTACTCCTTGCAGTCAACACATGACCTTTAAGCTATTCAACTATAAAATAGGATGGGCGATAGTCGCACGATTTGTTCAAAAAACCACGGAGAAAGTAATGCCCGATGAAGTTACCCAAGCTGGTGTAAACGATAAGGACTTTATGGCTACTTTTGCTCGAGGGCTTGAAGTTATCAAATCTTTTGATAACGAGACACCTTCTATGACTTTGAGCGACTTGGCGAAAAAAACAGGTTTATCTCGAGCTACCGCTAGGCGCTTTTTACTCACCTTACAAAAACTTGGATATGTCAGTAATGATGATAAGCATTTTAAGCTTACCGCGAAGATATTGGATCTAGGATATTCCTACTTATCCTCCCTTAATTTTACAGAAATAATCACTCCATACATGGAAGGTGTTGCTCATAAACTCGGTGAGTCATGTTCGGCAACAGTACTTGATGGACAAGATGTTGTTTATATTGCACGTATACCAAGACGTGGCTTGATCCACCTTAATTTACAGATAGGTGCACGTCTCCCTGCATATGCGACCTCCCCTGGACGAGTATTGCTATCAACCTTACCTAATGAACGCTTGGAAACAGCAATAAACGAAACAACCTTCCGTAAACTGACCCCTAATACTCTTGATGAAAAAGAGTTAAGGGATGAACTCTTAAACGTAAGGCAGCAAGGTTATGCAATTGTAGATCAAGAGCTTGAGCTTGGCATGAGAGCTGTTGCTGTACCTGTTTACGATCGTCGAAATCAGGTGCGTTTTGCTCTCAACGTCAGCAGCCATGTATCTTCTTCGTCCTTGGAACAGGTTAGAGATCAATTCATACCTGTAATGCTTCAGGCCGCAAAGGATATGTCAAAAGTCATACCCTAGGAGCTAAAAGGATTCACTTAACAAAAGTGCTTCCCACACCCTTAAGGTTTAAATTCACAGACTTTGATTTTTTAAATGTAACAATTGATGTATGGAGAGGTTTTTAGGGGCCTTGGCGTTACTGGAGGCAAGCAACTTGCAGTTATTTGCACAAGGGAGGATTGCAACCTCGTAGCTCACTCCCTTGTGCAGGGTATTATATGCAGCCTTAACCATGAAAGCTGGGGGGTATCACTGCTTCAGCTTTCAGGTGCATAAAAACCGAATCTATCACACATTAAAAAATGTGAAGGAGTCTTACGTTAAAGCGGGATTCTTCCTTAAAACCATTAGCAACGCTTAGATCTTCCCCATAGGAAAACATAATTTGATTCTTTGGTGAGATAAACTTTGATACTGTCAACAGTGCTTTTGTAGTTTCAATTTCGTTATCCTGTTTAACACCATTAATAGATGTTTCGCCGCCAAACGTGTGTGATAAACCGAATGCCAGCCTTGTAGCCGGTTCTGGCTGATAACTTAAATGCCCCTGCACCTGATAAAGGGGATCCTGAGTAAGTGAAGTGTCATGGTTTTCACCAAAAAACATAACGTCACCAGCAAGCTCAATATTGAACTTATCTCCAATGCCATGAGTATAACCAACCTGCAAATCATACTTCATACGATTTTCACCTAGGTTCAACGCTTTATTTTTATCGTATTTACCTGTAGGCAAGAAAATATAAGGCACAATAGCCAAGGAATTTCTCTTAGCTTTATCATCAATAAGCCACAATGGAGCCACAAACATTGCATCACCTATACCTGATGCACTGCCCAGTGGAGCCATTACACCATCACCCTCTAGTTTGCCCATTGGCAGCAAAGCTTGTAAGGAAAATGGGCGTCCACCAAGAGTTGTCCAATGAACATATCGAAAGATAGTTACATCTGATTGGAGGCGGGCATTATTCGCTGCTACGTTACCCTTAGCGTACAGTTGATCTCTCTCAACGTGCTGTGCATAGATGAGCGCCATTTTAGTTCCAGCTGGTGCCGTATCCCAGTCACCTGGGTCTATATCTATAGAAAAAGCAGGTAGGGAAAATACTGCTGAAAACAGCAGAGTTAAAGTTAATGCAATTTTATTGGCTCGCATGGAGGCCTCCTTTTAGTATTTTTATTTTACTGATGGTGCTTTTTGCGTTAATTTCTTGTTTCGTTTAGATGATTGGAATTCCCCTTTTCATTTTTTTAGGCAAAGCGAACCCCTCACAAAAATATTCGTGATTAAGAAATTCTTTTTTGATTTTTTGCCTAGCTTGACTTTTTAATTATTTAATCAAGCCAGGCTTGCTTAGAATATTCAGGTCAGCATTTAATTCTTTAGTGACTACAACATCCTTTATTGATTGTTTTGCCTTGAAAAGTTTTTCTTGGTAAATTTTTTAGTTGAGCTGTGTAATAAATTTAGTTGTGAGATACCCGTCGAAGGTTTCGCTACCGCCCTCACTACCATATCCACTTTCCTTGATTCCACCGAAGGGGGTTTCAGCAGCAGCCAGCCCCATATGGTTGATTGACACCATTCCAGCTTCTAGGCCTCGCGAAATCGCATGTGCATTTTGGGTGGATGTAGTAAATGCATAAGAAGCTAGACCAAACGGCAAACGATTAGCTCGTTGTAGGGCTTCATCGATCGATTTGAACCGAACTATTCCTGCTATCGGACCAAAAGGTTCTTCATTCATAAAACGAGAATCTTCTGGCAAGTCGGTCATCACGGTAGGGGCGAAGAAATTCCCCTCTCCAGCTAAAGACTCTCCACCAGTCAGGATTGATGCACCTCGTTCTTTGGCATCCTCGACAAACCCTTGCATAGCAGTGACGCGACGTCTTTGCGCTAATGGTCCCATTTGAGAGTCATCCTCAAGCCCGTCTCCAACTTTTAAGCTGCAAACCCTATCAGTAAATTTTTTAATGAATTGCTCGTAGGCACCCTCTTGCACGTAAAAACGTGTAGGAGAAATGCAAACCTGACCTGCATTACGGAATTTATAATTAGCTAACGCTTCCGCTGCACTATCGATATCAGCATCATTACAAACGATAACGGGTGCGTGGCCGCCAAGTTCCATTGTGCAACGCTTCATTAAAGAACCTGACAACGCAGCTAACTTTTGACCTACTGGAGTTGAACCAGTAAATGAAACTTTCTGTACAAATGGAGATTTAATCAGGTGATCTGAGATCATTCCCGAATCCCCTGATACCAAATTAAGTACACCTGGAGGTAAACCCGCATCGTGAAATAATTTGGCTATTGCCATAACAGCACTGGGTGTATCACTTGATCCTTTGAGGATTACTGAACACCCCGCCCCAACAGCTGCAGCTACTTTCCTAAAAGCCTGGCTAAAAGGAAAGTTCCATGGAGAAAACGCAACACATACACCGATTGGCTCTCTTAATACAGTTTGTTGAACCTGCTGCATTCGTGAAGGGATTATTCTTCCGTATATTCGTCGGCACTCTTCTGCGTGCCAATCGGCATGCTCTTTACAAACAGTAACTTCAGAGATGCTTTCTGTTAGCGGTTTACCTTGCTCAAGAGTAATATTTGTGCCAATTTCCTGAGCTCGTTCAAGTATTAGTTCGCCAACTTTTCTCAGGATTTGGCTACGTAACAAGGGTGAACTATGTTTCCATGTTTCAAACGCGTTATATGCACTGGATAGGGCTAAATCCAGATCAGAAATTGTTGCATGTGGTAACTTTCCAATTGTTGTATTCGTGGCAGGATTTAGGACCTCCTGCTCACGTCTACCACTTCCTTGGATAAACTCTCCATTTATATAGAGGCTAAGTTCGGTATACATTGGGAATCCTTAAGGGGTCACGGAATTAGTACTGTTCGACCAATCACTTTACCGTGATGCAAGTCCTGCATAGCGGTGTTGATTTCTGACATTGGTCGTTTTATTACTGGGATGGAGGGCTTCCCGGTTCTTTTTACCAGGTCTACCAATTCTCGGGATTCATCCAAAGAACCTACATAGCTACCTTCGATTTTTAATGGACGCATAGGAATCACAGGTAACGACAAGTTAAGGTCGCCTCCCATCAAACCACAAATCACTATATGCCCACCGCGCGAGCTACATGAAATCGCAAGGTCCACTGTTGGAGTAGCCCCTACTAGGTCTAGGACAGCTCGGGCTCCACCATTTGTGGCATTATTAATTTGTTGGGCAGCATCAGGGGCTTTCGCATCTATTGCTTCATCTGCTCCAGCTGTGAGAGCTGCATCACGCTTAGCTTGGTCAATATCAACCACAATTATTCTTTTCGAGCCTATTGCTTTCAGTAACTGAATAGCCATTAGGCCTAGGCCTCCGGCACCAATGACGACTACCGGGTCATCAAAGATACGTTTTCCAAACTTGTTGATCGCACTGTAGGTAGTTACACCGGCACAGGCTAAAGGAACTGCTTCAGCCTCATCTATGCCTTCAATGTCTATTAGATAACGTTCATGTGGGATAACTATATATTCAGCAAATCCGCCCGGACGGAAAACACCAATAGACTGGGAATCGGAGCAGATATGTTCGTCTCCACGTTTACAAGCAGCACATTTGCCGCAACCAATCCAAGGATGTATAAGGTAGCGTTTACCAATCTCTACTTCATTCACTTCGCCACCAGTAGAAACAAGTTCACCGCAGACCTCATGACTTAGAGTCATTGGCGGTTTGATTCCACGATCTGCTAGCATCATACGATTGCCACCACCTAAGTCATAAAAGCCTTCCCAAAGATGAAGGTCTGTATGGCATAAGCCTGCGGCTTTCACGCGCAGCAACACCTCTGTACCCTTTAGTTCAGGCACAGGTTGGTCTACAACTTCTATTGGCTGTCCATGTTCTGTGACGCAATAACAATGCATTGAAAGTTCCTCAGTAAGATATCTATTGTTCAAAGCCAGATAACTAATAAGAAGAAATCAGGCGAGCGAACACAAAAGTAGGGGAAGTCACCGTTGTGCTCGCATCCTGACTTAACTCAAATTAGTTAGCGGTGTAACCACCATCAACAACTAGCTCTGCACCATGTACAAAGGATGATTCATCCGATGCTAGGAACAACACTGCTTGGGAAACCTCTATCGGTTTAGCTGGACGTTTAAGTAATGTAGGTCCAAGTAAAGCCGCTCGAATTTCAGCGTCAGCCAATAAATCTGCAGTCATCTGAGTTTCTATCACTCCAGGGTGTACAGAATTCACACGAATGTTGAACTGAGCTAGATCTACTGCGCACGACTTGGTGAATAAACGCACAGCACCTTTGGAGGCTTCATACGCGCTTGCTCCTGGGGCACCGACTAAACCGTAAATAGAAGACACATTTACGATGTTACCCTTGCCTTGTTTCTGCATATGAGAAGTAACCGCTCGAGTGCCCAAGAAGACACCACGGGAATTGACATCGAAGATGCGATCCCAGTCCTCATTTGTTGTATCCTGCATAGGCTTAAGAATAAGTATCCCTGCATTATTGATCAGCACATCAATACGCCCTGCAAGATCAATAATCTGACCTAACGCATCGTTCCAATCAGATTCACTCGTCACATCAAGTCTTATAAAGTCGGCTTTACCACCATCCTCGCGAATTTTTGTAACAGTTTCGTTGCCTGCTTCTTCGTTTAAATCAGCTACAAATACCCATGCCCCCTCAGAGGCCAGCAATTCGCTGTGGGACTGGCCCATACCCATTGCACCGCCTGTAACTAGAATGACTTTATCCTGTACGCGTTTCATAATGACTCCTGAACTTGATTAACTGTGTGCTGTGGCTGAGTAGCCCCTTTAGTGAACGTAAACCCTTGATACCCTAGCTTTCGCACTTCGCTAAGCTGAGCTCTATACGCACCAAGGCCCGCCATATAGAAATAAACTGTGTTAGCTTTTCCTGGGATATTGGCACCAAAAATCCAGGACTCTGCTTTTGGGAACAGAGTTGCATTCGCAATTTCTTGACATGTTTTTGTCCAGAGCTCTTCAGACTCTGGATTTGCTTCAACAGCCTGTATGTTTTTGTCATTTACTTCTTCAATGAGATCGCAAATCCATTCAACCTGAGCCTCAATTGAAGGTGGTAGATTGGTAAAAGGTCCATTCGGGCCCAAAACCATAAACATATTCGGGTAATGAGCATTAGTTACGCCCAGATAGCTGCTTGGGCCTGATTTCCAATGATCTTGAATTGTCAGGCCATCACGACCTTGGATGTCGATTTTGGTGTAGTTTCCGTCCACCGCATCAAAACCAGTTGCGAAGATCAGCATGTCTAATTCATGCTCAACACCATCTGCTGTTTTTACGCCCTTAGGTGTAATCTCTTCAATTGGATTTGCTTTGACGTCCTCCAGACTGACATTTGGTCGGTTATACGTTGCGTAGTATCCGCTATCACAAAGGGGGCGTTTGGCATAGAGATCATGTGGAGTCAGTTTTCTGGCGGTTTCAGGATCTTTTACGATCTCTTTAATTTTTCCGCGAATGAATTCCTGGGCTGCCATATTGGCATCTTCGTCCGTGGCGATGTCGCAAAATGTCTCAAACATGAAACGGAATCCGCCGCCGTTTTCCCATGCTTTCTGGAAAATAGCTTGGCGTTCTTCTTCAGTCACGCTCATTGCGGGTACGGTGCTTTCTTGAAAACCAAAAGCCACTACAGAATTTCGTACCTGTTCCCAAATTTCGTCGTAATTCTTTTTGATGTCATCAACATATTCTTTACTAACCGGACCATTACCGACAGGAACACTGTATTGAGGGGAACGCTGAAATACTGTTAGGTGCTCTACTTCTGGCGCAATTGCAGTGATGACCTGGGTGCCAGTGGAACCTGTACCGATAATGCCTACACGCTTACCTCCGAATTTCACATCCTGTGGCCAATTACCGGTGTGATAACATTCACGCTCGAAAGTATTTAGACCTTTTATCTGCGGAACGTTAGTAGCTGATAGCAAGCCCAGCGCAGTTACTAAGAACTTAGCTGTATATGTCTCATCATTATCTGTATGGACTTCCCACTGATTGGTTGCCTCATTGAAGTGCGCAGCTTTAATTCCAGTGTTAAATTGAACATCTTTACGAAGGTCATGGCGATCAGCTACTTTCTCTAGATATCTCAGAATCTGTGGCTGTGTGGTATAGCGCGTCTCGATATCCATGTCCTGCAACATTTCCTTATCCCAGGAATAGCAGTACACATGTGTTTCTGTGTCTGAAAGTGCGCCAGGGTAACGGTTCCAGTACCATGTCCCACCTACATCTCCAGCTTTGTCGAAGCAGCGGACATTCAAACCTTGTTCGTCTCGTAGTTTTTTCAGTGTATACAGGCCACCAAAGCCTGCACCGATGATGATTGCATCGAAATTAGTAGTCATCTCAGAGTTTCTCCTTTAGCGACTAACATTCAGTAAGAATTGTTAGAACTCGCGTAAATTACTTGGGGTAATACTCCGGGGAGCCCCCGGAAATAACAGGTATTAACCCATTACCGGGGTTTTGAACCATTTTGCGATTTGACTTAGCTCTGTATCCGCTTCATGGGCACGTCCCGCCAAAATTGGAAAAACATGCTGCATCCCAGAGACAACTGAGAGGGTCACATCTACACCTGAAACCTTAGCTATCTCTTCGAGGTCTAGAGAGTTATCTAGCAGGGTCTCCACTGCGCCAGCCGAAATATATAAGCGGGGAAAGTTTTGGTAGTCAGCTTTTAGAGGATTTGCTAGCGGGTCGTGTGGTGAACCTGTTTCACCAAGGAACATACCGGACATAGCTTGTAGAATTTCTTTACTTACAAGCGCATCCGTTTCCTTGTTTGTTTCTAGAGTGGCGCCGATATGCTCCATGTCTAGCCAAGGTGAAAAAACAATAACTGAACCTGGGAGGTCAATTCCATCCTCTCGTAACTTGAGCACGGTTGAAATTGCTAGGTTACCACCAGCAGAATCCCCACTAGTTGTGATATTTTGAGGCTTGTAGCCACGGCTCATTAATTCTTTGTAAACCGCTGTCGAATCCTCAATCTGAGCAGGAAAAGGGTGTTCCGGAGCACGGCGATAATCGATAGCTACAGCTGTAACACCTAACTGTTTTGCGAGGTGCCCGACAAATTTACGGTGGCTAGAAGCAGACCCAACGGCAAACCCGCCGCCATGGGTATAAAGAATAACCCGTGAAATATCTGCCTCAGTAGGTACTGCCCAAGTAGCTGCTACGCCAGCAAGGACATCTGACCGGTAGGTAACACCCTCAGGTTCAAAAGTGGGCTGATGCCATTCATCAAACATGCTGCGTAAATCAGCAATCGTTAAGTCTGGATTGGCAGCCATGCGATCGCTCCAAGATTGATATAGCGCGCGCAAATAATCTGCTTCAGGTGAGCTGTTCATTGATACTGTCTCCATTAGTTATTTTGAGTAGTGAGCAGTTCAATGTAATTTTGTTGGTTTAATGGGGAGCGGTATTGAATGTGCGTCTCAATTTTTTTTGAACAAAAGTGCTATTTCAAGCTTTGAAGGAAACTGGTTCTACCCCGATAACTCGGACAGTCAGTTAAGAGTGTTTGGACTGACCCCACTTCAATAGGCACTTTCCGACTATTCTTTGGACTGACCCCACTTCAATAGGCACTTTCCGACTATTCTTTTTGCATAGGAGGAAGACCGAATGAGTGGACAGCGTTACACACCGGAATTCAAAGACGAAGCCGTTAAACAGATCACAGATCGTGGTTATTCCATAGCCGAAGTATCTGAAAGGCTAGGTGTATCTCAGCACAGTTTGTACAAGTGGGTTAACGCCGCAAAGCCAGGTAAGTCAGAGCTCGCTGAACAGGAATTGCTTGAGGCTAAAAAGGAAATACTTAAATTACGTTCCGAGCTGCGTCGTGCAGAAGAGGAACGGGATATTCTAAAAAAGGCCGCAAGGTACTTTGCAAGCCAGCCCGAGTGAAGTATCAGTTCATCAATGAACATCGCTTTAACTATCCCGTCAAAGTGATGTGTCGCGTACTCAAAGTGGCTAGGGCTGGATTTTATCAATGGTTACACAAGCCACTTTCTGACAGAGCAATAGAAGATGACAGGCTCTTGCAGCTTATCCGTACTTCATATACTGCCAGTGGAGGTGTTTATGGTGCTCGGAGGGTTTTCCTTGATCTGCGGGAAATGGGAGAAAACTGTGGTAAGAACCGCGTTGCTAAAATCATGCGGGCTAATAAAATCAAAGCATTACGTGGCTATAAAGCTCCCCGTCCCACCTCAGGTAGACCTTCTATCATCGCACCCAACCGATTAGAACGTGCTTTTACGGTTGAACGTCCTGATCAGGCTTGGGTAACCGATATTACCTATATCCGTACTTGGCAGGGCTGGTTATATCTTGCTGTTGTTGTGGACCTGTATGCACGTAAAGTGGTGGGATGGTCTATGAAACCCACTCTGAATCGAGACATTGTTCTGGATGCCTTGCTGATGGCTGTATGGCGTCGCCGACCCGCTAAACAAGTCTTAATACACTCAGATCAAGGCTCACAATACAGCAGTGATGATTGGTTGCGCTTTTGCAGACAACACAATCTTCAACCAAGCATGAGTCGACGAGGTAATTGTTGGGACAATGCAGTAGCCGAATCGTTTTTTAGTAGCTTGAAAAAGGAGCGCATCAAGAAACGCATCTATAAAACCCGAGAACTGGCCCGCGAAGATATCTTTGATTATATCGAAGTGTTCTATAATCGACAGAGGCGACATAGCCACCTCGGAGGAGTCAGCCCCGAGGTATTTGAAGCGGCCTCAAAATGAGGCTGGAGGGTGCTAATGAAAGTCGGGGCAGTCCACA
>Ga0213831_1000888_pt1 | contig 12576 bp, 10 predicted proteins | sample SWATP12_FD_163421 | JGI IMG/M metagenome (GOLD analysis project Ga0213831, IMG submission 163421) | Coastal seawater microbial communities from Marineland, Florida, United States - SWA TP1 #2 | ecosystem: Environmental > Aquatic > Marine > Coastal | place: USA: Florida | collected 2016-08-06 | reverse complement strand
TTTAGTTTCTAACCAAGCCGAACGGTCTTGGTTTTTCTCTTCTAATAGTTCTTGTTTGAAATTAATGATGGTCTGGGCAATTTCATTCGCGACCAAAGCTGCGTGCGTTGCTGAATATGAGTCATAACTGACTTTCACCAAATTTGTACCGCTTGTATTACCGACCTTCATGTTCGACATGAATCGTTCGATCGCAATTGAACGTTCTTTGGTGTCTTTTTCAACTTGGGTCATACGTGCGTCATTAATAGGAGTGACGTACTCAGTATTCTTAGTGAGCTCTAAATTATCAACAATCTGCCCCGCAAAACGGCGGCTCTTTAACAGTTCCAATTCCGTTTCGGTATTTTCTGCAGCGGTAAGCCCACTTGTCATAATGTTTTGTAAGGCATCTGCGTTAGACTTTGATTCTTTAAACATAATCAAAACTGAGGAAGAAAAACGGTCTGGTTGTTTAAGGATGTAGTTTACAGACAGCAGACAGCACAACACTACGAACAAGAAAATAAACCATTTTCTCGCCCAGAGTATCGAGAACAATTCAGACAAATCGAATTCGTCGTCTTGTTGTTCAAATGAACTTATCTGCGATTGCATTACTTAAAAAAAGCTCTTCTCTATTTTAATTACGTCGCCTGGCATCACAATAGTTTGTGTATCTGCCTTAAACGACTTTTGGGGAAATCCTCTCCAGATAATCCATTGTGATTTTGATGCTCGGTCTTTTAGTCCACCGGACAACGCTATTGCTTGTTCTACAGTAAGATCCGCCTGGTACTTGTAACTGCCAGGGTTTTTCACTTCACCGTGAATAAAGAAAGGTCTGTACTGCCTAACCAAAATTGTAACACTGGGGTTAACCAAGTAGCCATCTTTATACAAGCTCTCTACTTGCTCTTTCGCTTGTGAAGACGTTAAGCCTTCCAAACTGACTTGTCCTATTAAAGGGAGGTCAATAAAACCAGATTGACTGATCTTTGCTAATGTCGTCAATTCTGGTTCTTGAAAAACAACCACTTCGATCTCATCTCCCGCCCCCAACTGATATTCGTTGGAGCTCGCGCAAAAACTTATCAACGTTAACAAAAAAAGAAATACTCTCATAACAACTCAAATTTGATGCCCAAACTGGCCGACTTACTATCGAAATTAAGCTCAGTTTGATTTCCCTTTAGTTCCGCAAATTTTGTTCTAAAAAAGATCAATAAATGATCATTATATAAATAGTTTGCTCGAATTAACACCGAATTATCTTCACTCCAATCTTGTTCAGAGTATTCGTTTCGAAAACTTTCCAAACTTAGGGTCGTAGCTAATTGTTCTGTAAAAGAATACCTAAAATCTAAACCACTTGATATTTGGTCACTTGTCGCAAAATCTGGGTTGTCCGAATAATTAAATTGACGCAAAGAACCCAATTCGACGGTAAAATTTTCAGTAACATTTAAAGTATTTTTGATCTTCCATGACGCTGCATTCGATTCCAAAAGATCCGATTGATCTTGGTTACTGACACCAGCAAGTATCGAAATAGAACTGTTGCCAAAGTATCGGGTTTTAAAGCCTGCTCTCAGGTCGACATAAGTGCGCTCAGATAACGAGTCAAAATTACCATAATCACCACTACGAATCTCTGTATCGGCAGACCAATGAGAATCTTCTGTAAATCTGTGATCAAATCTCACTTTTGTTTGAACCGTTTGCCACTGCCTCAATCGAATGTCGGTAAGATCGTCTGTGATATTCGAATCAACAAAGTCAGCACTTAACGTTAGTTTTCGTAACGTTTGATCATTACCCAGATTAAATCGGACAGACACGCTATTATACTCTTGAGCGACTATTCGCGGAGGTTCAGCATAAAAGCGGTATCTAACAGGATCTGCCAATTCAAATTGATTGTAATAGTTTAATATTACATCAAAATTAGAATACTCGTTTAAAAAGTAACGCAGCCCAAACTCGGCTCGGTAGCTTTCCTTCTCAAATTTAGAAAGGCTCTCCAACTCAAAAAACTGTTTTGAAAGTGACACAAGGGCTTTAGAGGAAAGTCCGTCGAATAGGTGAACCAACGACGCCTCAAGATTCGCTTCATGAGATTTATCGACGATATTTTTACTGTCGCTTTGCTGCGACTTCACATTAATGTCGAAAACAAAGTCTTGTTCATCCCAGTCAGAATTAGCGAATCCAGCCTGAGTAAAAAATAAAGGAACGAGTATGAGTAGACGCACTTACAACCTTTCAGCACAGTGTAATTGATACGTAACTTATACTATCTAAGTTAAAAAGCATAATTCAGATAACGGTTAACGCCCAAAAAAATACGTAATACGTTTGAATTGGGCGTTCTTTTAAACCGCTGAAATTAATGCTTCGCTGGTGTGTAAGCGAGAGGTGCCTCTTGCAAAAGTTTGAGAACCTGCGGAGTATCTTGACAATGAATCGCAAAATTAATCTGATCAAGCAAGGTCAAGACCTGGTCAAATGGCAACTTTTGTTCATCAGCCCCCATTATTTGAGGGTGAACAGTTTCGGTGTCAGCATCATCAATCAGAAGCTCTTCGTAAAGCTTTTCGCCAGGTCTGAGCCCTGTAAACTTAACTTCTATATCACCGGCTTCTTTTTCAAAATTTAATCGGTGTCCCATTAAGTGAGCCATTTTCGTTGCCAAATCGATAATTCTGACAGGCTCGCCCATATCCAAAACAAAAACTTCGCCCTTTTGCCCCATAGCGCCGGCTTGAATCACTAGCAACGCCGCCTCTGGGATAGTCATAAAATAGCGTATGATGTCTGGATGGGTAATTGTTACTGGGCCACCGCCCCTGATCTGTTTGGTGAAAAGCGGAACGACTGAACCTGAAGAACCCAGAACATTTCCGAATCGGACAATGGCGAACTCCGTTTGACTTTCCATTCGGGCTAAGCCTTGAACAAACAATTCAGACAGTCGTTTTGTTGCGCCCATTACATTTGTGGGTCTAACCGCTTTATCGGTCGAAATCAAAACAAACTTTTCGACATCGAGTTCTGCTGCCGCTTGGGCAACTTCGGCAGTACCAAAAACATTATTCCTTACGCCGGCAATTACATTGCTTTCAACGATTGGAACATGTTTATAAGCCGCTGTGTGATAAATAGTCTGAACACCGAAGCGCCTTATCGTTTCCCTAACGAGGGAACCATCTTGCGCACTTCCTATCATCGCTTCAATTTCAATATCAGGAAACTGTCTGCTCAATTCATTCTCTATCTGATAGAGATTAAATTCGGCGAGTTCGTACAACACCAGTTTGGTTGGATTTAGTTTCACAATTTGTCGACACAATTCGCTACCAATGGAACCACCCGCACCAGTCACCATGACAACCTTATTGGCTATGTTGCCACCGAGCAAATCTTCGACAGGCGGCACGGGCTCGCGCCCCAACAACTGATTGATATCAACTTCGACTAATTCATCAATTTTCTTTTCACCGGTAATGATATCGTCGAAGTTTGGTACCGTTAACAACTCAAGCGCATGAGGTTCTAATGCCTCTATCAGCGCTTTACGACGGGCCGGGCGACTTTTAGGGACGGCTAAAAGGACTTTTGAAACGCCATATTTTTTAGCTAATGTTGCAACATCGTTTATCGAATAGACATGAAGTCCTAGAAACTGCTTACCAACATTGCGCTGTTTTTGGTCTATGAAGGCGATAGGAACTAGCTTTCTCGACTGACGTAACAGATTAACTAAAACTAAGGCACTGTCCGTACAACCATAGACGATGCAGCGCTCACTACTTTTGAAATCCTGAATCCTCGAAAAGCTCTGCAGAAGCAGTCTGATACCGGCGATACCTGCAAAAGCTATGCTCAAAAATATGAAAGGTACACTGTGCGGCAAAAATGCGTCTAACCAATACTCATAAAGAAACAGCAGCGACGATGAGAAAAATAAACCGGCAAACATTATGTAGGCAGAACGACTCCCTAAATAGCGAGTGACTTGCCGATAATGGCCCAAAACAGACAACACAACGATCGTACTGAAAGGGTGCAAGATTATCATCGCATATTCTGCAGACCCGAGTCGCTCGTCACTGATGCCTAAACGAACCCAATACGCTAAAGTAATTGCCGCCAAAGCGATGGAAAAGTCCCATAACAACGCCAATAAGATCTTTAATCTGTGATTTAATTCAAATATTGAATTAAGAGATTGCAACATTAGTTACTGCCTTTTTCATTACGGACTCTAAAACCGACACAGTTAAATCGATTTCAGCTGAAGTCAAAGTTGGGTGAACCAAAAACATGATGGATGAATTGCCTAATTCACGAGCGTTCGGCAAAGGTTTCTCTGGCCTAAAGTCGGTTCCATCAAATGCTTTTTCCAAATAAACTTCCGAACAACTGCCTGAGAAACATGGCACCCCACGTTCTACGATCTCTTGTATGATTCGGTCACGAGACCACCCCTTTGCTAGTTGTTCGCTTTTTACGTTAACGTAACACTTATAATACGCGTGTAACACTCCAGCTTTTGGGAGGCTTACCTCAAGCGCATCGAACTGTGATGCGGTGTCCAGTATTCTCTTAGCATTTTCATTTCGCTTGGCTGTCCACTCGGACATCACTTTCAGTTGCTCCAAACCAACGGCCGCTTGCATTTCTGTCATCCGCCAGTTTGTCCCAAATGATTCGTGCAACCATCGAAAACCGGGAGGATGGGGTTTGTTATAAACAGTATCCCATGCCTTACCGTGGTCCTTAAAAGACCAAGCAAAATTCCACAACTTCTCGTTGTTTGTTGTGACCATTCCTCCCTCGCCGGCAGTGGTCATAATTTTGTCCTGACAAAAAGACCATGCCGCCATATGGCCAAAGCTGCCAACGGATTGACCATTGATCTTGGCACCATGTGCCTGCGCACAGTCTTCTACAACAAACAAGTTTTTTTGATCTGCAAATTCCATTATCTCCGGCATGTCGCATGGCCAGCCACCGAGGTGCACACAAAGGATGGCCCTGGTTTTGTCGGTTACTACAGCTTTTATTGTTGCCAGTGAAACGTTTTGAGAGTCCAATTCAACATCTGCAAAGACCGGCACTAGGCCTGCCAGAACAATTGAACTGACAGATGCCAAAAACGTTCGTGAAGTAACGATGACTTCGTCACCTGGCTTCAATCCTTCTTCTAATCTAAATAAAGCTTGCCAGCACAGATCGAGTGCGACTGTGCCGTTGGCTACTGCGATGGCATGCTGGCAGTCAGAAAAACTGGCAAACTCTTTTTCGAACTCACGTCCTTTTTGTCCAGTCCAATAGTTTACTTTGTTGCTATCTAGTACATCGAGAACTGCTTGTTTTTCTGATTCTCGAAAACTGGGCCATGAAGAGAAGTTTGTCGTCATAATGATTTAACTCTTGCTGGGTTACCGAAACAGGTAACGTTTGACTTGACGTTCCTAACGACTACGGAGCCTGCACCAATAACCGTATTAGAACCAATTTGAACACCTGGGATAACGGTCGTACCAATACCCAAGAAACTTATTTCTGCCACTGTCACAGTACCCGCAAGTCGGCAACCAGGAGCAATGTGTACAAATGGACCAATTTCACAGTCGTGGTCCACACTGGCGCTGGTATTTATAATTACGCCTTCAGCTAAGGTTGAATCAATATTGACCACCGCATTTGGGGCGATAAAAGTGCCTTTACCAATATCCGCATAATCAGAAATCACCGCGGTGGGGTCAATAATGGACGTCATTTCTCCCCCGAGAGACGTCACTAGAGCCTGTAACTTTTTTCTCACTCCATTATTGCCAATGGCGACGATAAATACGGAGTCTTCGACAAATTTGGCTAGCTCGTTAGTCGTCCCGATTACCTGCCAAAGACCGCACGTAAGCACGCTGGGAAAGGCATCATCGACAAAAGCTATTTCACTGAATTGCTTTGTTCTCGCAGCACTTTCTGCAACGACTTTACCGTGACCTCCGCCACCGATAATGACTAAGCGTTTCATTTTTTGCCCTATTTATTATTATTGTTCTTCGAGCTCGGAGTTCCCTCAAACTTTGTCATGGGAACCGATTCACTGTGGTTAATATTCTCTTTTTTGAACACTTTATACAAAGTCAAAAAAATAATTCTAAGATCTAGCCAAAAGCTCCGATTGTCAACGTACCAAACGTCCAAATCGAACTTTTGTTCCCAGTCAATCGCGTTTCGACCGTTCACTTGGGCCCAGCCAGTTATTCCGGGTCTAACTTCGTGACGTCTCGCTTGGTGATCATTGTATTTTTCTAAGTAATCCATTAAAAGAGGTCTAGGTCCTACTAAACTCATCTCGCCTTTAAGGACGTTAACGAGTTCAGGCAATTCATCGATACTGGTGCTTCTCAAAAACTTACCAAATGGGGTCAAACGCTCACTATCAGGTAACAAGTTTCCGTTCGAATCTTTGCCATCTGTCATTGTGCGAAACTTGACCATAGTGAAAAGCTTTCCGTTGAGTCCAGGACGAACTTGCTGAAACAAAAAAGGTCGCCCTAAATTTTTGGCCACTAATATAGATACAATAAGTAAAAGAGGACTCAATAAGATCAGAGCCACAAGCGCCACCGAAAAATCAAATAGCCTTTTCATCGCACCACCTCCGCCACAACATGATGATAAAAATCATAAACTTGACGCGCATTATGTTTCACATTCATGACTTGCTCTACTTTTGTCCTTGCATTGATGACTCGACGTTGTCGTTCATCGGGATCACTCAAAGCTTCTAGAATTTTTTTACTTAGTGATATCGGTGATTTTGCTGGACTCATATAGCCGGTTTCGCCATCTTCCACTAAATCAGGAAAACCGCCGACATCACTCGTTATTGTCGCAACATTTGAATACATAGATTCAACGGCGCCACCAACGTTTTCAGAATGTGAGGGGTGAACCGCGACGTCGAATTGTGGGTATAACTTAGGAACATCTTTGCGTAATCCAAGAAAATGAATATTTCCAGGACATACACGTTTTGCATAAACTCGGACTTCGTCCATATAACCTTGGGCTTCTCCCCACGGCCCGCCGACCAAAACACAATGACAGTTTTTTCTGAGTTTTACGACCTCTGACATTGCATCGATTAAGTCTTCATGTCCCTTAAGTCCGCGCTTTTGTCCAAGGTAACTTTTGGGTGGATAAAAATAAGCAACCATACCGACTACCTCGCTATCTGGAGACAAGCCCAAAGTTTCTCGAATGTCTTCCGCTACCAGCGTCGAATCTGGCTCGAAGTCCGTTGCATCAACGCCATAGTATGCGAGTCCAATACGGTTTTCCGGGATCCCGGATTGCAGATACCTTTTTTTTGTCCAAATGCAACTAGCTAACCAAAAGTCGGATTTTTGTGAAACGACTAGCTCTAAATTTCGATACAACCAATGTTCCAAATGCAGAGGACCCGGTACATGAAAAATTCTTGGTATTTTACTTTTCCTTAAAGCAAGTCTCATCAGTAAAGAAGTCAGCACGAAATGACTGTGAATAATGTCGGGCTTAACAACATTGACCAGTTGTCGAATCGCAGCCAAGCTTTTGAAAAACGCTGCTGGTCGCAAAGGTGATAACGAATACTCGACTTGATGCGTTATGACACCGGCTTGTTGATATCTTTCTACCATCGGTCCTGGCGGCAGCGCTATGTGAACCTCGACACCAAGCTCAACTAACTCTTTTGTTTGCCGTAAGGCCCATGTGGCACCTACCGAAGTTTTGACTAAATGTAACACTCTCATTGTTATTGTCTTTGTTCTTCTAGTGTTTGCTTAAAATTTTGATAGAACTCTTTTCGCTTTAGCTTGAGCTTTTCATGTTCGTATTCGCGAGCAACAGAAAGGTTTTTACGGCTCGCTTGATTTAACAACTTCACGTCCTGAGACAGCCAGTCTATCTTATCCGCAAATTGACTGATGTTCTCAGAATCAAACAGGTATCCATCTTCCAACAACTCGGGTATGCCCCCAACGTTTGTAGCCAAACAGGGAAGCCCGCGCGCCATTGCTTCAATCAATGCCCTTGGTAATCCCTCCGTTCTCGAAGGCATTACAAACATATCAGCATTATCTAGGTGACCAATAACCTCTGAATGATTAACTTCACCTATAAACTCTATGGAGGTCTCTAATCCTAGAGAATTAGCAAGTTTACGCATTTCCTCAAGGTATATCCCTCCTCCCAGCATTTTTACATGAAAACGTCTATCTTGCTTGCGCAAAGTGTTGACCGCGTGAATCAAAATATCCGGCCCTTTGTACATTTGGCTGAATGAGCCAACAAAAACGATATTTTTTGCAGCTTCTTCATAAATGCGAGGTTGTAAGACAAAATCGGCATGGTTTAATTCAATGTCCGAGCAGCCCACTGAGATCGCTCCCTGGCTTTGATTGACGGGGTAACGATTTTGTAAATATTCATTCGTTACATAACAAGCTGCGTTGGCGCTCTTAGCAAGAGACTGCAACCCAATTTTACTTAGCTTTGCCAGTATTTTATCAAGTGCAGAGTGTGTAACACCGGCACTGAAAACTTGATATGGGTCTCCTACAACTTCAAGACCATATTGCTTAATTTTACTCTGTCCAAAAGTCGCTAACATGACTGACTGCGAGGGAACTCTAAATATAACCGCTTTTTCTTCACTGCATGCCTTTTGCACTACCTTTCGAATTGTCAGCAGATTTTTCAGCAGCCCAACCAAGCCAACATAATAAGGCAGCGCTATAAAATCTACAGAAGCTCCTGATGATAAAGACCACGTCGAATCAGCCGCTTCAACGTCTTGAATTCTAGCAACGACACTAAGCCGATCAAATACCTCCAAGTATCGATTCCAGAATTCATATTGAAACGCGCTCGAGGTCCAAACACTTCCATCTGGTGTTCTAAAAAACCTATATTCACATGTAACTACTGCATCCAAACTAATATCTCTTTTTCTTTTTCTTCGCCAAAAACAAAAGCATTGAAGCTAAGACAAACCCAAGAATAACTTGAATTGGCACATGTGCGAAGCTGTTACGTATCATGACAAAAATTGGCACTAGAGCTACGCCTACATAAACATCTGTGCGTAAATTAGACGTCTTGTTATCACAACGAGAAAATACTAGTGCAAACAAAAACGCTGATATTAAAACCCCTATCTCTCCAAAGTTTATATATGCCTCTGCGACCAATGAAAAGCCGATAGGTCCAACAACCTTTATTACTTTGACGTTGAGTAGTCTGTCATCTTTTTGAGCAGGAAGCCTTTCTATCTGGGGTAATATCAATGCAACTTGCCTCTCGATAGGAGCCCAGTAACTGGCGCCCATTAGCAGTTCATCGCCCCCCAACCGCCAAGTTATGACTTCTTTAACTGCCCTCAAACTCGATCCTAGTTCCGCAACAGTGTTCATTGGATTGATGGACACGTGGCCAGAATAATCACCTGCGACTCGGGCATTTTTTACAATTCCGGCAAAAATCAAAAAAACCGTTACTACTGTCGCCAGTAGAACACCACTCATTGGTTTTCCTCGCCGAGCTATTAGCGCGATTGCGACCGCACTGGGGAACATAACTTCGCCGCGCAGTCCAATTCGAAAGGCAATTACACTCCAAATAGCAAAAGCGACAAAGTAAGAAATACCAAACCCTTTTCGATAGCTCACAACTACCAAAACGAGAGTTAGACCTATCAACAAGTAGATATAAGTAAACAATATCCCGACGAGAGGAATAGCGCTAACAATTGCCAAGTAGGCACCATAAGATGATGCGGCTCCTGTACCAAAACCAATGAGAAGGAAGAGAAAGATAGATGCAATTAGTCCAATGCCTCCAATATGAAACGCTCTTCGGCAGAAATCTTCGTCTTCGTTCGAAGATACAAGTGAGACGTTTTTAGAGAAAATAATCGCGGCAATAGCATACCCAACAAAAGCTATATTAATGAGACTAATCGCCGTTGTATTCTCTCGGGTATGAAACCAAAAGCTGATCTGATACAGAATATCCTCATCTGTGATGGCGTTTATCGAGCTGGCAAGGATTAAGCCGGCGTGAAAAATGCCAAAGGTCACAAAAAATATAAAGGAAATAGACCAAATCCCTCTTGGCAAGGTATACGCCAAAACAATGGACAAAACAATAAAGTTAAAGCTGGTGAATAGTTCTAGCTCACCCCGGGTATAATCGATTTCAGTAATGTACGAAATGAAGATAACGAAGCTCAAAGTGACGATTATCGCCACCCCTAAGACCTTTTTGACTGCGCTCGTATTAGTTATAGAGTTTGAGTAATTGTCGGACATTGTTTTCTAATTGAAACTCACTAAGCTTAAACTCTTGCTGGTAGGCAATATTATCCGGTTTAAGTTCTAGTAATTCATTTATATGTACTGCCCATTCCTTTGCGCTTTTTGCGAGGGGGAAAGAAGAAACACTCGTTAATTTTTGTTCAATTTCGATCATTGGCGGAATATCGGAGCCTAATACTGGTAATCCCGCCCTTGCTGACTCCAACACTGCACCAGGCAAACCTTCCCATTTTGAGGGGAACAACATCAGGTCAGCGTTGAGCATGAAACTTAATACGTCACTTTGTTCACCCAAAAAATAAATTCCGCTGTCGACTTTATTTGCCTTGAGGATACTCTCTAACTCAGCTTTGATCTGCGCATCTTCCTTCCCAATCAAAGCCAACTTGGCACCAGGATTTATACGTTTGAGTTCACAAAACACTTCTATCAAAAAAGGATGGTTTTTTTGTTCATGCATTCTCGCGACATTAACAACCCAAGGGCCAGCCTGCTCAACACCGGCATGCTTTTGCCAAAAATTGTCAGTCGATTCGAATTTGACCGACGGAAATCCATTATAAATGAGGTGAAATTTGGGGTTTTTGCGCCATTCAGTGAGCCAAAAGGCATCGAGTGTCGCTTTTGACACGCCTGCGATATGGGTCGCAAAAACCTTTAAGAGACTCCTTAATATCACGTCTCTAATTCGACGGGCTATACCGGCACTTTCTACATCATGTGTGCTTCTAAAGTGTGCCACTCTAGTTTTTACGCCACAAAGGTACGCCAAGAATAACATTACTCCTGAAACCAACGAAACATGGGAGTGAACGACATCATAGTCGTTTGTGCGCAACACCTTGACGTAATCAAAAATGAACCTAGGACCCAACTTACAGTAGTGAATCATCGAGCCGTTACTTTTAATTTGCCCGTCGAGGACACCCTTTTGCCCACTTAACACCATAAAATCGTAGTGAACGTCATTCTCTTTCATCGGATCAATCGTCGAAAGAGTTCGTAACTCAGCACCTCCTCGATTCATGATCCCAAAAATGTGCAGCACCTTCTTCAATTAAACGCCCCTCTCTTGTTTCGATATGTTAGCCAAAGAAAACACTTTAGTCGCTGATAACAAATACAAAGTTAACTCAACAATAGTCGCTATGACCATTGCCCAGCCGACACCTTGAATGCCAAATTCTGGTATCAAGTACCAACTTGCACCTGCGAGAACCAAAAGGCCAATTGAATAGATATTTGTTTGCACATTGAACTCGTTTAACGCTGAGAATGAGGTACCGATAAATATGTAAACGTAGCGAATCAACGCAGCAAACATGACCAAGTTAAGTGTTGATGAGTACGCTGCAACTTCCGCGTTATAAAACAATTCAAGGAAAAAACCGCCAAAATAAATCGATACCAATAACCCAAATACACCTAGCAATATGCCAACCGCGCACAATTTCAACGTTAAATTAATAAATGGCTTATGAGCATTGTTAGAAATAAAAGCGGCTAACGTTGGAGTAGCTGCCTGAGACAAACTATTAATTATTATTCCACCTGCAACGAGGAAATAACTGATAGACGCAAAAACACCGGCCATCTCGACCGACTCAAGCTTTGACAACATAAAGTTAGGCAAATATACGAATAACGAGCTAACAACCAAACTTACGGCAATTGTTTTGTACTTTACAAAAATACTTACAGAGTCTTTTAAAGCGCTAAGACTCACAAATGTCTTCAATTTAAAGCTGTCCGATCTATCCTTACGAATAATGCTACGTACAAACAATATGTCGAACACAACGAATAGCATTGCAACGGCAATCCATGCAGACAAAACGACCACTAAAGGTAGCGACAGAAAGCCGCAAATCCCCATAGCCATAATTGTTGTAACCGATCTAAGTGCAACAATTTTAGTCACGAAATCAAAACGATTCTTACGACGGGCGTAGCTGTGGCAAAACTCAGAAATAGAATCTAGCGTTTTGTACGCTAATACACAGACAAATAGGGCTAGCGGTATTTCTGGGAAAAACACTGATACCAGCCCCATGCATAAAATGGCTATTATAGAATTAGCAATAACCCGGGACATAGCATAACTTTCGATAGGGAAATTCCAATTGGTATCCACTATGAGCAAAGTTCTAAGTTTAAAACTGGCTAACAAGATCCCGGTAGAAATGATTGAAAGAGAAAGAACAAAGCTACCTAA
>Ga0213831_1000884_pt1 | contig 12622 bp, 11 predicted proteins | sample SWATP12_FD_163421 | JGI IMG/M metagenome (GOLD analysis project Ga0213831, IMG submission 163421) | Coastal seawater microbial communities from Marineland, Florida, United States - SWA TP1 #2 | ecosystem: Environmental > Aquatic > Marine > Coastal | place: USA: Florida | collected 2016-08-06 | reverse complement strand
CAATGAGACTCTCGCACTGGCGCTTCTTGCTCTGGGTCGGCATTTAACGTCAACTGTAAAACGCCTTCATTGCGCCCGCGCAACATAGCTAACAGTCGGTGAGAAGGCGTTTTTACTGCCAATTCAGAATGCTCAAAGTAATCCTGGAACTTCGCGCCTTCTTTTTGCTTGCCATCAATGACCTTGCTTTCGAGGTGTGCAGTTTGACGCAAGTAGCGGCGAATCTTATTTAGTAGGTCGGCGTCTTCGGCAAAACGTTCCATCAAGATATATTTCGCGCCATCGAGTGCGGCCTTGGTGTCTAACACTTCGCTGTTGATAAAGGCCTCAGTAGTGGTTTCTGGATCAAGGCTTGGGTCATTAAACAGCTGATCAGCCAGAGGTTCGAGGCCTTGCTCTTTGGCGATTTCACCTTTGGTACGACGTTTCGGCTTATAGGGTAAATAGAGATCTTCCAAACGCGTTTTGTTGTCTGCCGCCAAAATTGCTTTTTCCAACTCTGGCGTCAGCTTTTCCTGTTCTTTGATCGACTTCAAAATGACGTCGCGACGGTCTTCCAATTCGCGTAGATAGGTGAGACGCGATTCAAGGTTACGTAATTGGGTATCGTCTAAACCGCCGGTGACTTCTTTTCGGTAACGAGCGATAAATGGGACAGTGGCACCTTCGTCCAAAAGGTTCACCGCCGCTAAAATTTGTTCGGGTCTTGCCGACAGTTCTTCGGCGATCTGTGCATTGATTTGCTCAGCTGACATAAAATAACTTCCTAGAATTGAAGAGCCGCAAATTAAACGGTATAAGTTGGGGTGTAAACCAGATTTTTAAACGGCCAAGGGCAAATTATTCGGGTTTGTTGGGGTAACTGATTGAGTTAACAAACCATGTTTTTTTCCCCGTCGGAGTTTGCACCTCAAAATCGTCATCGACTTGTTTTTTTAAAATGGCCCTTGCCATTGGGGCATCAATTGAAATGAGTTGTTTTTCCCCATAAATTTCATCGGGGCCAACGATTTGAAAAATCAGGGTTTCGCCGTCGTCGTTCTCAATTTCGACCTTAGCACCAAAAAACACTTTACCCTCTTGCGCAGGGGCGTAATCGACGATTTGTAAGTCTTCCAAGCGTTTTCGTAAGAACCGAACTCGACGGTCGATTTGTCGCAATAATCGTTTGTTTTCTTTGTAGTCTGCATTTTCAGAGCGGTCGCCTAAACTCGCCGCCCAGGCAACTTTTTTAGTGATTTCTGGCCGGTGTTCGCGCCAAAGGTAATCCAATTCTTTTTGCAGCTTCAGATACCCGGGTCGGGTAATTAGATTGGTTTTCATGGTGTTCTAAATTTTTGTTCTTTGCATGGCAAACTAGCTTAAGCGCCAGTACTTAGCAATAAAAAAGGAGCCATTGGCTCCTTGTCTTTAATCGTCTGTAAGTTGCTGATATACATCTTCTGGCAGAGCAATCGGACGCTTATCGCTAATGGAAAACTTTAACAAAAAGTTCGAATATCGATACGGAATTAGAGGTGACTCCTCTGGGAAAGCACTACGGTCTAACAAATAGTCATAGTAAATGGTGCTTTCATCAAGCACGTAACCCGTGTTGTTATCCGTCGAGTTGATATCAAAAATAGGCTGCCATTCTCGGTATAAGAAAGCCGAACACTCGTCTTCAAGTGCTGGTGCCCACGAATCACTCAAACAGGTGTAGTTGGGACTTCTGTGGCGCAACATCTTTAAAATACCGTCTTCTACTCGCCAAATACCAATTGAAGCCAGTACCACATCTGTATACGTATTTAAGTCGTCAATGACGCCGTCGCCTTCATTGTCTTCGGCATAAATGTAGGCCATGCTGCCGTCTGAGTTGAACTCGTACCAAGCGGAGTAGGTCCCATCATTTTCGTATTCAAAAATTTTACCACTGACGTCTTGCTCAGTTAATGCTTTTGTCTCAATATATGGAACGGCATTGCCACTCGTCCATTCGCTGTTTTCTGGCTGATTTTTTTCGCTTATATCAGCATAAAAAGAATATGTTCCGTCATCGTTCAGGTCCATAAAGACCAATGCAACGTCGTATTTGCTATACGAAAATAAAATTTCACCGCCTACTTGCGCTGCCTGGACGTTATAAGTTTCAAACTCAGGTAAATCTTGGTCGTTTAAAATCAGCTGTTTTAGTTTTAAATCATACGTGCCATCACTTTGAGACATTGCGTCAAATTCCATTTCTCTCAGATTGCCACGAATGCTTCCCCGATGTTGCTCGTTATCAGTTGGCACATCGAACGTATCGGTATTGATATCGACAAAGCTCAGGTACCACTTAGTATTGGTCTCTAAAACCGTTGTTAACGGAACAGAGTTGGTTACGGACGTCAGCGCAGTATGCCCATCTTCATATTCAAGCGAGGAAGAAGAGTCGATCAGGTAGTTCTGTTGGTAATTAACGTAATAACCTTTTGAGGTTTGCCAAATTGGTGTGAACGTCAGTGATTGCAGTTGGTAGTTTGATACATACCTGTTATCAACGTATGTAGGGAAATCTTCTGACAAAATGTCGAGTACGATGTTGCCATTCAATAGCTGCCAATTTACAGCGGTGTCAAAACTGCCTTTAATTAAACCTGTGCCATCTTCATTCAGCTCGAGTTTACCAAATTGCTCTGTGATAATTTTCTGCGTCGCTAGATCTTGGGTAAATTGAATCTTATTTGAGGCGGCTATAGATTCGATCGCGTTTTCCCAAGCCCAGTTACTGGCAGCCTTGACCCCATAAATCAGTGACTCTGCCTTTTCTTTACTGTCGATGTATTCGAAGAGCGAGGAAAAGTCGACAGGCAAGGATTGCAATACAGAATTACTGAAGTTTTCACTCAGTACTTCGTTTGCAATCACATCCACTAAGGTAACAATTTCAAATGCTTCTTTGGCTTTCCAGTCCATACTCCGAGAGTGGTATTGCTCATAGGTTGTAAACTTTTCGTCGTCATTGATGGCTGCTAAAACATATCTGGCGGTAGACAGCGTACTGACGTTTACACCCTCTGAAACCGATTGGTCGATGGTTATGTTGCCTTCGGCGTCGGCAGAAGTGTCAAAGGTCTCTAGCGCCGGCAATAAAGATATAAGCCTATTGATAGTGTTCTTATCTGGACTGGTAGCCAAGGTAATCATTTCGCCAAAATTAGAGTCGTCGACGTCAACTTCAAATCGGTATACACCTAACTCGTTGGAGTTGGACACCCAAGATTGTGAACCAACCGTCAAGGATACATTTGTACCAGGTAAACTTGAGCGGCTAGTGCTGATTTCACCGGTAAAAGTATAGGTTTGGAAAATAGCTTCTACATCCACTTCAAAGGAGGTTGAAGCATTTGCCCCATCGTTGTCGGTTACGGTTAGTTGAAATTCTAGTTGTTGATTCTCTAGAACCTCGGGAAGCGTTAACTCTATACTAGAGCCATTTGCTACCATTGACGCTGATACGCCTGCCGTTTGATTCCAACTATAACTGCTTATGCTGCCATCCGAATCACTTGCGGTTGCTGTGATGGTGATGGTTTCTTTTTCTTTGCCAATACCATTATTAACAGTAACTGTTGGTGTGGCGTTGGCGCTTCTTTCGGTATTGTTATTGCTGTCGCCGTCGCTGTCGTCTGAAGAGCAAGCCGCTAAAACTAAAGCGGACAATGTGAATAGATGCTTGAAATACATTTGAATTATTCCTTTAAATAAAACTGTCCCATAAGGAAGTGCCGAGATTTTAAACGAATGTTTGTGTTTAAACAATTTACTGTTTGGACCATAGTGCAGCATATTGATTGCTTGGCTAGTTTTTATGGGCGGTTTAAGTAGCGGAGTTCAGTATGCTGAGAGCTAATTATTTGGTGTACTTATGAATAATCTTTTTGAAGGCTTGCTCTTTTTTTAGAGCTGTAATTGCGTTGTTGATCTGGCGTAACAGCGCTTTTTTTTCTCTTCTCAGTCTTAGATGTAAAAAACCATTGGAATGAAGCGGTCCCAGTTCAATCTCGGTATTTAACTCTTTGGCCCAGTAAAGCGCGGGCAGGTCACCTGAAATCCCCAATGCTACTCGTTTCTTTTGCAGCGCCTTAATGACCTCCCGCTCTGAGTTAAATTCAATAGGAATGAACAAATGTGGGTTATGGTAATAGTAACCCCTTACTACTGCTATTCTCGGTTTGAAACGTTGTGATTCGGTCAAAAAGCCGGATGAAAGTGTTTGTCCGGGTAAAAATACAACGTGCTCTCTTACCTGAATGATCGGCAAAGAAAATACAATATCGCTTTTGTCAAAATCATCTGGTAGCCAATCTGGGCTTATTAGGTCAAAGTCTATTAGGCCGTCTTTGAACGCCAAGTTTGTCCGCTTAGGTGGTAAATTTGTTGGCTGACCTTGGATTTTGGCGCGAGCGAGTATCAACTGCACAGCATCAAATGCGATGCCGCTAGGTTCAGGACCGTCAATGTAATAAGGGTACCAACCGTTCGAGCCACTGGGATCGTATTTCAACACGGGCATATCGGGTTGTGCTTGCGCCATATGGGCAAAAACCAATAACCACATCACTACCACTAACAACCGTCTTTTTCGCACGAACTCTCGTCTTAAAAATTGCTTTATATTTCAATTGTCGTCTTCAAATTCAAGCAGAAACACACGATTTAGACAAATAAAAAAAGAGCCTATGGCTCCTTTTTTTAGAATCCGTTTTCCGCTGCTTGTTTATCAGCGTCGGTGGACAGTTGCACTGGGCGGGTACTGCTCACCGCAAAATCATAGAGAGTTATACTTGCAGTTTTGCGGAAAGAACGAGCCTCTGATGTCATCACCATCTGTATGCGCTTCCCAAACACGGTTAGCTAAGGCGCGGCAATTATCATCTAACGTAGGTGCCCAAAAGTCGCTAAAACAGGTGTAACGGACGTCAGGGTAGCGATAGTGACTGCCGCGCTGTCTCAGATTTTCCAGTTAGTTGTTTTCAACCCGCCAAAGCCCGGCAACAATACCGAAAAAATCGTTGCCAATGAACAAGTCGTTTATTACACCATTATTATTGTTGTCACCGGCGCAGATATAGGCCGAGTGCCTTTCCCCCAACAATCTTCAGCAAAGGGTGATTTGACTGCTTATCTACTGCCATGAAGTAACTAATGCTGAGTGCACAGAACCCTGCAATCGCCGCGGCTAGGTAGGACAAGGCGACCAAAAACAGGTTGTAACTTTCATCAAGTGCGGTGCTGTAATCAATCGCCAACTCGAAAAATGATGGGGTGAATGTCATCTAGAAAAAGGCATCACTAGGTCTATGAATAATAAGCAAAGTATAGCCCTTAGGTTGTAACCTGCTGCGGATAAAAGGAAATTTCGAAATGATTTGTAACAACCGCTGTAAATTAACCTTTTGGCAATTCATTAGAATTCTTTTATATTCGAAGTAAGCACAGTAAAGTCACTAGAATTCCGAGTTAAAATATGGAACAGGAAACTACAAAAATTCTGGTCGTCGATGACGACATGCGTCTCAGAAGTTTATTGGAGCGCTACCTTACAGAACAAGGTTATATCGTTCGTAGCGCGGCAAATTCCGAGCAAATGGATCGATTGTTGGAACGCGAGAACTTTCACCTATTGGTGTTAGATTTGATGCTGCCTGGCGAAGATGGTTTATCTATCTGTCGTCGACTGCGCCAATCTGAAAATGAAATTCCAATTGTCATGCTCACTGCCAAAGGCGACGAAGTAGACCGCATTATAGGTTTAGAGTTAGGCGCAGATGATTATTTGCCAAAACCTTTCAACCCGCGTGAACTCTTGGCCCGTGTGAAGGCAATTCTGCGTCGTAAGACCAAAGAAATTCCTGGGGCGCCGACAATTGAGGAAGAAGTGGTTGAGTTTGGTGAGTTTAAACTCAACATGGCGACTCGTGAAATGCACCATGGTGACCAAGTTATGCCATTAACCAGCGGTGAGTTCGCGGTGCTCAAAGCGCTCATATCTCACGCTAGGGAACCATTGTCTCGTGACAAGCTTATGAACATGGCTCGAGGGAGAGACTATTCTGCATTGGAGCGCAGCATTGACGTTCAGGTCAGCCGATTGCGCAAGATGATTGAGGAAGATCATACCAAACCAAGATACATTCAGACGGTTTGGGGTGTTGGCTATGTCTTCATCCCGGATGGCCATGCCAGCTAAATCAGTGGCGAGAGTTCCTCGCCATTTTATCTTGAGAATAAAATGAAACTGTTGCCTAGAAGCGCGTTTGGTCAAACGGTGTTTTTGGTTGGCTCGTTGTTGCTGATCAACCAAATCGTGTCCTATATCGTGATTTTGATTTATATCTTTGATCCCTCCGTGCAGCAGATCAACAGCCTGATGGCGAGCCAAGTAAAAGTCATTTTTATTGATGAAAAGAACAAGGGTGACGGTCCGCCGCAGTTGTCTCAAGAGTTCACAAAGGCAACTAACATTCAAATCTTGAGTCAACGAGATGCTGAAATACAGGGGTTAATGAACGCCGCTCAGTACCTGTATTTCTCCGATCAAATGTCACAAAAATTAGGCGGACCAGCGGAAGTTCGAATTTCTCAAGGTGAGCCGAGTTACTTTTGGGTGCGGCCGCCTCAAGCGCCAAAACATTGGGTGAAGATCCCGCTTGATGGCTTCGAGCAAAAGAGCTTTTCCCCACTGGTGATATATCTTGTTGCTATCGGCGTTTTGAGTGTTGCTGGTGGCTGGGTATTTGCTCGCCAACTCAACCGTCCGCTTAAAGCGCTCCAATATGCCGCCGAAGAAGTCGGACGCGGCGAGTTTCCCGAACAATTAAAAGAGCGCGGCTCGGAAGAAATTGTCGCGGTAACCCAAGCGTTCAATCATATGTCTTCTGGCATTCAACAACTTGAAAAAGACCGCAGTTTGTTGATGGCCGGGGTGTCACATGACTTGCGAACGCCATTGACCCGTATTCGTCTAGCGACGGAAATGATGAGTGAGTCTGACGAGTTTTTGAAAGACGGTATTGTCAACGATATTGAAGATATGAACGCCATCATCGATCAGTTTATGGAATTCATTCGACATCACAAATTGGAAGACATGGAGCCAGCAAGTCTCAACAACATGATTTCAGATGTGGCGGAATCTGAGCAGGTGAACCGTGGTCGTCAGTTTGAACTCGAGCTTGCTCGTAATCTTCCAGAGATATTGGTTCGCCCTGTTGCGATCAAACGTGTGATAGCCAACTTAGTCGAAAATGCATTGCGCTATTCCGACGCCGAAATCTTGATTCAAACTTCGTTTGACCTGCAGAAGCGGCAAGTCGTTTTTAGTGTGTCAGACAAAGGTCCCGGCATTCCCGAGCATGATCTCGAACGCCTGTTCGAACCTTTCACCCAAGGTGATGCGGCTCGTGGTGGTGAAGGCAGTGGACTTGGACTCGCGATTATCAAAAAGATCGTGGATATGCACGATGGCGAAGTCACACTTGAAAACCGTCGTGAAGGGGGTCTAAAAGCCTCCGTAATGTTACCGCTTCTAATTGAAAAAAATTAACCCGCAATTCGCGGGTTTTTATCTTTTCGCCACAATTTCCATTTCGAAGAAAATATTTCTGCGCAAGTTACGCCTTATCTATGCTCAATATTTTTATTCTAAATAGCAAAGCGTCGCCCTTTGTATTTTAATCAGTTTTAGGGACGCCACGCGCATTTTATGCAGTATTTTTGTAATTCTATCTATCTTAAATCCAAGGCTTTGTAAGTGAATCTGAAAGTCATTTGTAAAACTTTCAAAATAAGCTACAAAATGAACAGATATTGCGTTAGAATGCGCGCCACGTTGAAAGTAATTCGTTTTAACGATGTGAATTATTTTGGTGAAGTACCTCTCCTTTGATTCATGTCAATCTGAAGTCTTGCTGGCGTACCAAAGTTATTCTGATTGCTCCGCTACATTAAAGCCGAGTGCAGGCAATTGAAACTCATACATTGTTCAGGTGACCTAAATGGCAATTAACATCGATTTATCTCAATACGGCATCACAGGTGCTACAGACGTAATTCACAATCCGTCTTACGAGCAACTGTTTGCAGATGAAACTAACCCAGAGTTAGAAGGTTATGAGAAAGGGGTCGTTACTGAACTAGGTGCAGTGAATGTAAGCACTGGTATCTTTACTGGTCGTTCACCAAAAGATAAGTTCATCGTAATGGACGACACCACAAAAGACACTATGTGGTGGAACTCAAAAGCAGCACCAAACGACAACAAACCTTTGTCTCCAGAAGCTTGGCAAGACCTAAAAGGTCTAGTAACAGAGCAGCTATCTAACAAACGCCTTTATGTTGTAGATACGTTCTGTGGCGCAAACGAAAAAGTAAGACTTAAAGTTCGCTTCGTCATGGAAGTAGCATGGCAGGCGCACTTCGTTAAGAACATGTTCATTCGCCCTACTGAAGAAGAATTAGAAAACTACGGCGAGCCAGATTTTGTGGTCATGAATGGTTCTAAAACCAGCAACCCGAACTGGGAAAAGCATGGTATGAATTCAGAAGTTTTCACTGTATTCAACATGACTGAAAAAATGCAGATCATCGGCGGCACATGGTACGGCGGTGAAATGAAGAAAGGTATGTTCGCTATGATGAACTACTACTTACCTCTTCAAGGCATGGCGTCAATGCACTGTAGCGCAAACGTTGGTGAAGAAGGTGATGTTGCTATTTTCTTCGGTTTGTCAGGTACTGGCAAAACTACGTTATCAACCGATCCTAAGCGTCAATTGATCGGTGACGACGAGCACGGTTGGGATGATGACGGTGTATTCAACTTTGAAGGTGGTTGTTATGCAAAAACAATCGATCTGGACAAAGAAAGCGAGCCAGACATCTTCAACGCTATCCGTCGTGATGCATTGTTAGAAAACGTGACGGTTGATGAAAATGGTAAAATCGATTTTACCGATGGTTCTGTAACTCAGAATACTCGCGTATCTTACCCTATCCATCACATCGAAAATATCGTGAAACCAGTGTCTAAAGCCGGTCATGCGAAAAAAGTGATTTTCTTAACTGCGGATGCGTTTGGCGTATTGCCTCCAGTATCTAAGTTGACGGATGCACAAACTAAGTACCACTTCTTATCTGGCTTCACCGCAAAATTAGCCGGCACTGAGCGTGGAATTACAGAGCCTGTACCTACGTTCTCTTCATGTTTCGGTAAAGCGTTCTTAACGTTACACCCTACGAAGTACGCGGAAGTATTGGTTGAGCGTATGAACGCATCTGGCGCTGAAGCTTACTTAGTAAACACCGGTTGGAACGGCAGTGGCAAACGTATCTCGATCAAAGACACACGCGCAATCATTGACCGTATCTTAGACGGCTCTATCGAATCAGCGCCGACTAAGACAATTCCAGTGTTTAACTTGGAAGTACCGACTGAATTAGAAGGTGTTAACCCAGGTATCTTAGATCCGCGTCAAACTTACCCGAACGCAGATGAGTGGCAAGTAAAAGCAGAAGACTTAGCTGGTAAGTTCATTGCTAACTTCAAGCAGTTCACTGACAACGAAGAAGGTGAATCTTTAGTTGCTGCTGGGCCGCAACTATAAGACATAGTTATTGTAAAAAAGGCGACCAACGGGTCGCCTTTTTTGATGTGGTCACATCAAAAGTGAAACTTAGCCAATAAGTTTACGTTGCGTTCGTCGACACCATCAATGCCGAACTTGTTGTTCCAAAACACATACTCCACTCCAACGTAGAATTTACTGCTTAAGTTAAGGTGAGGGCCAATGTCGTATTTGAGTTGGGAGGTCAAATTCATTTGCGCTTTGCCGCCATCTCTGGCCGTGGCGTAATCCATAAACCCATCGTAAAATAGCGGCCCGATAGGAATACCCCATGAGACCGTAATCTGCTCGTTATTATCGCCACCACCGCCGTTATCACGTAAGTAAGCGCTCAGTTTCAAAAACGCAAAAGCTTCCACATCTATGTCAGTACTTACACCCCACAAATAGTTATTCACTGGGCCCATCTCAATTGAGGGAGCAAAATAGATGTTGTTAAAAATGCCGAATTGTTTGTCGGAAAACTTCACTCTTGGTGAAAATTCACCATAAGTCTCTAAGCTACCATCACTCGATTTCAATCGATCAAAAAACATAAATGAGTCGCCCCAAGTGGTGCCGCTTGCGTGCTCGAAGGTGAAGACTTCTCTGTCTGGATCGCCCACTTCGTAGTCGCCGCCATTTAAATAGGTCACACTAAAGTCTGACCAATTTGTTTTTGCCTGAACGGGAGATGCGGCAATGAGGAACAAGCAGCTTGAGGCGAGTAAATTTTTCATCATAGACTAATCCTTTACAAAAAAAGCTCGAATAATTACGACCTTACTTTAACTTACAGCCATTAGATGAAAATATAGTCGTATTTGAGTATTATGCTCGGTCAATTTTTCATAGGGTGACATCTAATGTTAGAAAAACTTTTTCGCTTGTCCGCTCATGGCTCCAATGTCAAAACTGAGGTTATGGCGGGTTTAACCACATTCCTGACCATGGCGTACATCATTTTTGTTAATCCTGCGATTCTCGCCGATGCGGGGATGGACACTGGTGCAGTGTTTGTCGCAACATGCATTGCCGCCGCGATTGGCTGTTTTATCATGGGTTTTGTCGCTAACTACCCAATTGCATTGGCTCCAGGAATGGGATTGAACGCATTTTTTACCTACGGCGTGGTATTGGGTATGGGCTATACCTGGCAAGCGGCGCTAGGTGCCGTGTTCTTTTCCGGTATTTTGTTTTTACTATTGAGCTTGTTCAAAGTGAGAGAATGGATCATCAACGCTATTCCGAAAACCCTGAAGCTTGGCATAGCTACCGGCATTGGTGCGTTTTTAGCTCTGATTGCATTAAAAAACGCCGGAATTATTGTCGATAATCCGGCAACCTTAGTCGGCCTTGGCGACATAACTGACTTTGTCCCCCTTATGAGCATTATTGGCTTTTTCTTAATTGCTGCGTTTACCGCAAGGAATATTCCGGGAGGGGTCATGATCGCCATTTTAGTCATGACGGCTTTGGGGATTGTATTTGGTGACGTGCAATACCAAGGGCTCGTTTCGGCGCCACCGTCACTGGCGCCAACCTTTATGCAAATGGACTGGCGAGCGGCTCTAGATATGGCCATGTTGAGCGTTATCTTTGCCTTTTTATTTGTTGATCTATTCGACACTTCAGGCACTTTAATAGCGGTAACGCAACGTGCGGGATTGGCGGACAAAGATGGCAATATTCCAAAACTTGGCAAGGCTTTGTCGAGCGATTCAATTGCGACAGTATCGGGCGCGATGTTAGGCACGTCGACAACGACAAGTTATATAGAGAGTGCTTCCGGCGTCGCCGCTGGTGGCCGCACGGGTCTAACTGCTGTGGTAGTGGGACTACTGTTTTTGATCAGTATTTTCTTTTCGCCGCTGGCTGGCATGATACCTGTTTACGCCACGACCGGTGCCTTATTCTATGTCGCGATACTGATGTTATTTAACCTGAAACAGATTGATTGGGAAGACATAACCGAAGCCGCGCCAGTGACGGTGGTTTTATTCTTTACGCCATTAACGTTCTCAATTGCCCATGGCATTACACTGGCATTTATCACTTACACTTTTACGAAAGTGCTGTGTGGTAAAACAAAAGACGTGTCGCTGAGTGTTTGGCTGCTGACTATATTGTTTGTGGCCAAGGTCGTATTTGTGGATTAAAAAAAGGAGCTATATGCTCCTTTTTTTAGACCAAAATATCTTTTATTTCTGCCAGCTCAGTTTTGCCTTCAATGATTTCGTCAGGCGTTAATCCAGACAGCTCATGAGGGAAGACCAACCATTCATCACTTTCTTTAACGTAGTAATCCGGGACGATATCTACTTGAGAGTTTTTAGGCTTATACCAAGGGCAAGCGATTCTGATGTCTTTCGGCGTGTTTAAGCGCATTAGCGTATTTATCTGCGCGATCAGTGCCTCAATGCTTCGTCCAGAATCAAAAACGTCATCTACAATCAATAGCGAGTCTGCGGCGTTGGCGTTTTCAATCAAGTAATGCAAACCATGCACTTTGATTTCTTTCGATTGCTGACCAATACCGTAGTACGATGAAGTACGAACCGCAATGTGGTCGGTTTCAACTTTTTTGAAATCAAAATACTCTTGTACTGCAATGCCTATCGGCGCACCGCCTCGCCAAATACCGACGATAAAGTCGGGCCTGAAGCCGTCTTGAAATACTTGATGAGCAACTTTGAAGGAGTCAACAAGCAGCTCTTGTGATGTAATGAATCGTTTGTCAGTCATAGATTGCCACTGTCCTTTATTTGTCGTTGAATTATAGATTAAGTTGAACTCTGGCAAAAACATTTAATCAGAACTAAAGCTAAAAACTGATATTCGTTTAAACTTGATCAAGTGACGCCATGATAAAGCGTCGCAGCAAGGCGCAAAACACTTATAGATGGAAGGAGTAAGTTGTGACCAAATCAAATGTAATTATTTTGGCCACCGTTATGGGCCTCACCGCCTGCGGCAGCACATTGGAAACC
>Ga0213831_1000875_pt1 | contig 12723 bp, 10 predicted proteins | sample SWATP12_FD_163421 | JGI IMG/M metagenome (GOLD analysis project Ga0213831, IMG submission 163421) | Coastal seawater microbial communities from Marineland, Florida, United States - SWA TP1 #2 | ecosystem: Environmental > Aquatic > Marine > Coastal | place: USA: Florida | collected 2016-08-06 | reverse complement strand
TTAATACTTGTTACCTATGTTGCAGGTTTGTTTTGTAACCTATGTACCCGGTTAGTACCCGTGCGTTTATAGATTCCCAATCAAGTTGGGAATGACGGCAGTGATGTTGGGAATGACGGCAGTGATGTTGGGAATGACGTATGTGTTGTTAGCAATGACACCTGTGTTGTGGCAGTGACACTTGTGGTGTTGGCAATTACGCTCGTGTTGTTGGCAGAGACGCTCGTGTTGATGGCAGTGGCAGCAGCGGTGCTGGGAGTGACGGCAGTGGTGTTGGCTATGCCTGCGATTATTTTCGTGATCGCAAGTTTGATTTATTGAATTAAAGTTTTGCTAGTAGCGAAATAGTTAAGAATGAATTCTTTTGGAAAATTGGAAATTTTTTGAGAGAGGGAATGAATGGCGCGCTCGGGAGGATTCGAACCTCCGACCGCCTGGTTCGTAGCCAGGTACTCTATCCAGCTGAGCTACGAGCGCGCAACGATTCATTTTTTGTTAAAGTATGGCGCGTTCGGGAGGATTCGAACCTCCGACCGCCTGGTTCGTAGCCAGGTACTCTATCCAGCTGAGCTACGAACGCGCAATATCTTTAAACATACATTGAAATGGCGGTGAGAGAGGGATTCGAACCCTCGATAGGGCTACAAACCCTATACTCCCTTAGCAGGGGAGCGCCTTCAGCCTCTCGGCCATCTCACCGTCTCAATGTGGCGTGTATAGTAATGATCTAAGATTATAAGTCAAACAAAAAATCAAAAATATCTATCTATCTGAAGCGAAAATAACCAATTCCAATTTTTATGTTCGTTTTTTGCCCTTTTTGCCAAGACTAAACTTACTTTTTTGAGCCATAAGACGAAAAAACCGGCTTAAAGCCGGTTAAGTATTATTCTAGCTCAGAAGGCGTGCCGCCTTTTTCTGCTTGAATACGCATGTATATTTCTTCTCGGTGAACTGCAACCTCTTTAGGAGCGTTGACACCAATACGAACTTGGTTGCCCTTCACACCTAAAACAGTGACGGTTACTTCGTCACCAATCATTAAAGTTTCACCAACACGACGAGTTAATATAAGCATTTTAAGCTCCTTATATGCTTGCTTATGCTACTTTCTTAAAGAAAGCCTTTAAATCAGCCAAAAGCTGAAGCGCGGCATTCTACCTACACTTATTTGCAAAAACAAATATTTGTACATTAAGTGTGCAATTCAAACGCTTGATGCAGCGTCCTTACGGCTAACTCCATGTATTTGCTTTCAATAAGAACGGAGACTTTAATTTCAGAAGTAGAGATTAGTTCAATTGGAATGTGTTCCTTTGCCAACGTTTTTAAAACTCGGCTAGCAACACCCGCATGAGATCGCATCCCTACACCTACCACTGAAATCTTAGCAACAGATTTATGACCTTGCACATTATCTATTGAAATATTTTGATTTTCTTGTAACAGCTGATGAATGGCTGTCATCGTTTGTTCATAATCTGACTCCGCTACAGTGAATGCGAAATCCAATTTATTGTGCGACTTGTCATGGTTCATGGCTTGCACAATCATGTCCACTTCAATGTTACACTCAGCTACCGCATGGAGCACGTCCGCAGGTAACACTGTTGTTGGGTCCAACCCAGACAAACTGATGATGGCTTCATCTTTGGTACAGGCTATGCCTGACACTAATAACTGTTCCAACTCATTTTCCTCATACGTAATTAAGGTACCCGCTAGATCATATTTTTCGACCAATGGTTCAAATGAACTGAGTACCCTGAGCTTGACCTGATACTTACCAGCAAGCTCTACGCTGCGTTTTTGCAACACTTTCGCCCCCAAACTGGCCATTTCAATCATTTCATCAAATAGTACAGTTTTGAGCTTTTTCGCTTTCGGTTCAATTCTTGGGTCTGTGGTGTAAACACCATCTACATCGGTAAAAATCTGACACTCTTCGGCACCTATGGCTGCCGCCAACGCAACCGCCGTCGTATCCGTTCCACCCCGCCCTAAGCTGGTGACATTATTTTCTGCATCTCGGCCTTGAAAGCCCGCGGCAATGACAATACGGCCATGTTCTATGTGCTCGTTTATGACGTCAGTTTTTATCGATTGAATTCGAGCTTTACCAAATTGGCTGTCAGTTCGAATGCCAATCTGATCTGCCAATAAAGAGATTGCCGGATAGCCCTTAGCCATCAGCGCCATTGATAACATCGCAGCGGAAACCTGCTCGCCTGTCGTGACCAGCATATCTAACTCTCTACTCGATGGATTAGGCTCCAATTGATGCGCCAGGTCTATCAATCGATTGGTTTCCCCTGACATAGCAGAAACCACTGCAACCACCTTGTGGCCTTGCTGAAGTGTGTGAATGATACGGTCGGCAACAGCGTTAATGCGGTCAATGCTTCCGACCGAGGTGCCACCGTATTTTTGTACAAATAAAGACAAATCCTGTCCCAATCATTGAGATTACGAGCATAAGCTCATGATATAAAGCTGACTTAAATTGTCTAGCCGAATACAAGAAACCCGGCAATTAGCCGGGCTTCAAAATGTTACCGTTTATTGACGGTTACGCCAGCTTAGTTTCTAAGAACGCACTGACGCTCTCTAAAGCTGCAGGTACATTTTCTGGTTGTGAGCCACCAGCTTGTGCCATGTCTGGACGACCGCCACCTTTACCGCCGACTTGCGAAGCTACGTGATTCACCAGTTCACCGGCTTTTACTTTGCCAGTTAAGTCATTGGTAACTCCAGCAATTAGACTTACTTTCGAGTCGTTCACCGCCGCTAGCATGATCACGACTGAACCCAATTTATTTTTAAGTTCGTCGACCATACCGCGTAACGACTTAGGATCCGCCGCTTCCAAATTAGCAACTAGAACTTTAACGCCCGCAATTTCTTTGGTTTGCTCTGCAAGATTTCCACCTTGTTGGCTTGCCACTTTTTCTTTCAACTGACGAAGTTCTTTCTCAAGTGTCTTTGTTCGATTTAAAGATTGCTCAACTTTCTCAACCAATGACGCTGCTTCGCCTTTCAACAACGCTGCTGCATTATTCACATTGTTTTCGGTATTGTGCACGTACTCAAGCGCCGCCATTCCAGTCACAGCTTCAACACGACGCACACCCGCCGCAATACCAGCTTCTGAAATAATCTTACACAAACCAATGTCACCCGAACGGTTGACGTGGGTCCCACCGCAAAGCTCGATAGAAAACTCACCCATAGTCACGACACGCACTTCGTCATCGTACTTTTCACCAAATAGTGCCATTGCACCTTTCTCTTTGGCTGCATCAATCTGCATAAGTTCAGTGTTTAATTCATTGTTTTGCTGAATTTGCGCATTCACCAAACGTTCGGCTTGTTGCAATTGCTCGACAGTTACGCCTTCGTAATGAGAGAAGTCAAAACGGAACTTATCAGCTTCCACTAATGAACCTTTCTGATTCACGTGTTCGCCCAGAACTTCACGCAGTGCTGCGTGCAACAAGTGAGTCGCAGAGTGGTTTTGTTTGATTGCGTTGCGTCGTTGTTGATCAATTTGTGCGTAAACGCGAGAGTTCACGCCAACACTACCGACCGCTTTGCCATAATGACCGATGGCATTACCAATTTTTTGTGTGTCCGAAACTGCAAACTGTCCGGCGTCGGCTTCCAAAATACCTTGGTCGCCTGCTTGACCACCAGATTCAGCGTAAAATGGCGTATTGTCCAAAATCACAATGCCTTCTTCGCTATCATTAAGCGCGGTTACAGACTCGCCATTTCTGAAAATTTCAACGACAGTCGCTGAATATTCAGTGTTGTCGTAGCCTTTAAACTCAGAGCTTTGCTCGGATTTAACTTGGTCATTGTAATCCGAGCCAAAGTTCGATGCCGCTTGAGACTTTTGACGTTGCGCCGCCATTTCTTGCTCAAATCCAGCTTCGTCAATGGTCAACTCTTTCTCGCGAGCAATATCCGCTGTTAAGTCTGCAGGGAAGCCGTATGTGTCGTAGAGTTTAAATACCAACTCACCAGGAATAACTGTGCCATCAAGCGCCGCTAAGTTGCTTTCAAGTAACGCCATTCCGCGCTCAAGGGTCTTAGCAAACTGCTCTTCTTCAATGCGTAACATCTTCTCCACAACGGCTTGTTTCTGAGCTAACTCAGGATAAGCTTCCCCCATCTCAGTAACGAGCGTCGCAACCAGCTTGTTGAAGAATAGGTCTGTGCCACCAAGTTTGTAACCATGGCGTATTGCACGGCGAATAATACGACGTAGCACATAACCACGCCCTTCGTTTGATGGCATAACACCATCAACGATCATGAACGAACAGCTTCGAATATGATCGGCAATTACGCGCAATGATTTGTTTTCTAAGTCAGTAACCTTAAGAACGTCAGCAGCGGCTTTGATAAGGTTTTGGAAAATATCAATTTCATAGTTTGAGTGCACACCCTGCATAATTGCAGCAATACGCTCAATGCCCATGCCCGTATCAACGGATGGCTTAGGCAATGGCGCCATAGTGCCGTCAGCACTGCGGTTAAACTGCATGAATACGATGTTCCAGATTTCTATGAAACGGTCACCGTCCTCTTCAGGTGAACCTGGAGGTCCTCCCCAAATATGCTCACCGTGATCATAAAAAATCTCGGTACAAGGACCACACGGACCCGTATCGCCCATCGACCAGAAGTTGTCTGACTCGTATTTTTTCTCAGGTGATTTATCACCAATGCGAACAATTTTGTCGGCTGGCACGCCAATTTTCTTATTCCACAGTTCAAAAGCTTCGTCATCGGTTTCATACACCGTGACCATCAGCTTTTCAGCGGGTAGCTTAACGACTTCGGTTAAAAACTCCCACGCGTAAGAAATAGCGTCTTCTTTGAAATAATCACCAAATGAGAAATTACCTAACATCTCAAAAAAGGTGTGGTGACGAGCGGTATAACCAACGTTTTCTAAGTCATTGTGCTTACCACCGGCACGGACACAACGTTGCGAACTCACGGCTCTAGAATAAGCTCGAGATTCGGCACCTAAAAATACGTCTTTAAACTGCACCATCCCGGCGTTAGTGAATAAAAGCGTTGGGTCGTTGCCCGGTACGAGTGAGCTTGAAGAAACAACCTGATGTTGTTTACTTGCAAAGTAATCTAAAAAAGCCTGCCTAAGTTTGGCGGTTGTGTTGTACATATTCTTTACCTAATTGGGTCCAAATTTGGCTAAATTGTATCGATACTAAAACGATGAATCGTCATCCATCGCATATGAAATCTGATCGGGGCTAAAACCACGATACTGCATGTAGCGGTATCGTTTCGCCCTTTCTTTATAGTCTGTCACCGGCTTATCCGCATACTTCTTTTGGTATGCCGCCTTGGCCAGCTCAAACCAGTCAATCTCTTGTTGTTCGAACAAAAGTTCGATATCTGCCGACTTAATGCCGTGCTGTTTTAATTCATTGGCGATTCGAAATCGCCCAAGTCCTGCCGACAACTTTTGCCTGACAAAACCTTGCATATACCTGTTGTCATCAAGCCATTGTTTGGCGATAAAATCCGCCAATAGTTCAGCTTTCAATTCTTCGATCTCACAGACTTTGTTAAGCTTGGTTTCAAAGTCTCTAATCGAATAATCCTTCTTACCAAGCCAATACAGCGCCCTATTGCGCAGTTTAGTCTTGTCTGTGATCGGTTCTATCTGTTGACTCTTGTTCCACGCCATTGTCTTGCGCTTGTTCCTGTTGAGTATCCTGTGACTCTTCAACCATAGGAGATGGGGTTTCATCAGCGGTTTGCAATGGTTGATAAATATCTAAAAACGCCTGATACAAAGACAGTGTTGCCATTGCCATAGCAACAAGCCAACCGACAACTAGAATGGGAGCACTGATAAGCCAGATGGCTACCATAATCAAACCTAGAAGTGTCAGTGGCAACACATTCTGCCAGCAAGCACTTAGGCTTTGACCAACTAACTGCCCTAGTGGCGTTTTGGGGCTTACCCAAGCTGCAGGGACTGAGAACGCGGTGATCATAAAATTGAATCCCAAAAACAGCACCATGGTTGCCAAGTCAGACATCTGAGGCTGAATTTGTTGCTCCGCCGCTTCCATAATAGAGAGTGCAGCCATGCTCGATGGGATACTTATCGCGATGCTCAACAAAGCCAGTTTGAGCAATACAAAATACTCTTTCATCTGACCTAAGTATTGAAACACATCGCTGACGTTAGACGGTTTGTCTTGTTCGATTTGTGAGGCGACTTGATAATAACCGATGCTCAGAAATGGCATCAAAAAGATAATGAAGTAGCTGAGCACAGGAACAAAGTTGGCGACAAGGCTCAACGACAAAATAACGCCCGACATCCCCATGAATACCGCTGGCTTCAAAGTAAAAAGCCGCCAGCCATTTTTGATCCAAGAAAACGCTTGTAAAGTATTAGCGCGAGTAACGATTAGTTGCATGAATGTAGCAGCACCTGTGATATCTTTGTGTTTGTCTCATAAAAGAGCGCCAATAATACCTGATGTAAGATTTAATGCCAGTTAACACTTGGCGTTACATCGACTTTTAAGTAGAAAATTGACCTGATTCCAACCTTTAACGGCTTATGTTTGGAGTAATATGTCCTATCACTGGCGAACCATTACTAGCCTCTCGCAACTCACTGAGAATGAAATTGAGCGATGCTTCTCTGAATCCGACTCGCCATTTAATTCTTTGACATTTTTGTCGCTGCTAGAACAACATGGTTGCGTTGGCGGCCGCTCGGGTTGGCAACCCAGTCATCAGTTGTTGCTGAAAGATCAGCAAGCTGTGGGGCTACTTATTGGGTACATTAAATTGCACTCCTACGGCGAATACGTATTTGATTGGTCTTGGGCCGATGCCTATCAGCGCAATGGGTTGCAGTACTATCCAAAGTTTTTGAGCGCCATTCCTTTTACTCCAGTGCCGACCAAAAAGTGGCTAAGCAATAGTTCTCTATCTGAGCAAGATGCGCTGTCGATGTTCCTAGCGGAGCAACCCTTGGGTGATATATCAGGGATTCACTACAATTATCCACAAAAGCCTATTGATTTTGACTGTAAGCAATGGATTGAGCGCCATGGCTGTCAGTTCCATTGGTTTAACAAGCACGTCGAAACAGGAGCAAGGTACACTGATTTCGACGACTTTTTAGGGTCACTAACGGCCAGAAAACGCAAAAACATTCGTAAAGAGCGGAACAAGGTTTCACAACATGGGATCAACTGCCAATGGCGTACAGGCTCAGAGGTAACCGAAGGTGAACTCACTGCTTTTTATCAGTTTTATCAAGCGACTTACCTCAAGCGCGGGCAACAAGGCTACTTGAATCTCGCGTTTTTCCGCCATTTGTTTCAAGAAATGGACGCGAACATCAGACTGCTGGTTTGCTACAAAGATGTTACTCCCGTTGCTGCGGCACTCTACTTCGTTGACAACCATGCGCTCTACGGTCGCTATTGGGGCTGCTTTGATGAATATGACGTGCTGCATTTTGAAGCCTGTTATTACCAAGGTATCGAGTATTGCATAGCGCATCAGATTCCTTGTTTTAATCCCGGTACACAAGGTGAGCATAAAATTCCTCGGGGGTTTGAGCCTGTCGTAACTTACTCTTACCATCATCTTCAACTTGATCCTTTTCAGGACGCAGTCAGTAGATTTTGCCAAGAGGAAAAAATCCATAACAGTGAGTACATGCAAGCGTGTAGAGAGCGGTTACCGTACAAAAAGGTGCAAAATACATCTGGCACCTTGTAATAATTTAAGCGCTAACGAGTTCTACTACATAAATGCAAAGAGGATTGGTTATGTTGTCTAGATTCGTATCTTTTTCATTTATCTTGTTAACAATAATTTCGTTTGCCGGCTGCAGCAGTGAACGTGGCACCAACGTGGTAGCACAGGTTGAGCCTTCTGTACTGATGAAGAGTGATCAACAAACGAAACATCAAAAGTCGATTGTTTTAGGACTAGGTTGCTTCTGGGGAGCCGAGAAAAAATTCGCGCAATTGCCAGGGGTCATCAATGTCGTTTCAGGTTACGCCGACGGTCGTGGAGTGAATCCGAATTATCAGGAAATCATTGCCCGCAAAAACAAATTTAATCCAGATAATTACGCTGAGGTTATTGAGGTAACCTACCACCCGTCGATGATTTCATTGGCCGAACTTTATCAGTTCTTCTTTGAGATCCACGACCCTACCCAAGGCTATCGCCAGGGCAATGACATTGGAACGCAATATCGTTCAACCATTCTGGTTACAGATGAACAAGACGCAAATCTTGCGCGGCAGGTTAAAGCACAGTTTCAAACTCTGCTGTCGGCCAATGGCTTTGGCGAAATCACCACTAAAATTAAGCCGCTTGATACCTTCCACCCGGCAGAAGAGTATCACCAAGATTATCTGGTGAAAAACCCGAACGGCTACTGCCCGGATCACTCCACCGGCGTTAAATTCGACCAGTCGAATATTACCGAAGTGGTGAAAGTCGACAACTCAGCGATTAACTTGGGTAAACACATTGTTGTCATTGATAGCGAATTCTGTCCTTATTGCGACAAATTTAAGGCCGACGTCGCTAACGACTACCAAGGCACAATTCCGATGCACTTTAGAAAGGCGTCCGAGTTAACGGGATTAACCGTTGTCTCGCCAACATACGCCACTCCAACACTGTTGTTTATGGAAGACGGCGTTGAGCGATTCGCAATTCAAGGTTATGTCAATAATAAAGATTTTTACAAAGCTCTGGGCTACTTCAAACTCGGTGACAGTGAAGCGTTTAATGTTGCTTTTAACGAAGGTACAGACGGTCGATTTTGTAAGGAGTATGAAATATTTAAAAACACCCCAGACGGTGTGTTTATAGACAAGTTGTCAGGCGCCGCTTTGTTTGACACAAAGGACAGGTTTAATTCTGGCAGTGGCTGGTTGTCTTTCACTCAGCCAGTCGCCGACTCGGTGTATTACAAAGAAGACAGGTCTTACGGCATGGTTAGAACGGAAGTTCGAGCCAAACAGTCAGATATTCACTTAGGGCACGTTTTTAATGACGGTCCCAACGGGCAGCCTCGCTATTGTATCAACGCCACTGTGCTGGAGTTTGTGGCTCGCGAGCAAGGTTAAAATCATTGCTTTTCGAATACTAGCAGGAAGTTGTTGGCGGGCATGGTTTCCGCGGCTTTAAGCACTAAGGCCTGATTGGAAAATTTGCTGATGTCATCGATATCTAGTAGACCGCCATAACCCTCGCTGCGGAGCCATAGATCAAATTCTTGGTTAGACTCTGTTGTGAAATCACCGTCTTTCTTAAACGGCCCATAACAAACAAAAAGATCTTTTGCAGACATCGCACTCGCCGCCTGTTCAACAAGTTGTTGAGCGACAGGTTTGGCGACTATGTGTAAGACATTGCTGGAATAAACGAGATCAAACTCGACATCAGGAAATGGCGTTTGACCGATAACAAATCCTAACGGGGCTAAAAAATTAGTAATATGAGCTTGTTGCGAGGCCTGCCACCACTCTGTCAACAGCGGAAACTTCTCTAATGTCTCAGTTGGTTGCCAAAGCAACTGCGGGCAAGCTTGGCACAAATGAATCCCTTGTTGGCCTGTACCTGAGCCCACCTCCAACACATGTCGAGACTCTAGCCCCAATGCCAACCATTTTTGTAAGATTGGTGCTTTGTTATTTTCTGCCGCTTGATTGTGCGGCAGATGCTCAAATACTGCAGAGTTCAACGTTCCCTATTCCTTTTAATCTAATTTAGATTTGGCCCCAACCAAAGCTCGGCGGTTTGCTCGTCCCAGCCTTTTAATTCAGCATACGCTTGTTTCTGTGAATTATCTATTTTGGAAACGGCAAAATATTTGGAATTAGGGTGAGCAAAATACCACCCTGAGACAGACGCCCCAGGCCACATGGCGTAACTTTCCGTTAGGCTCATTCCGATGGCGTTTTCCACATCCAACATTTGCCACAACTTGGCTTTTTCCGTGTGCTCTGGACAAGCCGGATAACCGGGCGCAGGTCGAATCCCTTGGTATTTTTCACGAATGAGATCGTCATTCGACAAATCTTCATCAGCGGCATACCCCCAATAGTCGCGACGCACTTCTTGGTGTAAGAACTCAGCCAGCGCTTCTGCCAAACGATCAGCAACGGCTTTCACCAAAATATTGTTGTAATCGTCGTGTTGCTCTAAAAACTTATCCGCCAACTCATCTGCACCAAAACCGGCTGAGACAGCAAACGCGCCCATGTAATCGGTTTTACCGGAACCTTTGGGGGCCACAAAGTCGCTCAAACAATAGTTAGGGGTATTGTTTCTCGTTTTCACTTGCTGACGTAAGTTAACTAACGTTTCTAATTTGTCAGTGCCGTTATCATCTGAGTAAACGTCAATACACTCATCCTGAGAATTAGCTGCAAACAGACCAAAAACAGCTTTGGCTGTAATTTCACCCGACTGCTCCAGCCTATCCAACATTGCGTTAGCGTCATCAAAAACTTTTTGCGCCTGCTCACCAACTACTTCGTGTTTTAAGATCGCCGGATACTTACCATGCAGTTGCCAGGTTAAAAAGTAAGGCGTCCAGTCAATGTAGTCTCTCAATGTACTGAGCGGAATATCATCCCATACGTGGATGCCCATCTTTTTCGGTTTGACCGGTTCAAACGACTGCCAATCGTCTTTGAATCGATTCTCTTTTGCCTGTTCGAACGTCAGAAACTTGGTTGAATCTTGTTTGCGTTCATGTTGCTTAATTACCGTCGCATACTCTTTTTCGGTTTGGGCGACAAAGCCGTCACGAAGTTCGTCACTCAATAAACTGGAGACGACCGACACACTGCGACTCGCATTGGGTACGTAAACAACTGGATGCTGGTAATTTGGATCGATTTTGATTGCAGTATGAGCCTTTGAGGTGGTCGCCCCACCAATCAGCAGTGGTAAATCCAAGCCCTGCCTTGTTAATTCTTTGGCCACATGCACCATTTCATCTAAAGACGGTGTAATAAGGCCAGACAAACCAATAATATCAACGTTTTCTTTAATCGCTGTGTCAATGATGGTTTGGCATGGCACCATGACGCCCAGGTCAATCACTTCATAGTTGTTGCACTGAAGCACAACGCCAACGATGTTTTTACCAATATCATGAACATCGCCTTTCACCGTCGCCATAAGAATCTTACCGTTACTTTGGCCTTCTTCTTTTTCGGCTTCAATGTATGGATTTAAGTAAGCCACCGCTTGTTTCATAACTCGGGCTGACTTTACCACCTGAGGTAAAAACATCTTACCCTCACCAAATAAATCGCCGACGATGTTCATACCGTCCATCAGCGGCCCTTCAATCACTTGAAGTGGGCGATCATAATGCTGACGTGCTTCTTCGGTGTCTTCCTCAATGTACTGAGTTATGCCTTTAACAAGTGCGTGTTCAAGTCGCTTGGTCACTTCCCAACTACGCCACTCCTCGTTTTCTTGCTCGGCCTGTTGGCCATCCCCTCGATACTTAGGTGCAATGTCCAACAGTCGTTCAGTGGCGTCGTCGCGACGATTCAAAATGACGTCTTCAACCGCATCTCTGAGTTCCAGTGGGATATCATCATAAACGGCCAACTGCCCCGCGTTAACGATGGCCATATCCATGCCAGCCTTAATCGCATGGTAGAGAAACACAGAGTGCATGGCTTCGCGAACCGGGTTGTTGCCCCTGAATGAAAAGGACACATTTGACAAACCACCAGACACTTTGGCGTGTGGTAGCTTTTCTTTAATGTCTCGGGTGGCTTCAATGAAAGCAACTGCGTAGTCATTGTGCTCTTCAATACCCGTTGCAACAGCAAAAATATTAGGGTCAAAAATGATGTCTTGCGGCGGAAAGTCAACCTTTTCAACTAAGGTGTCGTAAGCGCGTTTACAAATTCGAAACTTTTCTTCCCGCGTTTCGGCTTGGCCATTTTCATCAAATGCCATAACAACAACGGCGGCACCGTAACGCTTTAATTTCTTAGCCTGTTCCAAAAACGGCTCTTCGCCTTCTTTCAGCGAGATTGAGTTTACAACCGCTTTACCCTGAACGCATTTGAGTCCCGCTTCAATCACTTCCCACTTTGACGAATCCAACATGATTGGTACGCGGGCGATATCTGGTTCAGACGCAATTAAATTACAAAAGCGAGTCATCGCAGCGACGGAATCAAGCATGGCTTCATCCATGTTGATGTCGATGATCTGAGCACCATTCTCCACTTGCTGACGAGCCACATCGAGTGCGGTTTCGTAATCGCCTTCCATGATCAAACGCTTGAAGCGCGCGGAGCCTGTTACGTTGGTTCTTTCACCTACATTTATAAATCTGCTAACGGATTGAGTCATAGTGCAATACTTCTTATAGGTTAAACGCTTCTAGACCAGATAGGCGCATTACTGAGGACGCAGGCTTCGGTGCTCTTGGCTCTTGGCCGTCAAGACCTTGTACCATGTGAGCAATGTGCTCAGGTGTTGTTCCACAACAACCGCCAACAATATTGATTAGCTTGGATTGCCCCCACTCGACAATGTGGCTGGCCATTTCCTCTGCACCGAGGTCATACTCACCAAATTCGTTTTGCAACCCTGCATTTGGGTGCACTGAAACAAAGGTTTCGGCGCAATTCGACAAGTCATCAC
>Ga0213831_1000873_pt1 | contig 12746 bp, 10 predicted proteins | sample SWATP12_FD_163421 | JGI IMG/M metagenome (GOLD analysis project Ga0213831, IMG submission 163421) | Coastal seawater microbial communities from Marineland, Florida, United States - SWA TP1 #2 | ecosystem: Environmental > Aquatic > Marine > Coastal | place: USA: Florida | collected 2016-08-06 | reverse complement strand
TCGCCGCCGACATCCCCGCCCGCCGCATCGCCGACATCCCCGTCGAGCTCGACGAGGCATCGGTGCGCTCCATCAGGAGCGCCGAGCGCGTGCTCGTCGAGCGCATGCTCGCGCGCTACGACGCGGCGATGTCGCAGCGGTCCGCCGACGCGCGAGACGAGAGCCGCGTCGACGACGAGCTCGTGCGCCGCATCGCACGCAGCGAGGTCGAGACGCAGGAGGGCGCCACCGGCGAGAACGTCTTCGCGCTCGCCCGTCGCATCGGCCGCGCGAAGGCCGCGCTCGCCGCCGACTACGCGGGGCAGCTGGCGCACTCGGTCGGCAAGGTCGTCTTCTTCGCGAAGCACATCGACGTCCTCGACGCCGCCGAGCAGTCGCTCGCGAAGGCCGGCATCAAGACCGTGTCGATCCGCGGCGACCAGACGCCCGCACAGCGCCAGCGGGCGATCGACGCCTTCACCGAGGACGACTCGGTGCAGGTGATCGTGTGCTCGCTCATGGCGGCCGGCGTCGGCGTCAACCTGCAGGCCGCGGCCGACATGGTGCTCGCCGAGCTCTCGTGGACCGACGCCGAGCAGACGCAGGCGATCGACCGCATCCACCGCATCGGGCAGTCGATGCCCGTCACGGTGTGGCGCATCCTCGCGGCGCAGACGATCGACACGCGCATCGCCGAGCTGCTCGACGCGAAGGCCGGGCTCATCGGCCGCGCGATCGACGGTGCGGCAGGCGACGAGCCCACGAGCGGCGACCTGCGGCTCGAGGCGGTCGCGGGCATGCTGCACGACGCGGTCGCCGCGCGCCTGCGCGGCTGAGGCAGCCAGGCCGGATGGCGTCGGCGCCCGACCCGATCTTCGGCGACCCGCGGCTCGCCGCGGTCTACGACGCGCTCGATCCGGATCGCTCCGACCTCGAGGTCTACGAGCGGATCGTCGTCGACGAGCTCGGTGCGCGGTCGGTGCTCGACATCGGCTGCGGCACCGGCACCTTCGCGCTCATGCTCGCCGCGCGCGGCGTCGCCGTGACGGGCGTCGACCCGGCGGCGGCATCCGTCGACGTCGCGCAGGCGAAGCCCGGCGCAGAGGCGGTCCGCTGGGTGGTCGGCACCGCCGATGCCACCGCAGCGGATGCGTTCCCGGCCGCAGGCGTCGACGTCGTCACCATGACGGCGAACGTCGCGCAGGTCTTCCTCGACGACCTCGACTGGCACGCGGTGCTCGTCGCCGCTCGCCGCGCGCTCCGGACCGGCGGCACGCTCGTCTTCGAGTCGCGCCGCCCGGAGCGCCAGGCGTGGCGGGAGTGGACGCGCGAGGCGACCCGCCACGTCGTCGACGTGCCGCACGAGGGCGCGGTCGAGGAGTGGGTCGAGGTGACCGACGTCGACGGCCAGTTCGTCACGTTCGCGTCGCCGACGATCTTCCACCGCGACGGCGCGCGCATCGACTCGACGTCGACGCTGCGCTTCCGCCCGCGCGCGGCGATCGAGCGCTCGCTCGTCGCTGCCGGGCTCGAGCTCGTCGACGTGCGCGACGCTCCGGACCGGCCGGGCCGCGAGTGGGTCTACCTGGCTCGGCGACCCGCCGGTCCCGCCAGTTCCCCCAGTTGAGCGTTTGCGTCCGAGTGCAGGGCAACTCGGACGCAAACCCTCGTGCGGGGCTCAGCTCGCGGTCGCGTCCTCGAGGGAGAGCGCCCGCGCCTGATCGAGCGCCTGCGTGAACGTCGACGCGGGCTGCGCGCCCGAGAGCCCGAGCCGCATGTCGAAGACGAAGAACGGCACGCCGTTGACCCCGAGCTCCTGCGCCTGCTGGATGTCGGCGCGCACGGCGGGCAGGTAGCGCTCGTCCGCGAGCGCGTCGCGGATCTCCTGCGCGTCGAGGCCGACGGCCGTGCCGATGGCGACGAGCGCCTCGACGTCGCCGATGTCGGTGCCCTGCTCGAAGTGACCGGAGAGCAGCGCCTCCTTCACCGCGTCGCCCGCGCCGTGCGCCTTCGCGAGGTGCAGCAGCTGGTGCGCGCGCAGGCTGTTCGCGACCACGAGCCGGTCGAAGTCGTACGCGAGACCCTCGCCGGCGGCCTGCTGCGTCACGTGCGCGAACATCTGCCGGACCTGCTCGGGCGGCAGCCCCTTGCGGCTCGCGAGGTAGTCGATCTCGGTGCCGTCGAAGTGCTCGGGGAGGGTCGGGTCGAGCTGGAACGAGTGCCACGTCACCTCGACCTCGTCGCGGTGCTCCCACGTGCTGAGCGCCGCCTCGAACCGGCGCTTGCCGATGAAGCACCACGGGCACGCCACGTCTGACCAGATGTCGATCTGCATGCTGGGGCCAACGCGCGGTGCGCATCGGCATTCCCCGCTGCCAGGATCGGCCAGCGAGGGCGCTTCAGCGAGGCAGCTCGTCGATGAGCGCGTCGGCCTCGGGGTCGTCCCAGTCGTCGAGGTCGATGTCGTCGTCATCCGCGACGACGACGGTCGTCGCGGTGTCGTCGTCGTCGTCGCTGTCGTCGTCGCCCAGCCAGGCGTCCGCCGCGGCCTCGAGGTCGTCGTCGCCCTCGTCGTCGAGGTCGTCGTCGTCGCGGTCCTCGTCCTCCGCGAGCTCGTCGCGCAGCCACTGGGCGAGCTCGCCCTCGGCCTCGGCATCGACCATCGCCTCGACGCTCTCGTCGTCGAGCGGCAGGATCGCCATCACCTTGTCGCCGTCGCGCGCGACGATGGTGTCCTCGTCGCCGTCCTCGCCGGGCACGCGCTCCACCGACTCGTGCCAGCCAGCGAGGATGTCCTCGACGAGCGACGCCAGCCGCTCGCGCTCCTCGGTCCAGTCGGTCATCTCGGCTCCCGGTTCGTGGTCGTCGCAGTGGTCGTCCCAGTCTGCACCAGCCGCAGGCGACGCGCCTTGAGCATGTAGTCGACCGCGGCGATGATGTGCAGACCGGTGCCGACGAGCAGCAGGGTCATGCCGATCGGGGTCGCCCACGGCACGACCGTGTGCCCCAGCAGCAGCACCACGATGGCGAGCAGCAGCAGCGCGGTGCGGATCTTCCCGAGCCAGGACACGTGGATGCTGCCGTCGCGCGCCTCGCGCCCGGCGAAGACGACCGCGAGCACGTCCATGCCGAAGATGACGGCGAGGATCCACCACTCGACGACGCCCGCGATCGCGAGCGAGAGCGTCACGCCGATGATGCCGATGCGATCCGCTATGGGATCGAGCACCTCGCCGAGCCGCGACTCCTGGTGCAGCGCCCTGGCGAGCACACCGTCGATCCAGTCGGTCGATGCCCAGACGGCGAGCAGGATGACGGGCACCCACGATCCGTCGGCACCCGTGACGACGAGCCAGCACACCGGCACGAGCAGCCCGAAGCGCAGCAGCGTGACCGCGTTGGCGACCGTGAAGACCCGCTGGAAGTAGGGGTCGCTCGGATCGCGTTCGCGAGCCGGGGTGAGCGCCATGCCCACCTTGATAGCACAGGCCCTCAGCGGGGCAGGGAGCCCCAGCGACGGGTGGCGAAGCCGACCCCGATCCCGATGAGCGCGCCGATCACCGACTCGACGAGCCGGTCGACGAGCAGCTGGTCGACGGGCGTCGGCGAGGCGAGGTGCACCGAGAGCAGCGCGAGCGGCGTGACGAAGACCATCGCCAGTCCGTAGTTGCGGCCGACGAGCAGCTCGGCGCCGAACGCGATCAGGGCGATGAGCAGCACGACCGCGAGCGCGCTGGGATCGAGCAGCAGCACGCCCGCAGCGAGGAGCACGCCGAGCGTCGTGCCGAGGATGCGCTGGGTGCCGCGGGCGAGCCCAGCGGCGAACGCGCCGGCCGAGATCGGCACGACGGCCGACACCATCGCCCAGTACGGGTGCCCGATCCCGAGCGCGGCCGCAATCGAGCCCGCGAGCAGCACGCCGATCGCGTAGCGGGCCACGCGACGCAGCTGCACGCGGCGACCGGGGGAGAGGCGGTAGTCCCGCGCCGTCGGCGGCGACTCGAGCGGCGGCAGCCGCCGGGCGCGGCGCCACGCGGTGCCGGCGGAGCCGAGCAGCACGGCGAAGGCGGCGGATGCGGCGGCGACGCCGGCGGCCGTGCCGACCGCCGCGAGCGTCATACCGGGGATCGACGCCGACCCGCTGAACGCGAAGAGCGCGAAGAGCGGGCCGGGCGGGTGCCAGTCCTCGGCGTCGGACACGATCGAGACGAGGCCGGCGAGCGCGGCACCGCCGACGATCATCGGCCAGAGCGGGTCGGGCAGCGTCGCGACGAGCGAGCCGAGCACGACGGCGACGAGCATCACGCCCGCGGCGGTCGACTGCATCGCGAGCCGCGTGAGGTGCACCCGGTTGCGGCCGTAGAGCGCCGCGAAGGCGCCGAACGCCGCCCAGGCTGACCACTCGCTGTGGCCGATGAGGAGCAGCACGAGCAGCGGCACGGCGGTGCTGACGCTCGCCCGCAGCGCGACGCGGTGGGCGCCGGCGTGCGGCCCGAAGGAGAGGAGCGCCTGACGGAAGCCCGGGCTGCTCATCGCGGGAGCGGGGCGGCGGCCCGGGTGCCGATCCGCGTCATCTCCACGGTCCTCGATGCTAGTCCGGGGCCCGGATGCGCCCGTAGACGGCCGCCCGCTCGCACGACTACGGTGGGCGCCGTCCCCACCCTGCGCGCGAGGAGCGGTCATGGCAGTCCAGATGGTGTTCCCCAACCACGCGGTGGCCGACGTCGCCCGCTCGACCGCGTTCTACGAGGCGCTCGGGTTCGAGCGCAACCCGATGTTCAGCGACGAGACGACGAGCTGCATGGTGCTGACCGAGCAGGTCGCGATCATGCTGCTCGAGCATGCGAGGTTCGACGAGTTCCTCGTCGGCGACCAGCGCCGCGCCCCCGAGGGCACGCTCGAGAACCTGCTCGCGCTGCTGCTGGGCAGCCGCGACGAGGTCGACGCGTTCGCCGCCGCCGGAGCCTCGGCAGGCGGTAGGCTCTCGAAGCCGGTCGAGGACAACGAGTGGGGCATGTACGGCGGCCAGCTCACCGATCCCGACGGCCACATCATCGACTTCTTCTTCATGGAGGCGCCGCGGGCCTGACCTGCAGGGTCTCCACGCACCGGCGCGACCCTCGTGGGAATGCCCGCGCCGGGTCTGCGTTGGATTGACGCATCACTCGCGAGATGGAACCCATGCAGATCGACACCCAGTCCCCGCGCGCCGACGCGCGCCCCGCACCCGAACGACTGGCACCCGGCGGTGCCGTCATCATCGCCACCCTGCTGGTGTCGGCGTTCGTCGTCATCCTCAACGAGACCGCGATGAACGTCGCGATCTCGACGCTCGTCGCCGACCCGGTGCTCGGCATCGACGAGCGCGCGGCGCAGTGGCTCACCACGGCGTTCCTGCTCACCATGGCGATCGTCATCCCGATCACGGGCTGGCTCATGGCGCGCTTCACGACGCGCACGCTCTTCATCGCCGCCATGAGCGCGTTCGTGCTCGGCACCGTGCTCGCCGGCGTCGCCTCGTCGTTCCCGCTGCTGCTGCTCGGCCGGGTCATCCAGGCCTCGGGCACCGCGGTCGTCTTCCCGCTGCTCATGACCACGGTCATGCAGCTCGTGCCGCCCGCCCGTCGCGGCGCCTTCATGGGCACGATCTCGCTCGTGATCTCGGTGGCCCCGGCGCTCGGGCCGACCGTCTCCGGCGCGATCCTGCAGGTCGCCTCGTGGCACTTCATCTTCCTGGGCGTCGCGCCGCTCGCGCTCATCATGCTGCTCGTCGGCGCGCGGAGCCTCAAGCGCGGCGAGGCGCAGGAGCCCCCGCACCTCGACGTCGTGTCGATCCCGCTCGCCGGGTTCGGCTTCGGCGGGCTCGTCTACGGCCTGTCGCTCATCGGCGCCGCCGACCTGCCGGCCTGGCAGCTGCCCACCGCGCTCGGCGTCGGCGTCGTCGCGCTGACCCTCTTCATCCTGCGCCAGCGCCGCCTGCAGCGCACCGACGACGCGCTGCTCGACCTGCGCACGTTCCGGCACCCGCTCTTCACCGCAGCCGTCGTGGTGATGGGCCTCGCGATGGCCGCGATGTTCGGCACGCTCATCATGCTGCCGCTCATCCTGCAGGACTCGATGGGCCTGGAGCCGATCCAGGTCGGCCTCATCACGCTGCCCGGCGCGCTGCTCACCGGCCTCCTCGGCCCGGTGGTCGGCAACCTCTACGACCGCTGGGGTCCCCGCCCGCTCGTCATCCCCGGCGCGCTCATCGTGCTGACCGCGCTCGTGCTCTACACGCAGCTGCACATCTCGACGCCCTGGTACCTCGTGCTCGCGATGCAGGTGACGCTGAGCCTGGGCTTCGCCTTCACGTTCCCGCCGCTCTTCACGGTGTCGCTCGGCGCGCTGCCGAAGCACCTCTACGGCCACGGCTCCGCGGTGCTCAGCACCGTGCAGCAGGTCGCGGGCGCCGCCGGCACGGCCGCGTTCGTCACGATCATGGCCACGCGCCAGGCGCAGCTCGTCGCCGACGGCGTCGCCCAGGGCGAGGCGCTGCTCGAGGGTGCGCGGATCGCGTTCATGGGCGCCGCGGCGCTCTGGACGATCGGCGTCATCGCCACGCTCTGGCTGCGGAAGCCGGCGGACGTCGTGCCCGACGAGCGCGAGCACGTCGAGCACGCCGACGCGGAGGCGCCCTCGGCGCACTGACCCGGATACGGTGCCGGGGTGGGGGAGATCCTGGAGTTCGCCGGCAGCTACTGGTGGCTCGCGTTCATCGTGGGCCCGATCGTCGGCGGCTGGATCGGCGGCGTCGCCAAGTACGACGAGCGCCGGCGGCGGGATCGCATCGAGCTCGAGCGCGTCCGCCGCGCGCCGGTGCACCCGGTCGCCCCGGTCCAGCCGCCGCCGAGCGCGGCGGCGGACCTGGCCGACCGCGACCGGCAGATCGAGCGCATCCTCGGCGACCACGCCGACACCGACCGGCGCTGGCTCGACTTCGAGCTCGATGTCGCGAAGCTCATCGACTACCCGCTCGTGACCGACATGCGCGAGCCGCTCACGCAGACGTTCCACCGGGCGCGGCGGGTGGCCGAGGGGCTGCGTCCCGACGCGCCCGCCGCGCTGCGCCCGCCCGGTGCGCTCGAGCGCTACCGCGGGGCCGTGCGCGACTACGAGGTGGCCTTCGAGGCGGCGGTGCGCGAGGCGAAGCGCCGCGCGCAGTCCGGCTTCTCCGAGCCGGAGCGCCGGCGCCTGCAGTCCGCGCAGCGCCTGATGGCGCTCGCCGAGAGCGAGGCGTCCACCCCCGCCGAGCGGCAGAGCGCCTACAGGCAGGCCCGTCGCGAGCTCGACGGCCTCATCGCGCTGCCCGAGGCGACGACCGACGACCTCGAGCGGCGGATCGCGGGCGAGCTAGAGGCCTGACGCCCGCGCTCCCGGCTCGAACGCCGCGATCGCCGCGACGGCATCCGCCGGGGTCTCGACGCACGCGATGCCCGCCGCGCCCGGTCGCTCGCGCATGACCGCCTGCAGCAGCGGCCACGCGGGCAGCGTCTCGGTCCAGAACCGCGTGCCGAGCAGGACGAGCGGCGCCCAGGCGCCGTCCTCGGCATACGAGTTCTCGCACGCGTCCTGGAAGACCTCCTGCACCGTGCCGCCGCCGCCCGGCAGCACGACGACGCCGCCGTTCGCGACGCGCAGCAGGATGTCCTCGCGCACGGAGTTCTGGAAGTACTTCGCGATCGACGTGGCGAACGAGTTGGGCGGCTCGTCGCCGTAGTGCCACGTCGGGATGCCGAGCGAGACGCCGTCGCCGACGCGCGCCGCCACCCGTCGCGCCGAGTCGATCCACTCCGGGATCGAGCCCTTGAAGGACGGGACCGCGGCGAGCTCGTCGATCGCCGCGTCGAGCTCGTCGCTCGAGCAGCCCACCGCGCGCGCGCCGAGGTTGCCGGCCTCCATGGCACCCGGTCCGCCGCCGGTCGCGACCACGCGTCCAGAGCGCGCGAGGCCGTGCGCGAGGTGCGCCGCCTGCCGGTACTCCGGCGAGTCGCGGCGCAGCGCGTGGCCGCCCATGATCCCGACGATCACCTTGCCCTCCACCCAATCGGCGAGCGCGTCGTCGATGGAGTGGTCGTGCAGCGCCGCGGCGAGGGTGTTCGCGATGTCCCGGTAGCGCGTGCGCGACCAGGCGTAGACGCGGGCGTCGAAGCTCGACGGGTAGCCGTCGTCGATGCCCGCGACCAGGTCGTCGGGCGTGTAGAGCGTCGACCGGTAGGCGTTGAACGGCACCTCCGGCACGTCGTCGAAGACGAGCGCGCCCTGCCCGACGAGGCGCTCCTTCGCGCCCGCGGGCAGGTCGGCGCCGAGCAGCAGCGCGCCGCTGCCGTCGAGCCGCTCGAGCTCGGCGCCGCGCTCGCGCAGGTCGACGTCCTGGATGCGCCAGCCCCGCATCGATCCCGCCTGCGCCGCGAAGCGGTCGAATGCCTCGAGCGAGCCGATGTCGATGCGGCGGCCGTGCTGGGGCCGCTCGTCGAAGTCATGCATGCGCCGGAGCCTACTCAGCGGACGGCAGAGCCTCCTGGGCGACCACGATGCGGCTGCCACCGCCCGGCACCGGCACCACGCGGATGCGCGCGGGGATGCGCTCCTGCATCTGCTGGACGTGGCTGATGACGCCGACGCTCCTCCCGCCCGCGCGCAGGTCGTCGAGCACGGCCATCGCCTGCTCGAGCGTGTCGGCGTCGAGCGAGCCGAAGCCCTCGTCGACGAAGAGCGTCTCGAGCGAGACGCCGCCCGCCTCGGCCTGCACGACGTCGGCGAGGCCGAGCGCGAGGGCGAGCGAGGCGAGGAACGTCTCGCCACCTGAGAGCGACTCGGTCGTGCGCGCCTTCCCGGTGTGGGCGTCGAGCGCGAGCAGCCCGAGCCCGCTCGCCCTGCCGCGGTAGGCGGTCGACTCGTCGTGCAGCAGCGAGAAGCGCCCGCCCGTCATGCCGGCGAGCCGCAGGTTCGCGGCGTCGACGATCGCCGCGAGGCGCGTCGCGAGCACGTAGGTCTCGATGTCCTGCCTGCGGGGGTTCTCCCCGCGCAGCGCGCCCGCGAGCGCGCGGAGCGCCATCGCGTGCGCAGCGCCCTCGCCGAGCGCCGCGAGCGCGCTGCGCGCCGCCGAGGCGTCGGCGAGCGCGAGCCTGCGGCGCTGATCGGCCTCCGCGTCGGCGCGCGCCGCCGAGCGCTGCGCCGCCGTCGCCTCCGCGAGCGTCGCCTCGAGCGGCTCGAGCTCCGGCACCTCGTCGCCGAGGCCGGCGAGCTCCGGCTGCGCGAGCACCCCGCGGGCGCTCGCCTCCTGCGCGTCGTGGTCGCGGATGCGCGCGCGCATCGCCGCGCGCTCGCTCGCCTCGAGGCGCGCCTCGACGGCCGCCTCCCGACTCGCGAACCCGTGCGCGTCGAGCGCGGCCGCTCCGGCGGCCGCCGCCTCGGCGTGCTCCGCGAGCGCGGCCCTGCGGCCGGCGTCAGCGTCGAGCCAGCGCTGCAGCGCGTCGCGCCGGGCGGTCGAGCTGGCGACGAGCGTCGCGGCGTCCTCGCCGCCGAGCGCCTCGTCGAGCCGCTCCCGGGCGTCGGCCTCGCGCGCCGCGACCGCGGCGGCGCGCTCGCGCGCCTGCGCGGCATCCGCCTCGAGCGAGACGATGCGCTCGTCGAGCGCCGCCGTCGCGGCGTCGTGCGCCTCGAGCTCCCGCTGCAGCCGCGCGCGCTCGACCGCAGCGCTGCGGCAGCGCTCGCGCTCGGCCCGGGCGTCCTCGAGCGCGGACGTGAGCGCCAGCTCGCCGTCGTCGCCCGCGACCGCCGCGCGGGCGGCGCGTCGCGCGTCGACCTCGGCGAGCGCCGCATCCGCCTCGCGCGCGGCGGCGACCGCCGCCTCGGCGCGCTCCCACGCGTCCGCGACGGCCTCGGGCGTCGTGGCGTCGGGGGAGGGCTCGGCGGGCGTCGGATGCGTCGTCGAGCCGCACACGGGGCACGGCTCGTCGTCGGCCAGCCCGGCGGCGAGCTCGCCCGCGATGCCGGCGATGCGCGCCTCCTGCAGCGCGGCGGCGTGGGCGGTCTCGGTGCGCGCGAGCTCGAGCGCCGCGGTCGCGCGCGTGCGCGCCGCGCCGACCTCGACGGCGAGCGACGCCACGTCGCGGGCGGCGGCGAGCCGGTCCTGCGCTGCTGCGACGGCGGCCTCGGCCGCGTCGGCCCCGGCGGCGGCCGTGCTCGCCGCCTCGCGGGCGCCGACGAGCCGGTCGCGCTCCGCCGGGATCAGCTCGCGCTCGGTGCGGGCGGCTGCGAGCGCCTCGCTCGCGGCCTCGGCGGCGGTCGCCGCGCGGGCGGTCGCGGCCGCGAGGCCCGGCATGGCGCGCTCGAGCTCCGCGGCGGCCTGGGCGACCGCGGCGTCGTCGCCGGCGGCGTCGTGCGCGACGACCACCGCGTCGCGTGCCGCCTCGACGTCGTCCGGGAGCTCGGCAGCCGCGAGCTCGAGCGCTGCGTCGGCCGCGGCGGCCCCGGCGTCGGCCCTGGCCCACCGGTCGAGCGCGCCCCTGGCCTCCGCCGCGCGCTCCGCCTCGTCGAGCCGCGCGCGCGCCGCATCCACCTCGTCGCCGACGAGCGCGAGGGCGGCGAGCGCATCGCGGGCTGCGTCGCGCCGGCGCAGCAGCGCGAGCCGCTCGCGCGCCGCGTCGCGCGCGTGGCGCGCCTGCCGCTCCGCGTCGCCGGCCTCGGCGGCCAGGACGGCTGCGCGCTCGCTCGCCTCGGCGAGCGCGGCCTCGAGCGCGTCGAGCTCCTCGACGGTCACGGCGCGGTCGTCGGCGCTGTCCTCCACGTCGTCGTCCGCATGGTCGCCCGCTGCGCCGTCCGCTGCGAGCGCCGCGACCGCCTCGCGCACCCGGCGGCCGCGATCGGCGAGCACGGCCTCCTGCGCCTCGCGCTCGGCCGCCAGCGCCTTGCGGTCGGCCTCGAGCAGGTCGCGCAGCCCGCCGAGGTCGCCGGTGCCGAACAGCCGCAGCAGCAGCGCCTTCCGCTCGTCGCTCGTCGCGCGCAGGAACTCGGCGAAGCCGCCCTGCGCGAGCAGGATCACCTGCAGGAACTCCTGCTTCGTGAGGCCGACGAGCCGCCCGACCTCGTGACCGACCTCCTTCGTCGTGGTGGCGATCGCCTCCCAGCCGTCTGCCGTCCGCTCGAAGAGCGTCGCGCGCGCCGGCTCGCGGGTCATGCCCGTGCCGCGCGCCTTCGGCCGCTCGTACTCCGGCGAGCGCAGCACCCGCAGCACCCGGTCGCCGAGCTGCACGTCGAGCTCGACGACGGTCGGCGACCCAGGCCCCGCGAGGTCGCTCCGCAGGTGCGCGCGCTCGTCGTAGCGCGGCGCCGACCCGTAGAGCGCGAAGCTGATGGCGTCGAGCACGGTCGACTTGCCGGCGCCCGTCGGACCCGCGATGAGGTACACGCCGTCCCCCTGGAACGACGCGAAGTCCACCTCGAACCGGTCGCGGAACGGCCCGAACGCCTCGAGCGCGAGCCGCAGGATCCTCACCTGGCCGCCTCGGCGGCCGCGACGCGCGCGAGGCCGTCGGCGACGAGCGCGCGCTCGGCGTCGGTCGGGCCCTCGCCGCGCACGTGCTCGAGGAACCCCTCGACCACTTCAGCGTCGCTGCGCCGCTGCAGGCGCTCCCGCACGCCGGCGGCATCCGCACCGCCGGCAGCGCCTGCCCACTCGACCTGCGCGCAGTGCGGCCAGCGCTGCTGCAGCCGGCGCATCGCGTCGAGCGGCATCGCGGGGTCGGTGAGCACGGCGCGCACCCAGTGGTCCTCGCTGCCGTCGTGCGCGGGGTCGGCGAGCAGCGAGTCGAGCTCGCCGCGCACCTGCGTGAGCGGCCGCGGCACCGGCAGGCCGATCCACGAGACGCCGTCGAGGCCGCCCGCGCCGAGCTCGACGAGCCATCCGCCGCGCTCTGGTGAGCGCTCGCGGAAGGAGTAGTGCAGCGGCGCGCCCGAGTAGCGCACCGCCTCGGAGAGCGCCTGGCGCGAGTGGATGTGGCCGAGCGCCGCATAATCGACGCCGTCGAACATCGCGATCGGCACGACGTCGAGGCCGCCGGCGCGGATCTCGCGGGGTGCGTCGTCGTCGTCGGCCGCGACGCCCGCTGCGAAGCAGTGCGCGAGCACGACGGCGCGGGCCGGCCGCCGGGCGAGGTCGGCGCGGATCGCGTCCATCGCCCAGCGCATCGCGTCGGCCTGCGTGCGGATGCCCGACTCGGGCAGCGCGGCGCGCAGCACCACCGGCTCGAGGTACGGCACGGCGAAGACGTGCACCGGGCCGTGCTCGTCGTCGAGCTCGATGCGCCACGACTCGGGGTCGAGCGCGGTGGTGCTGAGGTGCAGCCCGCCGGCGCGCGCGAAGCCGGCGTTGGCACCGAGCCGCGCGGGGGAGTCGTGATTGCCGCTCGACAGCACGACCTGCGCGCCCGCGTCGCGGATCGACTGCAGCGCGCGCGTGAGCGCCTCGACGTGCCGGCCGGCGGGCATCGCCGAGTCGTAGACGTCGCCCGCGACGAGCACGACGTCGATGCGCTCTCGGCGAACGGTCGCGGCGAGCTCCTCGAGCACCGTCCGGAGCGCGTCGACCGTGTCCGCACCGTGGAACGTGCGCCCGACGTGCCAGTCGGAGGTGTGGAGCAGCCGCATGCCACCACGGTAGGGCCGGGCGCCGACGTCGTCCGGGTGCGGCGCGCGCCGGTAGGCTGGCAGGAGCCCCTTGCCCG
>Ga0213831_1000870_pt1 | contig 12778 bp, 11 predicted proteins | sample SWATP12_FD_163421 | JGI IMG/M metagenome (GOLD analysis project Ga0213831, IMG submission 163421) | Coastal seawater microbial communities from Marineland, Florida, United States - SWA TP1 #2 | ecosystem: Environmental > Aquatic > Marine > Coastal | place: USA: Florida | collected 2016-08-06 | reverse complement strand
AGAGTTTTTACTCATTCCTATATTTCATACCTATATAACTCTCGAGTATATAAAGTTCATTTTTTAAACACTTCTATTCTTGACGCGTGTTTAAAATTTGCTCATAACATACTCAATATTGTGCAACTTTTGTGCAATAGCGGTTGTTAGACAGTTTAAGGAAATAATTATGATACTAAATCACTTATGGGGTCTCTACGCGCATCCAGTCGAAGAGTGGCACACGATTGACCAACGCCACGAAAGCTTCAAGTATTCGATGTCTCATATCATGATCATCGCACTCATCCCTTCTATTTGTGCTTATTTTTCAGTGACCGAAATGGGTTGGAGTGTTGGCGTAGGTGAACGCCTCAGAATGACAGCAGAATCTGCAATGTTTGTGTCTGTCGGTATGTACTTCGCGTTAATTGCTGGCGTCTTTATGTTAGCGTACTTGGCACATTGGATGGCACATACTTTCGGCGCAGAACCGACCTACACCCAAACACTCGAACTTGCGGCATACACAGCGACACCTTTATTCATGGCTGGTTTTGGCGCTTTATACCCAGAAATATGGTTCGTTATGATGGTCGGCTTAGGCGGACTAACTTACTCGGTTTATCTGCTCTATGCAGGCGTTCCGATTCTGATGCACATACCTGAAGAGCGAGGGTTTATATACTCTAGCTCAGTGGTGACGTGTGGTTTGATATTGCTCGTTTGCATCATGACAGCGTTTGCGATGTTTTGGAGTTCAGGCTTCGCTCCTGCGTTTAGCCACTAATTAGTCAAAATCACAGATAAAAAAAGCCTGCTTGTATGCAGGCTTTTTCTTTTTTAAATACCAACTTAAGCTTTACGCCACGTTGTCCCCTGCGGGCCATCTTCCAACACAACGCCCATCGCAGAAAGTGCGTCTCTTGCTTCATCAGCAGCGGCCCAATCTTTGTCAGCGCGCGCGGTATTTCGCTTGACGATGAGCGCTTCAATCACACTCGCTTCGTCATCATCTTGTTCACCTTGAAAAAATGTCTCAGCATCAGTTTGCAATACACCAAGCACTTCGCCCAAGCGTACTAATACACCAGCTAAATCTGCCGCTTGATGTTGATCAGTTGCTTTTACTTTGTTGAGCTCTTTTACTAACTCAAACAACACAGACAAGGCTTCTGGCGTATTAAAGTCATCATCCATTACCTTGTTAAATCGCTCAACATAGACATTGCCTTCAAGTTCAACATCTCGGTTGACTTCAACACCGCGAATTGCGGTATACAGCCTTTCAAGACCCGCTTTGGCTTGCTTTAAATTGTCATCAGAATAGTTGAGTTGGCTGCGGTAATGACCCGATAGTAGGAAATAGCGAACAGTTTCTGCGTCGTATTGCTTTAACACTTCACGAACAGTGAAAAAGTTGTTCAACGACTTAGACATCTTTTCATTATCGACTTGGACCATCCCTGTATGCACCCAATAATTCACATAAGGCGTGTCAAATGCACAGCAAGACTGGGCAATTTCATTTTCGTGGTGTGGGAACGTCAAATCTGAGCCACCGCCATGAATGTCAAAATGGTGACCTAAATGTTTTGAGTTCATTGCAGAACACTCGATGTGCCAACCAGGGCGGCCTTCGCCCCAAGGTGAATTCCAACTTGGTTCACCAGGTTTTGCCAACTTCCACAATACAAAATCAAGCGGGTCGCGTTTGGCGTCATCAACATCAACACGCGCACCAGCAACAAGCTGCTCCAAATCTTGACGTCCCAAGCGGCCATACTCTTTGTAAGTTGAAACTTCAAACATCACATCGCCATTTTTGGCGACGTAAGCATGCTCTTTCGCGATTAAACGTTCAATAACATCGATAATCTCTGGCATGTGCGTCGTGACTCGAGGCTCAATATCTGCAGGCAGCATATTCAAAGCATCAAAATCTTCATGCATCATCGCAATAGTACGAGCGGTCAACTCATCACACGTTTCATTATTTTCGGCTGCACGTTTGATGATCTTGTCATCTACGTCGGTAATATTTCTAACGTAATTTACATCGAAACCGCGATGCTCCAAATATCTGTGCATTACATCAAAGGCAACATAAGTTCGGCCGTGTCCCATGTGCAACAAGTCATACACAGTGATGCCACACACGTACATGCCAACTTTGCCAGGAACCAAAGGTTTAAACTCTTCTTTTTGACGTGTCAGTGTGTTGTATATGCGTAACATTAATTTTCCTAAATTAAGACTGTAATCGTTTGAATCCGCGGCATTCTATCAAAGTACCACGGTTTTTCACTCAGATATTTTATCTAGAGCAAATATAGCAGTTGATCTAAACCACCAGTACGCACGCTAGCATCAGCCTTTTCTCGAACCAAAGGCTTAGCGTGGAAGGCCATGCCTAAATTTGCCGCATCCATCATAACCAAATCGTTGGCACCGTCCCCCATGGCAACCGTTTGGCTCATATCTATGCCCCAATCTTGAGCGAGTTCACGTACGGTATCTGCTTTTACCTGGGCATCAACTATTCGACCATGAACTTCGCCTGTTAATTTCTGGTTTTCCATGCCCAATTGATTAGCTACGGTTTTATCCAGGCCAAGTTGTTCCTTCAGCGCTTCTGTCATGTAGGTAAAGCCACCAGACGCAATAACAACTCGCCAATGATTGGCTTTCAGTGCTTCAACCAAGTTTTCCAAACCAGGCATCAACGGTAAGTTATTCGCAACCTGATCGATAATTTCCACGGGTGCGTCTTTGAGCGTCTTAACTCGTGCCCGCAGGCTTTCTGCAAAGTCCAGTTCACCTCGCATTGCAGCGGCGGTGACTTTCGCAACTTGTTCCCCTACCCCAGCAAGCTTGGCGATTTCGTCGATACATTCAATTTCAATGGCCGTAGAGTCCATATCCATGACAATGAGACCTGGTTTAGAAAGTGTCGGCGCGTCCTTAATAAAACAAGCCTCAAACCCATTATTTTCAGCAAAGCCAACGATTTCCAATTTCTGCTCAGATGTGAGTGGTTGTTCTAAATAAAAAACGACTGCACCGTCCAAACTCTTTGTTGGTTTCACCAATTGAGACGCCGAGATTTCAATGTTGTTTAACTTTAACTGGCACTGCACGTTGCGGATATGCTGCCAAGAGATATCGCCAAATACCACGAGCTTGTTATTGGTTTTACCGTTTTCCGCTGGCACAAAATGCGCGAATGCAACCTCAAGGCAATCACAGTCAACAGCATTGGCTGTTTTATCTTGCCAACCCCAAACGAAAGTTTTTGTCGTGCTCAAGTCCACCAGGGCTTCTGCCAGGGTCATTTTTTTTAAATTAAAAAGAATGGGTTGCGATACTGAGGTCATTGCGGTCTCTGAGTTATAGATATAAGATTTTTAATATCGCGCTAGAATAACTTAAAGTACATTGCTTTTTAACGGATAAATCAGCAATATTTTGTTAACTGACCAAACTAATTTTTATATATGAGTAAAAAAGTTACCTATATCAAAACCTCTTCGATCAACAAGAAGTTTCTTCAGCTGTTTGTTGCAGTCACCTTGTTATTCGTGTCTCTGAACATCTGGGTCGGTATCAGCTCATCTGGGAAAACGCTCATATCAGAAAACACCGATGTTCTGGCGGACAATATTCTCCAACAGACGACGTTTAGTGCGGCAAGTTACATTCAAAGCGACGATCTTAGTGGGTTAGAGTTGCTCACAGCGTCTGCGCTTAAGTCTGAGTATATTTATGAAATGGTGGTCTATGATGACCGTGGCGTGGTTTTGAGCCAAAGTGAAAACGCGCTTCCCACCAAACAACGATTTTTGACCCTCGAAGCAGAGCTAGAGACACAGAAACCCATTCCTTTTGTCCAAGAGATTCGGGGCGAGAACCAAGAACTGTTAGGTTTTGTAAGAATAACCGTACTCGGCAGCCAGTTACAGCAACAAGGCAGTTTATTCATTCACTCTGTGCTGAAAGACATCTTGCTGTTGGCATTATTTTCAGGTGTGATTGGCTACTTACTGACCATTGGACTGCGGCCTTTTTCAGCAAACGCATTTATTCTCAAAGAATAATTTTATATAGAAAAAACATCACGGGTGTTTTGGGCAGTTACTTTCGCAACCTCTTCGACGTCTAGTTGGCGTAATTCCGCCAAAATGGCAGCGATGTTGGCAATTCTACTGGGTTCATTTCGTTGACCTTGATAACCATGTAAAGGCATGTCAGGGGCATCCGTTTCGAGAACAATATGTTTTAGGTCAATTTGCTCAAACACCTTTCTCGTTTTATTTGACCTGTCATAAGATATGGTGCCGCCACAGCCTAGCTTAAAACCAAGATTTATATATTTTTCAGCATCTTGTAAACTGCCACTAAAAGCATGGATGGTACCGCCAAACTCTGGTTTTACGCGCTTAAAACATGACATGATGTGATGATGTGACTTTCGGTGGTGCACAATGAGCGGCTTTTGTGTTTTGTTGGCCACCGAAATATGCTGCTCAAAAATTTCCATCTGTTTAGGTAAATTCGGTTGAGTTGCATCAATACCGCACTCACCGACAGCGATACACTCAAAGCTAGACGCCCATTGCAACAAAACGTCTTCGGTAAAGTCTTCTGACTGTGCGATAAAATACGGGTGCAAACCATAGGACACAGAGACGCAGTCGTAAGCCTGAGCAAGCGCTCTTGCTCTTGGCCAAGTAGCAACACTTACTCCAGGGACAATGAACTGATTAATACCTGAATTTAGTGCCCTGCCCAAGACTTCCGCACGATCTGCGTCAAACTCAGTAAAGTCCAAATGGGCATGGGAATCAATCATGTTATGGCGCAAGTCGACTTGTGCTCCAACCGTCTGGCGTGCGTGTATACAAGATTCTGTCGTGGAGTCGATGCGCCCCGCCCTGCCAAAACTCGATCTTATTGGGTATTACTTTATATCCTCCCCAAAACTCAGGTGCGGGTATTTCTCCGTCGGCAAACTTCTGTTTCATTTGACCAACAAGTTGCATCAAGGCGTTACGAGAGCTGACCGGTCGAGACTGCTCAGATGCCCAGGCAGCCAATTGGCTTTCTTTTGGGCGTGACAAAAAGTATTTGGCGTTTTCCAACTTCGACAGTGGCTGCGCCTCGCCGAATACAATGACCTGTCGCTCTAAAGGGTGCCAAGGAAAGTGTAAACAGATCTTATTATTGTCTTCTAACTCTCGCGCTTTACGGCTACCCAAGTTGGTGAAAAATGTGAAGCCTTCATCGTCTGTTTGCTTCAACAGCACAATGCGTTGTGATGGCTGACCATCGGCGTCTACCGTCGCCACAACCATTGCTGTGGGATCTTGCAATTTGGCTTCAATTGCTTGTTTAAGCCATAATTCAAACTGCGCCATCGGAGAACTTTCAACGCTGTCTTCCGTTAAATGACTTTGTAAATATTCGCGTCTTTCGTCAGACAAATCCATAAATTTCCTCAGATAATTGTTCACACAAGACATTTGATCTTATGCTCGCTAGTATAAGTTAACTATACGTAACGAAACACTATTTTGTTCAACAAAGGGAGATTTCAAATGCAGTATGCAATCAACGGCCACTGCCCCAAAACATTAACCGATGACTACTTTATTGCTCCCAGCGCCGATGTCATTGGCGACGTCGAAATTGGCGACAAAGTCAGTATTTGGTTTCAATGTGTGCTTCGTGGGGATAACGACACAATCTCAATAGGTGCTGGCACTAACATTCAGGACGGCAGCATTATTCATGTAGACGAAGGTGTACCGTGCAAAATTGGCGAAGGCGTAACCGTCGGTCACAAAGTAATGTTGCACGGCTGTACTATTGGCGACAACACGCTGATTGGGATGAACGCCACTGTTTTAAACGGCGCTATCATTGGCAAAAATTGCATTATCGGGGCGGGCGCGTTGATAACCGAAGGAAAACAAATCCCCGACAACAGCCTAGTCATGGGTGCCCCTGGTAAGGTAGTAAAACAAGTGACCCAAGAGCAAGCGGAACTGCTGAAGGCATCTAGCGCGCATTATGTTAGAAATGGCGAAAATTACCGCCATCACCTGAGCAAAATGAATTTCGAATAATTACGCAAAAACGGTGACAACTTGACGGGAAATCGCGAACAGTTCACCGTTTTCATCCCAAAAGTTGGCTTCTTCATGGCCATAACCATCTCGAATGTGGCGAGCGTCCGTGTGGCTTGCAATCCAAGCGTCTGGAGCGATATTTACCTTTGGGTTGATGAACTCTAAATCCCAACTCATTGTGCTGGCTGGTGCAGGCAATCGCAACATTTGAAACATGGTTGGAGGCCATGCATCCATGATGGCAATTAGGTAGGCCATTTTCATTTTTTCTGGGGCTCTTTTCAGCCTCGACCAACCATGCAGCACAGCTTCACTGTTTTTCTTAAAGGAAAAATCGCCCTTCTCTAGTGCTAGGTCAAAATGTTGAATAAAGTTCGGTACAACTTTTGGGATTTTAGGAATGAATTTGGCTTTTTTAGGAACTGGCATGTCATGTCTATCTCCAGCTTTATAATCGAGCTTGGACTCACGGCTAACACCAAAACACACTTGAGCCATAACGCCAACTTGACCGTTTTGTTCTACTTTAGCGACAATTTGCGTCACGTTCTTGCCCGTTCGTAACACTTCCGCAGTTACTTGCAGCTCGACGTCAGGCGCCAGTGGACCAATAAAATTACAATGAAACGAACGAACTTCCCGTTCGTCTTCGATCAGATTTTCTGCTGCTTGATAGGCTAGCGCCGCAGACATGCCACCATAAACGGTTCGGCCCTGAGCCCAGGTATTGGGTATGGTCACGTGATAAGAATGCTGTTTCTGTTGAAACGGAGAAAAAACGAGATCGATAGACATGGAACACCTCAACTGGTCAGATGAGATGAGTCTAGCTAACAATACCCTGTAATTAAAGTACTAAATTGCTTTGACCAATAAAAAGCCTGCAAAATGCAGGCTTTATCAGGAAGCTAGTAGGTTTACTCAGCAGCACGCTGCTCTAGAATTTCTACTGCCGGTAGCTTTTTGCCTTCGACAAATTCAAGGAACGCGCCGCCGCCAGTTGAGATGTAAGAGATTTTGTCGGCCAAGCCGTACTTGTCTATTGCGGCTAACGTATCGCCACCACCGGCCACAGAAAACGCGTCGCTTTCGGCAATCGCCTGTGCAACGACTTCAGTACCTTTGGCAAAGTTATCAAACTCAAATACACCACATGGACCGTTCCATAAAATGGTTTTCGCGCTTCTTAACACTTCCGCCAATGCTTGTGCTGAGTCTGGGCCCAAATCCAAGATTTGCTCGCCGTCCAATACTTGGTCAACTGCTTTGATGGTCGCTTCTGCGGTTTCAGAAAACTCTGTCGCGACACGAACATCGGTTACTTCTGGAATATCCAAGTCAGACATAAGCTTTTGTGCCTGAGGGATCAAGTCGGCTTCATAAAGTGAGTCAGCTACGTTGTGGCCGCGCGCGGCAACGAATGTATTAGAAATACCGCCACCAACGATTAGCTGGTCACAGACTTTAGATAGCGCTTCTAATACCGTAAGTTTAGTTGATACTTTTGAACCACCTACAACCGCGACTAGCGGGCGAGCTGGGTTATCTAGTGCTTTACCTAAGGCTTGCAATTCGCCAGCCAACAATGGGCCTGCGCACGCTACAGGAGCGAATTTGGCGACACCATGAGTTGAGCCTTGTGCTCGGTGTGCAGTACCAAACGCATCCATAACAAAGACATCGCAAAGTGCCGCATATTTTTTCGCAAGTTCATCAGCATTTTTCTTTTCACCAACATTAAAGCGAACGTTCTCAAGAATAACCACTTCGCCTTCTGCTACTTCAACGCCGTCTAAGTAATCTTTTTCTAAGCGAACGGTTGCTTCTAACTTCTCAGACAAATAATTTACAACCGGAGCCATAGAATACTCGTCCGCGTACTCACCTTCTGTTGGACGACCTAAATGAGACATAACCAAAACTTTTGCACCTTTTTCTAATGCAAGTTTGATGGTAGGCAACGACGCCTCAATACGAACCGCTGACGTGACAACGCCATCTTTAACAGGGACATTTAAGTCTTCACGGATCAATACACGTTTACCTTGAAGATCCAAATCCGCCATCTTTAAAACTGACATGGTTGTTTCCTTAAATTGTTGAATATTCTATTTGAGTAAAATTTATAAAAATCGTTTTAATTCGAGTGCTGTGTCCAACATACGGTTGGCAAAGCCCCATTCGTTATCACACCATACGAGCAACTTCAGTAAGCGCTTGTGACTGACTCGGGTTTGATTTCCATCCACTATTGCAGAGTGGGGATCATGATTAAAATCCACCGATACTAATGGCTCTTCAGTGTAGCCAAGAATGCCCGCCAGGCCGTTATTTTGAGAACGCTTAATTGCGTCATTAACTTGCGAAATATCTACGTCGGTGTTGACCGTTAAACTGACGTCCATTGCGGTGACATTTATTGTCGGCACACGCACAGCGATGGCTTCAAAACGCCCAGCAAACTTCGGCAAAATCCGCTCGATTCCAACCGCCAGTTTAGTAGATACGGGAATAATGCTCTGACTCGCTGCACGGGTTCTGTATAAGTCGCTGTGGTAAGCATCAATCACTTGTTGGTCATGCATGGATGAGTGAATCGTGGTGATGGTACCGCTGTCGACGCCAAATGCTTTATCAATTGCTTGGATAACCGGGACCACACAATTGGTTGTACATGAGCCATTTGAAATGACGTTGTGCTCCGCCGTCAGCGTGTGCTGATTAATACCAAAAATAATCGTATTGTCGACGTCCGGGTCCGCAGGATGAGAATAAATGACTTTTTTTGCGCCAGCCGCAAGGTGGGCTCTGCCGTCTTCTTGACTGTGATAGATACCAGTGCAATCGAGGACTACATCGACCTTCAACTCAGCCCAAGGCAGAGCAGAGATTTTTTGCTCGTTGAGCAGCTTTATTTCGCTTCCCGCTACACAAAGATTTTGCTCAGACGTCAATTCTACATCAAACGCAAACCGCCCATGCGAGGTATCGTACTTAAGTAAATGGGCAATGCCCTTGGCATCCGCCAATTCATTGACCGCAACAATCTCGATCTCCGTCTCTCTTCCAGTTTCAAATAAAGCACGCAAAACATTGCGGCCAATGCGACCAAAGCCATTAATGGCGATGCGAAGTGGAGCAGAAGACGACATAATACCTCGAGTCAAAATTGCATGAATGAGAGCAAAACGCTTGAAAATAAAAAAGCGGGCATATGATACCCGCTTTTCGCTGTTTGTTAAGCCTAAAGACGCTTTATAGGCTCTTTACCGTGGCAACTACGTTTTCCACTGTGAAACCAAAGTGCTCCATTAGCGCTCCACCAGGTGCTGACTCACCAAATGTCGTCATACCGACGACTTTACCAGCAAGGCCAACATACTTGTTCCAGTAGTCAACGTGAGCCGCTTCGATGGCGACGCGCTTCACAACTGATGCTGGTAATACAGACTCTTTGTATTCTGCGTCTTGAGCATCAAACACATTCGTACATGGCATAGAGACTACGCGAGCAGCAATGCCCTGCTCTTTTAATGCGAACGCCGATTGTACGGCTAAGTCGACTTCAGAACCCGTCGCGATAAGGATCACATCTGGCGTTGAATCAGTATCAACCAATACATAACCACCCTTTTCAATTTGCGCGACTTGCTGTGCTGAACGCGCCTGATGTGCAAGGCCTTGGCGAGAGAACACTAACGCTGAAGGGCCTTCTTTGTATTCTACGGCAGCCTTCCACGCAATCACAGATTCCGCAGCATCAGCAGGACGCCAAGTTTGTAGTTTTGGTGTCATACGTAAGTTAGCAAGCTGTTCAATCGGTTGGTGCGTAGGACCGTCTTCACCTTGGCCAATCGAGTCGTGTGTGTATACGAAGATATTCTGAATACCCATCAACGCTGACATACGAACTGCGTTACGAGCATATTCCATAAACATCAAGAACGTTGCGCCGTAATTAATAAAGCCGCCATGTAGCGAAATACCATTCATAATACCGCTCATGCCGAACTCACGCACACCGTAAAAGATGTAGTTGCCTGCAGGGTCGTCTTGAATGCCCTTTGAACCAGACCAAAGCGTCAAATTAGAACCGGCTAAATCCGCTGAGCCGCCCAATAACTCTGGTAACATTGAACCAAACTGTTCAATTGTATTTTGTGACGCTTTACGAGACGCAACTTTCTCTGCTTTTTCTTGGGTTTCAACTGCAAACGCATAAGCTTTCTCAGCAAAGTCTTCAGGTAGTTCACCTAAAATAACGCGACGTTCAAACTCAGCGGCAAGCTCAGGGTGAGCGTTTTTATAGGCAACAAATCGTTCGTTCCAATCGCTTTCAGCACGACTTCCGGCTTCTTTAGCGTCCCACTCGGCATAAACATCTGCTGGCACCTCAAATGGCGCATGTGGCCAACTTAGAAATTCACGAGCCGCCGCGATTTCTTCCGCGCCTAACGGGGCTCCGTGACAATTGTGAGTACCTTGTTTATTTGGAGAGCCAAAGCCAATGGTAGTCTTACAACAAATCATTGACGGTTTATCCGTTACCGCTTGCGCTTCTTTAATTGCGGCAGCAACCGCTACAGGGTCATGCCCATCAACATCGGCAATAACGTGCCAGCCGTAGGATTCAAAGCGAGCAGGAGTATCATCACTGAACCAACCTTCGACTTCACCATCAATAGAAATGCCGTTGTCATCCCAAAACGCCAACAATTTTCCTAGACCTAATGTGCCAGCCAAAGAACACGCTTCGTGAGAAATACCTTCCATTAGGCAGCCATCACCCAAGAAACAGTAAGTGAAGTGATCTACTACGTCATGACCGTCGCGGTTAAATTGAGCGGCAAGTGTTTTCTCAGCAATGGCCATACCCACTGCGTTAGAAATACCAGCGCCTAAAGGACCAGTCGTTGTTTCAACCCCAGGAGTGTAACCATACTCTGGGTGACCTGGTGTTTTTGAATGCAGTTGACGAAAGTTTTTCAATTCTTCAATCGGTAAATCATAACCACTTAAGTGCAAAAGTGAATAAATAAGCATAGAGCCATGACCATTGGATAGAATAAATCGGTCACGGTCTGCCCAATTCGGATTCACAGGGTTGTGTTTTAGAAAATCGCGCCATAATACTTCGGCAATATCCGCCATTCCCATCGGTGCTCCTGGGTGGCCTGAATTCGCTTGTTGTACTGCGTCCATACTTAAAGCACGTATGGCATTGGCTAATTCACGTTTTGAAGTCATGGTTTATCCTGAATTTATTATTTTGATGCGTTGTGAGTTGCGCTATTTGACCTAAATTCGGGCATTAAAGCAATGACTCTATAGAAAAACTTTAAAAACGTAATTCAACAAATAAGAACGATAATTTCTAACCAATTGATTCGGATCAATTATGAATTATTACAATTATGTTACAGAGGCGGTTTAAACTCCTCGTATTATTTTGGTAGTATCTTTTCCCTTCAGAATTCTTGTAAACGGTTACACAACGTAGCCCGCTGTCGTCAAGGGCTAATAAGCTAATGAAAAATAAAGTTCTTTTACTAGATAACTCGCCAAACTTAGGAGCGCTCCTTCGTCAGGAGTTGTCCCCTAGTCATGAGTTGGTCTGTTTAAAGGATGCCGAAGAGTTGTTCGATGTGGTTGATAATTCATCAGAGTTGCAAACCGTTATAATAAATTCCGAATTATTTTCAGAGCCCGGCCCGAGTGTCGTTGCCAAACTAAGGTCCGCGATAGAAGATCCTATTGTGAGCATCGTTGCCCTTGCCAACGAAATTTCTGATGAAACGGTATTATCTCTGTTTGAAGCGGGCGCGACTGACTTCGTTAACCTCAGTCGACCGTCTGATGTGATTTTAAATCGGATCAAAAACCATCTTACTTACACCAGCAAAGTGCAGAGCTTAGCCATTGAAGAAGTTAAGTTGACCGAATTGGTGAATACAACGATGATGCAATCGTCTTTTTACGGTGCCTGTCTAGATCTTGTTTCAGAACTGCAGTTCGTCGATGATGAAGAACAAATTGCGGTCTATCTGTTTGACTTCATGCAACAATATGGAATCCACAGTGCCATTTCCTTTGAAGCACCAAACAACAACCTTAACTTCGATCAGCAAACTTTCTATTGCAGCCCTTTAGAAGAACAAGTATTTGAGCTGTTAAAGAGTAAAGGTAGGATTTTTGAGTTTGGTAACCGCGCAGTATTCAATTCGCCTTGTGTTTCGCTACTTATTAAAAACATGCCGGAGAAACACACCGTTAACTATGGTTTATTCATCGACATTTTTGCCAAGCTCATCCCATCAATTGAAATGAGTTTTAAAAACCTACTGAATAAGAAAACCCTTCACTCAACCCAAGAACAGCTTAAATCTACGGTTGAAAAAGTCAAAGACGCTGTGATGGAGTTACAAACCAACAAGCAGCGACTCATGGATAAAATGATCCTAGATATCGGCCTCAGTTTTCACAATTACGAGTTCACTGATGCACAAGAAGCATTTTTAACTGAGTTAATTGAATCTAACGTTGTGCAACAAACGGAAAACCACGAAATGTTTTTCGATATCAACCAGCAGTTAGAGGCCATTGTTGGCTCTCTTGCGCAAGTTAAAAACGAGCCTAAAGAAAACGCGCAACCGTCAGTGCCGATTGGC
>Ga0213831_1000869_pt1 | contig 12798 bp, 13 predicted proteins | sample SWATP12_FD_163421 | JGI IMG/M metagenome (GOLD analysis project Ga0213831, IMG submission 163421) | Coastal seawater microbial communities from Marineland, Florida, United States - SWA TP1 #2 | ecosystem: Environmental > Aquatic > Marine > Coastal | place: USA: Florida | collected 2016-08-06 | reverse complement strand
AACATTGCCGATTTTGATCCGGAATTAGCCGCAGCGATTGATAAAGAGAATCAACGCCAGGAGCACCACATCGAGCTAATTGCCTCTGAAAACTATTGCAGCCCTCGAGTAATGGAGGCCCAGGGGTCGCAGTTAACCAATAAATACGCTGAAGGTTATCCTGGTAAGCGTTACTACGGTGGCTGCGAGCACGTAGACATTGTTGAAGACTTAGCCATTGAGCGTGCCAAGCAGCTGTTTGGTGCCGAATACGCCAATGTTCAGCCGCATTCTGGTTCGCAGGCAAACTCTGCCGTCTTTATGGCGCTGCTTAACGCTGGTGATACCGTACTGGGTATGAGCCTGTCTGAAGGCGGTCACTTGACCCACGGCGCCAGCGTAAACTTCTCTGGTAAAACCTATAATGCAGTGCAGTACGGTTTAAACGAAGAAACCGGCGAAATTGACTACGAACAGGTTGAAGCGCTGGCTGAAGAGCACAAGCCAAAAATGATCATTGGTGGCTTTTCTGCTTACTCTGGTATTGTTGACTGGCAACGTTTCCGTGCCATTGCCGATAAAGTAGGTGCCTTCCTGCTGGTCGACATGGCTCACGTAGCGGGTCTTGTTGCTGCCGGGGTGTATCCTAACCCGTTGCCACATGCACACGTAGTCACTACCACAACGCATAAAACCTTAGCGGGTCCACGCGGTGGTCTGATCCTGTCTGCCTGTGGTGATGAAACTATTTATAAAAAGCTTAACAGCTCAGTCTTCCCGGGTAACCAGGGTGGCCCGCTGTGCCATGTTATTGCTGCGAAAGCCGTTGCTTTCAAAGAAGCGTTACAGCCAGACTTTAAAGCTTATCAACAGCAGGTCGTTACCAATGCCAAAGCCATGGTAAGCGTGATGCAGGAGCGCGGTTATAAAATCGTTTCTAACGGTACTGATAACCACCTGTTCCTGTTAGACCTGATTGATAAAGATATTACCGGTAAAGATGCCGATGCCGCCCTTGGCCGTGCTAACATTACTGTTAACAAGAACTCGGTACCGAATGACCCACGTTCACCGTTTGTGACCAGTGGTCTGCGTATCGGTACACCAGCGATTACCCGTCGTGGCTTTGGCGAAAACGAAGCCAAACAGGTAGCCAGCTGGATTTGTGACGTGCTGGATAATATGGGCGACGAGAGCGTGGTTGAACGCGTTCAGCAAGAAGTGGTTGAGCTGTGCTCACGCTTCCCGGTATACGCCTAATCCAGGGAATAACGGCTCAGTAGTTACTGGCTGAGCCGGTTACTAAGCAGGAGCGTTTATGCATTGTCCCTTTTGTTCTGCCGAAGAAACCAAGGTTATTGATTCCAGGTTAGTCGCTGAAGGACATCAGGTGCGCCGGCGCCGGGAATGCGCTGAATGCCATGAACGCTTTACCACCTTTGAGAGCGCCGAACTGGTAATGCCGCGAGTCATAAAACGCGACGGCACCCGGGAGCCTTTTAACGAAGACAAACTGCGTGCAGGTTTACAACGGGCACTGGAAAAACGCCCGGTAAGCACTGAAAAAATCGAGCAGTGCGTACTGCAACTCAAATCAACACTGCGGGCAACCGGCGAGCGGGAAGTCGAAAGCGAATTGTTAGGCAATCTTATTATGGATGCCTTAAAGGAGCTGGATAAAGTGGCTTACGTGCGTTTTGCCTCGGTGTATCGTTCTTTTGAAGATATTAAAGAGTTTGGTGAAGAGATAGCCAGACTGGGGGATTAAATCCCATGCAACGCCTCAATCCCAGCCCTGCCCCTGATGAATACTGGATGGCAAAAGCCATTCAACTGGCGGCAAAAGGGCGCTTTACCACCTCTCCCAATCCTCGTGTTGGCTGCGTTATCGTTAAAGATGAAATCTGCATTGGCCAGGGATATCACATTCAGGCTGGCACGCCGCATGCCGAAGTGCATGCGCTGGTTGCCGCAGGTGACAACGCCCGTGACGCTACTGTCTATGTTACCCTCGAACCCTGTAGTCATACTGGCCGAACGCCGCCGTGCGCTGATGCGCTGATTAAAGCCGGGGTCGCAAGGGTAGTAGTGGGGATGACCGACCCTAATCCGCAGGTAAGTGGCAGTGGCATTGAACGAATCAAAGCCGCCGGTATTGCAGTGACCCAGGGTGTCTGCACAGAGCAAGCCAGGGCACTTAATCCGGGATTTATTAAGCGAATGCAACAAAACTTGCCCTGGGTAAGAGTTAAATTAGGTGTCAGCCTGGACGGTAAAATAGCGCTGGCTAACGGTGCGAGCAAGTGGATCACCGGCGCTGCGGCGCGACGTGATGTACAGCGACTGCGGGCGCAAAGCTGCGCGATCATTACCGGCAGTGGTACGGTGATTGCCGATAACCCGAGTATGCTTGTGCGCCCTGAGCAGGCTGACCTCGACAATTATCCGCTTTCCACAGTACGACAACCGTTGCGGGTGGTGATTGATTCGCAGGAAAGACTCACGCCAAACTGGCTGATGTTTAACGATGGCCACCCGGTATTGCTGGTGAACCAGCATTTTCGGTCGGGGTTTAGTCAGGACGTTGAGCAGTGTCAGTTACCGTTATCCGCAGCAGGAAAGATTGATTTACATCTGCTGCTCGCTGAACTGGCTGAGCGCGGCATTAATGAAGTGTTAGTAGAATCCGGTGCTGGCCTGGCCGGGGCCTTTATGGCCAATGGACTGGTGGATGAGTTGATCGTTTACCAGGCGCCTAAGTTGCTTGGCGACAAAGGCGTATCGATGCTCACTCTGCCGGATTATGACCAGGTAAGTGAGACGCCGGACTTGAAATTAACCGACATCAGACATATAGCAGAAGACATCCGGTTGACCTACCAATTAGCCGTCGACAAGTCATCATAAAGAACACGAGAAGACATTATGTTCACTGGAATTATTGAAGCGCTCGGAACCATCGAATCCATGGTCGACCAGGGCGAGTCCATTCGTCTTAAAGTTGGCGTGGGTAAGCTGGATATGTCCGACGTGGCACTGGGAGACAGCATTGCTACCAATGGCGTTTGTCTTACTGTTGTTGATTACAGTTCGCATCATTATAGTGCGGACGTTTCTGCCGAGACTATCCGCCTGACCGGTTTTGCCCAGTATAAACCGGGCACCCAGGTAAATCTGGAGAAAGCCATGCAGGTAAGCTCGCGCTTCGGTGGGCATATTGTCTCCGGCCACGTTGACGGTGTGGGCGAAGTGTCCCGTATTATTCAACACAGCGATTACGTAGAAATCTGGATCGACGCGCCGGATGATCTGGCAAAATATATTGCCCACAAGGGCAGTATCACGGTTGATGGCGTTAGTCTTACCGTAAACAAAGTGAACGGCAGCGAGTTTATGCTATGGATCATTCCTCATACGCTGCAGGAAACGGTGCTGGGCACTTATAAAACCGGTACCAGAGTGAATTTGGAAGTGGACGTTATCGCCCGCTATCTGGAGCGACTGATGCTAGGCGACAAAGCCGCCAGCAAAAAAAATGACATCAGTCTGGAATTTCTCGCCGAACACGGCTATCTAAAAAAATAACCCTACAAGACTTTATATTTATGGCACTTAATAGCACCGCTGAAATAATCGAAGACATCAAACTAGGCAAGATGGTCATCCTGATGGATGACGAAGATCGCGAAAACGAAGGCGATATCATCATGGCTGCTGAGCATGTCACTCCCGAAGCCATTAACTTCATGGTAAAACACGCCCGTGGCCTGGTGTGTTTGCCGATGACGGCAGAGCGCTGTCAGCGTTTAAACCTGCCGTTGATGGTCGACCTTAATAAAGCCCAGTTTTCGACTAACTTTACGGTTTCTATTGAAGCCGCAGAGGGGGTTACCACCGGTATTTCTGCTGCCGACCGGGCCACAACCATTTTGGCGGCGGTAGCGAAAGACGCTCAGGCCAAAGACATTGTGCAACCGGGGCATATTTTTCCGCTCATTGCTAAAGAAGGCGGTGTCCTTAACCGCGCAGGTCACACCGAAGCTGGTGTGGACCTGGCCAGATTGGCGGGTTGTGAACCGGCAGCGGTCATTGTTGAGGTCTTAAACGACGATGGCAGTATGGCTCGCCGTCCGCAGCTTGAGGCGTTCGCCGCCGAACATGATATTAAAATCGGTACGATTGCCGATTTAATTGAATACCGTAACCTTAACGAAACCACGATTAAGAAGGTATCCAGTTGTCAGTTACCCACTCAGTACGGCGAGTTTGAACTGCATACCTTTAAGGATATTATCGACAACCAGCTGCATTTTGCCCTCAAAAAAGGCGATGTTCAGGCTGATGAGCCAACCCTGGTGCGGGTTCACTTGCATAACACTCTTAGCGACCTGCTGGGTTCTACCCGCGGGATTTCCCGCTCGATGACGCTACCTGATGCCATGGAGCAAATTGCCGAGGAAGGTGGTGTGCTGGTTTTGCTGGGTAAAGAAGAAGACCTGGAGTCTCAGTTACAACGCTTTGCAGCCGAAGATCGCGGCGAGCAACCGGTAGGTAAAAACTGGCAGGGTTCATCGCGTACAGTAGGTGTGGGAAGTCAGATTCTGGCCGCCATGGGCGTGCAAAAAATGCGTTTATTAAGTAAACCCATTAAATATCACGCGCTTTCCGGATTTGGCCTCGAAGTTGTTGAGTATATTCACGACTAACGATTGGGTTTTGGCGCTGTTGTGGTATACTTCGCGCCGTTTTTGACACGGGATTCATACGGGATTTGGGCTATGCAGGTTATCGAAGGTAATATTCGCGCAACAGGTAAGAAATTTGGCGTTGTTGTTTCACGTTTTAACAGCTTTGTAGTAGAAAGTTTGTTAGAAGGCGCACTGGACACGCTGGAGCGTCATGGTGAAGTCAGTGATGAAGATGTCACTCTGGTTCGTGTACCTGGTGCTTACGAGCTGCCGGTAGCGGCGAAAAAATTAGCTGAATCTAAAAAGTTCGACGCCATTATTGCCTTAGGCGCCGTGATCCGTGGCGGTACACCGCACTTTGATTTTGTTGCCGGTGAGTGCAACAAGGGCCTGGCCCAGGTATCACTGGAATACGGATTACCCGTGTCTTTTGGTGTTATCACCACAGACTCGATCGAACAAGCCATTGAGCGTTCTGGTACCAAAGCTGGTAACAAAGGCTCTGAAGCGGCCCTGGGTGCGCTTGAAATGGTGAATGTGATGTCTGCCTTAGACGACCTGGCATAAGGAAACTAACGTGAAAGTTTCTCCTCGCCGTCGGGCCCGTGAAATAGCGCTGCAAGGCGTTTACTCATGGCAAATGACCCAAAACCAGATCGACCAGATTGAACTCGCTCTGGCGACCAGCAATGACATGAAAAAAGTGGATATGAACTATTTTCAGTCCTTGCTGCGTGGGGTAGTGCGCAGTGCGTCTCAGTTAGACAGTACCATTAAGCCCTATCTTGGTCGTTTGCCCGAAGAACTGGATCCTATCGAAAAAGCGATTTTACGGTTAGCCACTTATGAACTAACCGAACAAATCGATGTCCCATACAAAGTAATTATCAACGAGGCCATCGAACTGGCCAAATCTTTTGGCGCCGAAGACAGCCACAAGTTTGTGAATGGTGCGCTGGACAAAGCGGTGAAAACCCTGCGTCCTCATGAGCGCGGCTAAGCCAGCTACCGTTGAAATCAGGGCAGGACGCCCTTCTTTTAAATTTCTCAACTTTCCGGATTACTGTGAAAGAGTTTGATCTGATAAAACAGTACTTTGCCCAACGTGGTCACGTTAGAAAAGACGTGATCCTCGGAATTGGCGATGACTGTGCTGTGACCAAAGTACCCGATAACCAACATCTGGCTGTAACCACTGACACGCTGATCAGCGGTGTTCATTTTCTCTCTGATGCACCCGCGCGCTCCGTCGCTTATAAGGCGGTAGCGGTTAATCTGAGTGACCTGGCGTCCTCCGGAGCAGAGCCTGCGTGGATAAGTTTGTCGCTGTCGTTGCCGTCATATGATGAAAACTGGATAAATGAATTCGTTAATGGTCTGTACGAGCTAACCGAGTATTATTCGGTGCAACTGATTGGTGGCGATACGGTTACCGGACCACTGGCATTAACCATTACTGCCCAGGGCTTTGTGCCACCAGACACCGAGTTGCGCCGTAGCAATGCCAAGCCCGGCGACTGGATTTATGTTACCGGCAATCTCGGTGATGCGGGAGCTGGTTTGGATATCCTTAAAGGGGAAATTGAAGCTGTTGGCGAGCACCGTGATTACCTGATTAATCGTCATTATTATCCTACTCCGAGAGTGATGGCAGGCACATCCCTGCGTCGTACAGCCAATGCCTGTATCGACGTGTCTGATGGTCTGGTGTCTGATTTAAGGCATATTCTCAAGATGTCTGGCTGCGGCGCCACTGTACATGTTGACCGACTGCCCGTGTCATCGGCTTTGTTTGAGACCGTGGGAGCCCAGCAGGCTTACCGATACGCGCTGGCGGCCGGCGATGATTACGAGCTGGTCTTTACTGTGAACGAAGAGCAGCGTGGTAATCTGGAAACGTCACTGACTAACGCTAATGTGAAAGCAACCTGTATTGGCCAGGTCAATGGTTATGTAGGTCAGTTGGACCTGAAATTGTACGATGAAAAATACGTGCTCGATGAAAGCACTGGCTACGAGCACGAGTTTTAATGGATAAAGCGCTACGCAAGCGGGTCTCAATGAAAAATCCGGTGCACTTTCTGGCACTGGGGTTTGGCAGTGGTTTAATCCCCCTGATGCCCGGTACTTTTGGCTCGCTGGCGGCATTGCCATTGCTTATCCCGTTTATCTGGCTTTCCCCCTTCGCACTGCTGATTGCCGCGGTGCTGGCCAGTGTTGTAGGGATTTATTTGTGCGGTAAAACCGCAGATGACATGCAGGTGCACGACCACGGCTCCATTGTCTGGGACGAGGTGGCCGGTATCTTACTTACCTTCCTATGGATACCTCTATCGCCACTTACCGTGTTGTTAGGCTTTGTGTTGTTCCGCTTCTTCGATATTTTAAAACCCTGGCCAATCAAACCCATTGATAAGTACCTGGCTGGTGGACTGGGCATTATGTTGGATGACGTCGTAGCCGGCATCATGGCTTGTGCCAGCCTGCATGCGATTTTACTGCTCACCGGCCTGTACTGAACCTGGCTAGCAGCATTCTTTGCTGGCTCCGGGTGCAATATTTCGATAATTTAGCTCAATCTATCATCAATATTGCACAAGGAAGGGCATTTGGCATGTTGTTACGACGCGTTACGTTACACATAAAACAACAGAACTGGTTTGCTGTACTGGTCGATTTTTTGATTGTTGTGTTGGGTGTATTCATCGGTGTTCAGGTCGCAAACTGGAACGATACTGCCAAACAGCATCAGCTTTATCAGGACGCTTTCAACCGGGTTAAGCTGGAAATTGCAACCAACATAGAAGCGGTAAAAAGAGTTCAGGCGTACTATCGCTCGCGTTTGCCTCAAGTACAACTAGCATTGGAAACATTGCGTACTTGTGGGCAGAATGGCGAATCAATAGAGTCTGTCGAAGAGACCTTTCAGTTAGTGCAAAATTACTCTCAGGTTATTCTTACCGCTCGTGATACCGAGCTATTGCTGGGGAATAATAACTTTTTGCCTTTTCAAAATTCTGAACTGCGAACGCGGTTGTCGAAACTGGCCGACTACACATATTTTTTTCATCAGGAACTGGCAATGAAAACCGATCAGATTAAGGATGTCAGGTTTCTGAGTCGGTTGCAGGCTGGTCCGGTACTGGGCTCTCCGGATGATAATCTACAAGCCATTAAAAGCGGTTCGGTGGGCAGTGCGGAACTGATAAGAAAACACCGGTTTGGCGTTCCCTTCGAACAGGCCTGTAAAGATAAACTGATCCTCGAAAAATACTACGGTTGGGAAGAAGCGGTCTATTTTCATTTTGTTGTCGGTCAGTTTACAGTGGATCACCTTACCGCTGAACTGGCCTATTTAGAGGGCTTGCCGCGCAGTTAACGGCAAGCTGGTCCGGTGTTTCGTTTATTCTTCAGGTTCAGGGCAGCCAGGCTGTAGCCGCCATCAGCCCCGTCAATAAAGTGGATATGCTCTGACTGGTAAGCAGTTATCATACAGGTAATTAGAGCGGCGCTTGCCACATGGATACCAAAAGTGATTTGTCCGGCCTGTTCCTGGCTGTTGAGGTACTCCATAATCGCCTCACGCTGTACCGGTGTGCAGCTAATACACATTTTCAGACCGTCCTCGAACTTTATAAAGTCACAGTTTGCAATGAAATCCTGTTTGTAAGCGCCCCAGTCGGTGGCATCGGTATTTATTTTACGTGACATCAGCCAGCCGCCAATCAGGTTCATAAACACCAGGTGTAGATAATACCTAAATCGGCTGACTAGCGAGTTGGTTTCTGTGCGAATGTTTATCTCGGTGGCAAGTCGGGCGGGAGACCAGGCAAACGAAAGTTGCTCTGAGGCGATCGGGTGGTAGTGTTCCCGGCCACCGGTAATCTGTTGTAAGTGTTGTAACACCTGTTCATATTGTTGCGGTGAACTGGCCTCAATAATGAGCGAGAGGGTTTCGCCATGGCGGCTTGTGACGTTGCTCCAACGACATTCAAAACCCGAGTAGTCAGCATTGGGTTGAGCACCTTCAATCAGAAAAGCCTGGTTGAGCACGGGATCTTTAAGGATCTTTTCTGCATAGCGGATCCCGCCGCCACTGAAGCAAGCTTGCTGGTAGTGTGGCGAAACCTTCAGTTTACTCACCCCGATAGTCTGGCCTGCCGCATACAGGGTAGTGGCGGGGATTAGCGCTATACGTAGCTCCAGATGGAGGCCGATAGCCCTTTGCTGGCAGGAGGTCAGACATTGCCTTAGTTGCTCTTCATTACCCGGAGGCACACAGATAGTTGCGCCATCACCGCCAAACACAAATGGCAATGCCGTATCGGTAAAACAGTTACGCACGGCAACAATCATCGCGACTGCGATGGCATTGATATCCTTATATTTGCCGCCCAACAAGGCTTCAGTGGAGCCTTTTACGTCGGATATCACTACCAGCCAGTCAGCGGGCAGTGTCGCGTAGTGACCCTGTTTGGTTAAATGACCAAGGTCATCGTATGCAGGTAATTGCTGATAAAAAGCGGGTGACTGAGTTGTGATAACTACATCCTGAACAATGCTATCTGGCGGTATGTTCAGAGTATAGAAAACGAATCAGGTTTGTCTAATGAAGCGGGCGGGGGAGTAACGCTAAAACTATTCAGCGTCGCCGGCACCGCTGGCTCGGTGCCGGTTAGATTGATCAGGCCAGATAGTCGTTTACGCGGGCAATAATACCGGTGCTATCAAGTCCCAGCTCGGCGTACATTTCCTCCTGAGTGCCCTGCAAAATAAAGCTGTCAGGCAGGCCAAGAGTCAGCACATCGGTTTTTAACCGGTTTTGCATCACGTACTCACTTACCGCGCTACCTGCACCACCCATAATGCAGCCGTCTTCCAGTGTCACAAAGCATTCGTGATTGGCTTTCAGACTGTTGAGCACGCCGGTATCCAGTGGTTTCACAAACCGCATGTCTATCAGCGTGGCGTCCAGCTCCTCGGCTGCTGCTTCGGCAAACGGCAGTAACGTACCAAAGTTTAACAGCGCGATCTTATTACCGGTTCGCAGTGTCCGGCTTTTACCAAGCGGCAGAGCCGTCATGGATTCTTCCGGAGTAATGCCTTTGCCGGCTCCGCGCGGGTATCTCACCGCCGCCGGGGCGTTGGCTATATGACCGGTATAAAGCATCTGTCGACACTCGTTTTCATCCGACGGCGTCATAACAATCATATTTGGAATACAGCGCAGGAAAGCAATATCGAAAGCACCCTGGTGAGTTGGGCCGTCCGCGCCAACAATACCCGCACGGTCGATGGCAAATAATACCGGTAGATTCTGTAAGGCGACGTCGTGAATCAGCTGGTCATAAGCTCGCTGTAAAAACGTTGAATAAATGGCCACTACGGCGTTCATTCCGTCTTTTGCCATGCCAGCGCCTAAAGTTACTGCATGTTGTTCGGCAATGGCTACATCGAAATACTGTTCGGGGAATTGTTGGGAAAAGGCAACCATGCCTGAGCCCTCACGCATCGCCGGCGTAATAGCCATCAGCTTGGGATCCTGTTTAGCCATATCGCACAGCCAGTTACCAAAGATAGCCGAAAAAGTGGGCTTGGAAGCCTTTGCTTTTGGCAGGGTCTGGTCGGCCGGATTAAACTTCGGCACGGCATGGAATTTAATCGGGTCTTTTTCAGCCTCGGGGTAGCCTTTACCTTTGCGGGTGACCACATGCAGCAGTTGCGGGCCTTTAAATTTACGCATATTACGTAAAGTGTCGACCACACCGTTGATGTCATGGCCATCAATGGGGCCAATGTAATTAAAGCCCAGCTCTTCAAAAATGGTGCCGGGCACAACCATGCCTTTAATATGTTCTTCAGCGCGGCTGGCAAACTCTTTGATCGGTGGTACATTGCTCAGCAGCTTTTTGCCACCGTCGCGAATACTGTTAAACAGGTTGCCGGTTAACAGGCGGGCCAGGTGGCTGTTTAATGCGCCGACGTTTTCGGATATCGACATTTCATTATCATTCAGCACTACCACTAAATCTTTGCTGATATCACCGGCGTGGTTCATTGCCTCAAAGGCCATCCCGGCAGTCATTGCACCATCACCAATAACAGCGACCACCTTGCGGCCCTGCTGTTCTTTGTCGGCGGCGATGGCCATGCCCAGTGCAGCACTGATTGAGGTGGATGAATGACCTACCGCAAAGGTATCGAATTCACTCTCTGGTGGCCATGGGAAAGGATGTAATCCGTCCTTTTTACGGATGGTCGACATTTGTTCGGCGCGGCCGGTAAGAATTTTATGCGGGTATGCCTGGTGACCCACATCCCAGATCAACCTGTCGAAGGGCGTGTTGTAGATATAATGCAGCGCCACGGTAAGTTCAACGGTGCCAAGACCGGAGGCAAAATGACCACTGCTCTGACTGACACAGGTAAGCAGGTACTGGCGAAGTTCGTCAGCCAGGGTCCGCAGTTTGTCCTGAGGAAGCTTACGTAATGCTTCGGGAGAACGGGCCAGAGCAAGAGTAGGATAGTGCGCTAAATCTAGAGTCATTATTTATTATTCTGATACGTTATGCGGGTACGTCGCGGTCGTTAATGACTGCGACTCACCATTAAATCGGTAAATGCAACTAAGTAATCGGTATTGTAGGGCAAACCGTCCAAGGCTTGAAGCGCCTCTTGATGTAATTTTGCCAACTCTTGTCGCGCACCGTCTAATCCCAGCAGAGAAGGAAATGTATTTTTGCCCCGAGCTTCATCTGAACCTTTCGGCTTGCCAAGTGTTTCGGTACTGGCGGTGACATCCAGAATGTCATCCTGAACCTGAAATGCGAGGCCGATACGATTAGCGAATCGGCACAGCAGCTGTAGATGGTTGCTATCGAGTTGTTCGGTTACCAGACATACCATTTCTACACAGGCCGTGAGTAACGCGCCGGTTTTTAGCTGATGCAGATGTTGTAGTTCGGCCAGGGTAATTTGCTTACCCGTGGCGGCTAAATCAATGGCCTGGCCGCCACACATACCAGAATAACCGGCAGCGCGGGCCAGAACCGCAACCAGTTTTGCGCGGCGTTGGTCGGCAAACGCACTCATAGGATGTTCGGCAACGATACTGAAAGCCTGAGTCTGCAGAGCGTCTCCGGCGAGAATGGCGGTCGCTTCGTCAAACGCAATATGGCAGGTTGGATTGCCCCGGCGCAGGTCATCATCATCCATTGCCGGCAGATCGTCATGCACCAGGGAGTAGGCATGAATACACTCGATGGCCATACTGATAGCCCGCTGGTCGTTATCCGGAATGTCGAGCATATTACCTACCAGGTGAACCAGTAGCGGACGCATCCGTTTCCCACCGTTGGTTAAGGCATATAGCATGGATTCTTTCAGGCGCGGTGCGGCATCGGGCAGATCGTTAATGAGGTCTTGCAAGCTGGCATCAAGACGTTGCTTGATGTGCTGATGCAATGAAGCAAGTTGCATGTTAGTCCTCGTTGTCTGCCGCGAAGTCCTGTAATGCGGCTTCGCCGTTTTGTTCGGTGAGTATTCTGACTTTTTGTTCAGCTTCTACCAGGGCCTTCTGGCTCAGGCGGGATAACTCGATACCGCGTTCAAATTTTTTCAGTGCCTCATGGAGTGGCAAATCGCCCTGTTCCATTTCATTGACGATGGTTTCCAGTTCGCTGATGGTTTGTTCAAATGACGGACTGGCTGCAGTGGCTTTATCGCTCACGGATCCCTCTTCTGGTCTCATTTTGCGTAGTGATGGCACATTAACCGAGGCCCGCGCGAGGGTCAAATAGTTTAGCCGCTGTATGCGAGGTTTTGCGCTGTCTGGCAGTGCCGGGCAGTGGTATTGAGATAACCGGTTATAAAATCTATAACGATATCAGTGTAGAAAAAAAAATAACTGCCGATAGAATGACTACAGTGTATTGAGTGCCAGGACGTCGGGTGACGTTAAGTATCCTTCGCCGGCTCAATGCTATAACAACTTCGCAGGTGTGAATGACTTTGTCAGACTCAGCACTACAATGTGAAAAATTCGCAGCTATATTTAACACCATGTGTTCAGTTTCGCCCTGAATAAGTGATGAAGTGAGGGAAACAAGTGGATTTAGCAACCCTGGTTGGA
>Ga0213831_1000867_pt1 | contig 12849 bp, 10 predicted proteins | sample SWATP12_FD_163421 | JGI IMG/M metagenome (GOLD analysis project Ga0213831, IMG submission 163421) | Coastal seawater microbial communities from Marineland, Florida, United States - SWA TP1 #2 | ecosystem: Environmental > Aquatic > Marine > Coastal | place: USA: Florida | collected 2016-08-06 | reverse complement strand
AAAAGCCCCCCGGACTGTTAAGTGCGGGGGGCTTTTTAAATGCTTCACTTTTCTCTAAGCACTAACTAGCCCCCGCGGTAATAATAATCACCACGACGTTAATTAGAATTAGAGAAAGTTTGTTTGTGAGCATTTATCTGTAACCAAATTCTGTTCATTTGTAGCGGAAATCTAGCCATCCCGCTGTCTTTTTCTATTAGTACCGCGCTGGGGCCTGTAAGTCAACATAAAAATCAATTCAAAAAACAGGCTAAAAAGCAATATTAAAGAAATAAATATTCAACAATTTCACATATAAAGATTTATATTTCACTATTTATTGAAAATTGAAATTTCATACCTCGTTATTTGCAATTATATGATTGATTAATTTTTAGCAATTAGATGTGATTTTTCTGCATAAAGCCGATTTAATTTAACGCCTCAAAGAAAAATTAGTTTAGTATTGAAAAAACCACGTTATGAAAAGGAAAGTTATGAAATTCGTCCAGCGTATTAATGCCCTGTTTTTTATGGTGCTACTGTTTGGTTTTAGCCAATATGCACTTGCAGAGCCGGGGTTATGGAAAGTAGAAAAAAACGGCGTTGCTTCTTATTTATTTGGTACCGTGCATGTTGGCGATAACAGCATGAAAGGCTTGCCAAGTAAGGTAACAAAAGCACTCGATAACTCAGATAAAGTCATTGTTGAGGTGGATATCAGCGCCATTTCACCGATGGAAATGCAGCGTCGCTCATTACCATTTATGATGCTGAAAAATGGCAAAACCTTACAATCTGAATTATCACCAGAAAACTATGCAAAACTGCAAAAGTACTTTGCTGATAAATCAATTGATATTGCGATGTTTAAGAACTTAGCACCGTGGGCGGTGATGGTCACCATGATGCAAATGGAGTTCCAAAACGTTGGTTTTTCAGATCAATACGGCATCGACAAGCAAGTACTTGCTTACGCTCAAGAACATAAAATTTCTATTGGTGAGCTCGAAACTCTTGAACGCCAAATGGAAATGTTTGAGCACTTAGCAATTATGAATGACAAGATGATCGAAGAAACATTCGAGCAACTTGCAGACGTAGACACCTACTTTTTTGGTCTTATCAAGGCTTGGAAATCGGGTGATATGAAAACACTTACGCAGTTTTATAACGAAAGCTTTGATGACTCTGAATATGGTCAACTAAGCGAGCAAGTGATGTTGATAGACCGTAACAACGATTGGGTTAATCAACTATCAACTCGCATCGGTAAAGAAAAGCTGTTCATTGCAGTGGGCGCTTTGCACTTACCAGAGCAACACGGCTTATTGAAGCAATTAACAGATAAAGGTTTTACCATTACCCGTATCTAAATGATTTCAATCATTAAAAAAGCGCCTTATGGCGCTTTTTTTGTGAAATCTGCCATCTCTAAATAATTGTTGATACCGGCTATTTTGTCACTCGCGTGGTGATTAACATACACCACGGTGCTGGTGCCTGCAGCGCAGATTTTTTCTATTAGTAATAACACTCGTTGCCTATTCGCTTCATCGAGGCCTAAGCAAGGCTCATCAAGGATCAATAAGTTAGGGTGTTTAACCATAGCCCGAGCAATCAACAATAAACGCTGATCACCAAAAGACAGCTGGCTAAATGAACTACTTTGTTTGTCACTTAAACCTAATAACGCTAACCACTTTTTGGCAATGGCAAGTTGCTTATCGGTGGCTTTTTGGTAAAGACCAATGCTGTCATAAAAGCCCGAAACAACCGTATTGAGCGCGGTTATACTCACTCGATAATCCATATGCAGCGCGTTAGAAATATAACCAATGTGTTGTTTAATTTGCCAAATACTCTCACCGCTTCCGCGCTGATAGCCAAACACCTTGATATCGTTGTTGTAACACTGCGGGTTATCACCTGTGATAAGGTTCAGCAAACAGGTTTTACCTGAGCCATTTTTACCTGTTAACTGCCAATGTTCGCCTTGGTTAATTTGCCAGTTTAGTTTTTCAAATACAGCCTCGCCGCCATAACTCACTGCTGCGTTATTGAGTCTTACCAGCATTGAATCCGTGAGCGGAGGCGCTTGATGGTCAATATCAGCCTCAGGTATTTGTAACTGAGTATGAGTTAGATGCAATAGCTTTAGTAAATCATCGCGCTGCTCGGGTGTAGGCTTCGCTAATTGCTCTGTGACATGACCCTCTTTAACATAGGCGTAATGATCAACAAAGTCAGGGATCTCAGTTAAGCGATTGAGCACAAAAATAAGGGTCGTTGTTTTACTAAGCTCTGCGAGTAGCTGATTAAGCCCTGCCATTGCCGTGACATCTAAACCATCAAAAGGCTCATCAAGCACAAGTAAATCTGGTCGACCTATTATGGCTTGAATCAACATCAGTTTGCGGGTTTCACCGGTCGATAAATCGCGAAATGCCTTGCTAAGTTTGTCACTAAAATCAAATAGGCTTATTAACTGCTGTAGCAAATCACTATCAAGCTGTTGCTCGTCTCGACCTGCAATAATTAACTCATAAACCGTACTCGAAGGCGTAACACCATCAATAATATCATCTTGATCTTTTGTTAGCTCAGCCGCAAGGAGCTGCTTTTGGCTGTCTGGCGAAACCAATGCTATACGCTCAAAGCTATTCTCATACTGGCCTTTTTCTATTTTCGCAAAACCGGCAATGGCAGCTGCCACGGCCGATTTACCCGCCCCATTCGCACCAAGTAAGACCCATTGCTGCAATGGCGATACATTGATATTGAGATCATCTAAATAATAAACGTCATTGCCCTGCCCCTTTAGGCTAGCTTTAACATTAACCAACTGCACTTGTTGCACTTTGAATCCTCATTCTAAGTTACCGTTAGCTTGACGTTACCGTATTCGATAAAAAATTAAAAATCGTTTAAACCTTTTTTGAACACAGCTGCGACTAAGGTATAAAAGGTCATCAACAGGAAACAGACAATGAAAAAATTACTTTGTGTAGCAGCAATTAGCTTAGCACTAACAACAACATACGCAATGGCAAAAGATTCACGTGAACTAAATCACAACTTCGCAGTGAATAGCGCAAGCCAGCTTGACATTGATTTTCCGGTGGGCAGCTTAGAGGTCGAAAGCTATGACGGTAGCGAAGTCGTCGTTACGGTTCGCATTGAACCAAAAAATGACAATAGCTGGTTCAGCTCTGATGTCGATTTATCAGATATTGAATTAAGCCACTCGCAAAGCGCCAGCTCACTTAGCTTAAAATTAGATAACGACGACATTCAACAAAACTGGCATGTAAAAATGCCTAAATCGATGGCAATTGATGTTGAACTTGGTGTTGGCGATATTGAAATTAACGACGCAAGTAATTCAGTTGAGATTGAGCTTGGTGTGGGCGCGGTAAGAATTGATAGCGCGCTTGATGACTACAAACGTATCGAGCTTGATACAGGTGTCGGCGACACTAAAATTCGCGGCTTAAAAAATGACGGTAACACTAGCCGTAAAGTGGTTAGCTCGCATTCAAGCTATCGTGGCAATGGCCAATACGATATTGAAGTCGAGGTGGGTGTTGGCGACATTAAAGTAACGAACTAATTTAACGCTTTGGTTATCCCTGTGAGCTCTCAGTAAATAAAATGCTGAGAGCTTTTTGCACTGAATCTAGCGAGATCGGTTTATATACGTGCAAGTTTGCTCCAAGCTCATATACTCGTTGCAAATCTTCATTCGATGTATTGGCGGTCACCACCAAAATTGGCACTTGTTGCCCCTGCTCATTACGAATAATATCAATCGCTTTAAAGCCATCCATAACTGGCATATTTAAATCCATAAAAATTAAATCGTAATGCTTATCTGAGGCTTTATCTGTGGCAATTAAGCCGTTTTCAGCCACATCAAAGCTGTAATTTAAATGGCTAACCATGCGACCTAAAATTTTCGCATTCAATGGGTTATCTTCCACAATTAAACAATGTAATGCTTGCGGCAGCGGCGCTGGCATTGCTGATTTAGGCGTGCTTTCTAGTTCAAAATTAATTAACACTTTCACACCTTGTGGCTCAGCATTAAGAAATTGGATTTCTCCTTTTAATGCTTTAACAATGTGCATAACCCTAAGCAGCCCCGTTTTTAAGCCTTGAAAATGTTGCTCTGAGTCATTTTCGTAGCTAAGTAAATCTGTCGGCGGCTTTTCAAAGCCTTTACCGTTATCTTGTATTTCCATTACAAAGTGCTGCTCACCTTGGCATGCAGCTGTTACGGCAATACGGCCTTGGCTTGGAGTAAATTTAACGGCATTGTTAATGATTTCAGCAACGATTTGCGTCAACCTTGCATGGTCAGTGCTCACTTCTTTATTGAGTGACTCAGCTAAGTTCACGCTCAAGGTAATACCTTTATCGTTACAGGCATATTCATAGGGTGAGATAGCTTGCTTTAATGTTGATAACAAATTGCTGCTAGTAAAACTTAACTGCCATTCTCCCGAGGTTAGCTGCTGTAAGTCCATTAATTCGTCTAGCATAGCCACCAGCCTATTAACGCAATAAAGCGCCTGCTGTTTAGTCAGTTGCTGACTGTCGCTGATATCGAGCGCTTCGATTGATGCGGTCAAACCTTGCAATGGTGTTCTAAATTCATGACTGGTACGGGCTATAAAACGCTCTTTATTTTTATTAACACGCTCAGCAAACTCTTTTTGTTCTTTGTATTTAGCAATATTTTTAGTGACCAGTTTCTCCATGGGTTTAAAAATGAAAAATAACTCAATGGCTAATAACACCATGGCGATGAGCCAAAACAATAACTCTAAAACCGCCAAAAATGTGACTTTTTGAACTGATTTTTGCTCAAGTAACTTAACCGCTTGGTCTAGCTTTGTGAGTAGTGCTTCAAGCTGATTACTAACAAATGTTGAGCGGTCCACATAGGCAAAATCATTAGTATTGTTTAATAGCTGCTGCGCTTTACTCACATAACGCTTCACGTGCTCATCTAATGCGGTAGGAGGCGAGAAGTAATGGGCCTCAAGCGCCTCATTTAAATGAATATAGTGACCTTGCTCATCCTGCTGAATTAAAAATTGATGCCCTGCAATAAATTGCTCAACGGCTTGTTCCAGTAGTCTTCGGTGTTGCTGTTGGAAATGATCGGATTCATGGTAAATGAGTGCATTGCCGTACAAGGCTATTTTTTGTGACAGCATGCGTTGCTTACCGGCAATGTTGATAACTTTGGCGTCACCCTTTTGGATATACAAAAGGCTCTGTATCAAGATAGCTGATACAGAGATCAATATGGCAATCGCCAATAACCCCCAGCGATATCGTTTTCGGATATCTGTGACTAGCTGCAACATGTTTTACTCATTATTTTTTAAAAGTAATTGTAGTTCATAGAATACAAGAAAGCCCACTTGAAGTGGGCTTTAAACATGATAGTTAACAGAAATTTATCGATTTTCGAGTCGGTTATAGTCAAATAACCCAAATTCAACGCCGCGATACTCTTTCGCTACACGGTGTAAAATATCGCTGTATTGCCAAAACTGTGGATGTGTTCGGCGAATAGCGAACTCACTTTTCAGATCTCTGTAAGCTGCTTCATCTGTTACTTTAGCAAGCCCAGCTACAAAAGCTGCAATTTGCTGGTCATTGTGTAAGTACCAAATGGCTTCTGGGTAATCACCTATGAACCCAGGCACAATCGTTACTGTATCTTCGTCATAAGCTCGTTGCCCTTCTTCATTCAATAAGCTCGAAATATTGTAATGAGCATTATGATGGATCAGGGTATAGGCCTTGTGCTTATCATCGCCATCTTTGACTAACACAAACGAAATTTGCGGTAGCAAGTTCACTGCTTTAACCGGAAGGTTGTTAATTTTAGCAAGTGGCTCAGGCACTTTCGTATAGTCGTAACGAGGGCTTAAAATTGGCTTAAGCTTCTCTTTTAGCATATTGAACAACTCTGACTGCGAGTCCATTGTTTTGTATTCAATACCCGTAGGTTGGCTAAATGACAATTCATCTTCAAAGAAACTCGTTAAGCTAGGTGGTGATTTACGATACCACTGAGCTTTAATTTCTTTGCGCTTAGCTTCTGGCAATAATGCAAGGTAGTTTGCTTCACCCTCTAAGCGTAAAAAGTCCATATACAAACGAGTTAATAACTGATGACCAATGTTGCCATACACATCAAACCCCGCCACCAGCAAGTAGTGAATACGTTCAAATAGTGCGTAGTCGAGTATCCAGGCGGTTTTTGGTTGCTGGCCTATCCAGCCCTTTACAACTGTTGCGCTATCAAAGTGGCGGAACACCGTCAGTGCTGCATTTTGGTTATGGCCATCACCCTGCCAAAGTAAATCGGTTGTTAGGTGCTGACCGTTCTCAAACATCTTATTAGCCAGTGCAACTTTGGCTGACAGGTATTTGTTTTGGCGTTTTGAATACTTCACCCAACTAGAAATCGGCAAGGCATTGCTTTCTTCTTCTGCTGGTAATGCTAAGGCATCTTCATGTTGTAACAACAATTCACCCACTTTAGGTGTCGCCGCCATTTCAGGTTTAGCAAACCCCACCCAGAACTGGTCGTTAATCACGTTTAACGCGATTTGACCTCGACAAACAGGCCCTTTAATAAAACCCATAATAATAAGCTCAGCTTCATCAAGCATAAATTGATAACGTGAGTTTACTGGGATTGCAGCAAAGGCTTTAAACGGATTTGATGCCACTTCTGGTTTATAGCTTGGCAGTTTATTTACTTGGTAATCAGCTTCAATAAATTGCGAATGTATGCGCGCAAGCTTTTCATCATTTAACGCTAAAGGTAAATGTGTTTTCGCTAAAATAGTCGAGCGGTCATGCATTAAACGGTAGTAAACACGCTCAACTTTAGGATCTTCATAAGGGCGACGGGTGCTAATGTGTTTGATCTCTTCACCCGGTGGCGTTGAAGAGCGAACCAGCTTAAAGTAGCTGTGTTTATCGCCATGCTCAGGGAAGTAAATATGCGCTAAATACCAGTGCTCATAAATATAGCGAGCAGCCAGTTGATGCTTTAAACCATCTTGATTTAAAAATGCTTCCCAACGTTCAACTTGTTTTAGTACGCCTTCTTCAGGAGGCTCAATATGAGCAAGGTAACCGCCCTTCTTAAGCCATTTAGCAAGGTGTTGAAACTCTTCGCTTGAGATCCCCGGCAAACCATATGGCATACCACTGTGTGGGTTATCTTTAGCGAATGAGTCAAATTCATTCATTGTGGTGCATGTTTGTTCACGATCGAGTGAAAAATCAAACTCATCGCCTAAAATAGCTTGCTTAGGAAGAGGGCTACTTTGCTTAAGTACTAAGGCATTATAAAGCACGCTACCCGCTAGGTTCGCTTCTTCTGTTTGTGCTCGCTCGTTAAGTACTGGCGTAAAGCCTTTTTCACGCCACTGGGCGGTAGATGTCGCATCAAACAGTAAGCGACTAGGCTCTTGGGCTAGTAAACGAGTGCCGTCATAAACACGCTCTTTGCTTAAGCCGCGATCAATACCTTCCACAGAAGATAACTTAAGCTGACATGGCGCGTCATAACAGCCGTGACAAACCACACAACGAGTGTCGAGCACCGGCTTTACATCACTTAAAAACTCCGCGCCTTCAAGTGTTGACGCAGCAACAACGCGTTCTCTAGGTTGCTCTTCACCAAACAGTTCATCGTAATGAGCAGCACCTAAATAAGCACAACCACTTAATAAAATAAGACCAAATACGGTAGTGAGGAGTTTTCTCATCCTTCCTCCTCGATATCTTCAACGTCATCGCCTAAATCGAAGGTTGGCATCATATCGACTTGCGGCGATACAAAGGTTTGGTCGTTGTCGCAACTAAGCATCGCGCTTAATAGTGGCCCACGAACGAGTGTCAGCTGCGCATCATGCTCACCATCAATCAATGCTTGATAGTTATCATTTAACGCTTCAAGACGATATTCATTAATGGCAATTGCGACACTGCTATCAACAGCTGGATTTTGGCAAAGCTGCGCGAGTAACTCTTCGCTTAGCGTTACATGTAATAGTAAATCTGGAGATTCGATATCGCGGCTGTGAAGGTTTTCATCGAAATAAAAAAGAGGAAGGGTTAAATCGCTATTTTGCTCTAATTCCATGTGCTGCTCTCTACATCAAAATGACTTTTAATTGTACGAGTATAGCAAACTATAAGTTCAATAATTAGCGAAACTTATCAGCCGTTAGCAGCTTTTTAGCTGCTAACTAACCGAATTATAAAAACAGTGAAAAATGCATTACCAAGGTAGCGTTTCGCCGTTTGAATGCCAAAATCCACCTGTGTTGCTAAGGTTTAATTCGTCAATTCGCTTGATGAGCCGCTCTGCAGCAGTTTCAGGGCTAATATCGCCGGCAAAATTAACCATTTGCGTTTGTACAAAGCCCGGATGAAATAACCCTACGGCAATTTTTTTATCTTTTAGCTCATGGGCTAAACTAACACTGGCGGCATTAAGTGCCGCTTTTGACATACGATAACCAATGTAACCGCCCGAGCCATTATCAGCAATTGAGCCCATGCGCGATGTGATCATCGCCACTTTAGCATCAATACCTAAGCTTTGCTGTAATGCATGAGTAATACGAATAGGCGCGATACTGTTCACGCTAATTTGCTTTTCGATGGCTGCAAAGTCCATGTCAGCTAATGTTTCGTTATGAAAAATACCGGCGTTGTTAATCAAAATATCAATTTTGTCGCCTTGTAAGTAATTGGCAAGTGTTGCAACATCATCGGCGTTAGATACATCAATGTTGCTAATAATTTTCACATCGAGTGCTTGAAGCTCCTCACTTGGCGTGCGAACCACTGCGGTAACACGGTAACCTTGGGCTGAATACTGTTTACAAAAATTAAGACCAATACCTTTATTGGCCCCCGTAACCACCACATGCTTAGTCATCAATCTGCTCCTTAATTAGCTTTTTATACCAATTCGCTTAATTAAATGGTCTATTTTGAGGCAAGAAAACCTCGTTGATAACAAGGCAAAAATTTCGTTATTTAGTTGTTCTAAATCAGAAATTTTTAACGCAGGTAGCGACAGGTTTAATCCCTCAAAATGACTAAGTATTATTGCGGATTGGTATTATACCCAAACCACCTCAAGGTGCGAGTTTGTGCATTTTGAGGAGGCTTAGATATATATACCTTGGGACAGATTGGCAAAAACCAAGGGCTTAAGTTAATTCATCAATGGTTGATTTAAGTATAGAAAATACGGCCCCTTGTGGATCGGTAATCACACTAAAGCGCCCAACATCTGGAATGTCTGTTGCTGGCACACAAATAGCGCCATTAAGCTGCGTTGCTTTAGCGACTGCCTGATCGCAATCTGCTACCGCAAAATACAGCATCCAGTGGGGTGGAATATCATCTGGCCATTCATTGGTCATCTCAAGCATGCCTGCTATCGGTTGCTCATCAATGGTAAATAAGGTGTAGTCCATGCCCTCCATTGGTTTCACCTCAAACTGCCATCCGAATAACTGACAATAAAAGTCACGACTTGTTTGCATGTCTTTCGACACAAGCTCAAACCAGTAAGGCAGGTTAAGCTCTTGTACTCGTTTTGCCCCGATATGCTCACCGGCTTGCCATAAGGCAAATGTTGCACCGCCTGGTTCTTGTAGCATCACCATGCGACCTGCCGTCATAACATCATGTGGCCCTGCCAATACAGTTGCACCTAATGATTTTGCCAACTCTGTGCTTTGGTCAACATCATCAACAGCAATGTACAATAACCAATGGGTTGGCATCTCGCTCATACTTTCTGGCAGTTGATACATAGCGGCAATATCATCACCTTGTTTTTTCAGCATGGTGTAATACATATCTTCGCCTATCGGCTGGTCATCAAAACTCCAGTCAAAAAGTTGCGTATAAAACTGCTTTGCAGCTTGCCAGTCTTTCGCGCATAACTCGGCCCAGCAGAAAGTACCTGCTGGGTGTTTTGTATTTATTTTTGTCATGACTGTTCCTCCTTGGTTAAACTTAAGCAACAATGGCACAATTTACCAATCAAACCAGACAATAGTTGCAACACTTCGTAGAAATAAGTAATTTTGCCTTAACTAAACAAACAATAGACTGCTCTAGAAAGCACTGAGTTACAGAGACAAAAATGCCGCTAAAAAAGCGGCATTGTAATAATTAATTAGTGATGATGGCCATGCTCACCTTTGAGCTGATTACCTTGCGCATCATAAAAACCGCTCGCGCCATGCTCAACAAACCCTAAGTTGATCATTTTAGCTAAAAACGGATCGCTTTCATTATCACCGATATCTGCGTAATCGGTTGTTTGGTAGTTATCCCATTTCGCAAACTCAGCCTGCACATTCTGTTGATTGTGGTGGCTGGATGTTAAAGTAATTTCACGGCTATATGTTGGTGTTGAAATACGAATTGCTTTGAGTAACTTTTGATTGGCAAGCCAGCTTAGCTCTATTTTGCTATCACCCTGCTGTTGTGTGTAATATTCTGTTAGCTCACAGCCTTCACCTGTGCTTTTCTGGTGCGTCATAGAGGCTAAAAACTTATCACTTACTAACTGATATTTGCTACTCCAATCTTGTTCACCTTGCACTTCCGATGGTTGATACTCAATACCACGCTGGGCATGCTGAAAATAACGAATTGGGCGAATTTGTTGATTGCGCAACTGTTGCCATAATTCAATAAACTGTGGATTCTGCTTAGCCACCTGGTGAGGCGTACGCCAAAGGGTAAAGGTGTTTTCAGTATGCTGCTTATTAGCAACTATATCTGTTGTGACCGTATAGTCTGCTTGCGTAAAACCGGTGTTCATATCGCATTGCCCTGCAACAGCAAGTGGGCTAAGTAATGAGGCAAGTAAGATGGCTGCTTTCACGGGATTCTCTTTTTGTCTTGGTTTACTTTATAACTAATTGAGTAAGGGAGGCTTAGAGCCTCCCAAGAACTCATTACTGTGCTAATTTAGCATCGGCTTGTTTAACAAGGTCAGCGGCATAATCCATAACATGGAAGATAAGGCTTTGCTCATTAGTGCCTGTTACTAAATGTGCACCTGGGCCTACTGCATACACACCCACATCTTCTGCTGCGTGTGTTTCAGAGCCTAGTGGTACGACAGCTTCTTGGTGGAAACCAGGTGTTGTTGTGTCAACATCAGTTAGATCTACACGACCCGTTACCGGCGCATAGTTATAACCTGCATCAGCATCAGTCTCATCACCTAAGTCGCGGAAACCGCCACCATTGGTATAACCAACTGTTGTGTATGGCATGTTATCTGCTGCAAGTGATGGTTCATCACTACCCACAGGTACCACTTTACCTAAGATTGGGTTACCACGTTTTGGGTAGCCAGCAATAGTAAATACGTGGCTGTGGTCAGCTGTTACTATGATTAACGTGTCTTCAATGCTGGTTTTATCAAGAGCAACTTGGACTGCTTTTGAAAGCGCAACTGTATCGCTTAGTGCATTGTAAGCATTACCAGCGTGGTGACCGTGGTCAATACGGCCAGCTTCAACTGTTAGCATGAAACCATTAGCGTTGTTGTCTAACACATCAATTGCTTTTGCTGTCATCTCAGCAAGCGAAGGCTCGCCCGCTACATCGTTTGCGCGATCGGCTTCGTATTGCATATGTGATTCATTAAATAAACCAAATACGCGCTCTGTTGACTCTGCATCGATTGCATCAAAACCTGCTTGGTCCATCACATATTGACCTGCTGGGTATTTAGCTTTCCATTCAGCTGTTAGGTCGCGACCATCTGTACGGTCACCTTCTACAGCGCTCACAGCATCAGCAGAGTTAAAAGCTGCATCTTTCGGTAAGAAATGACGACGACCGCCGCCCATCACAACTTCTAAACCATCAACATCTAGGCCTTCGTAGCGTGCTTCTAGGTTTGCTTCAAAATTAACTAATTGCGATGCAATATCTTCACAACCAGCGGTAACTGCTGCCTCTGGCATATCTGATACGTCTTCCCAGTTACGGTCGGCCGATTTTGCATACGTTGCTGCAGGTGTTGCATGAGTGATACGCGCTGTCGAAACAATACCAGTCGACTTACCGGCAATCTCTGCAAGTTCAGTAGCTGTAACTAGTTCATTACCTGCAACCGTTGCACAGTTACCACGCTCGATGTCTTCATCAACACCGATAACGCCAGCATCCGTTTTTACGCCCGATGCCATTGCTGTCATCGTCCCCGCAGAATCAGGTGTTTGCGCATCAACGTTATAGGTTTTAGCAAACCCTGAGAAAGGTAGTGTTTCAAAGCTTAGTTGGTGCTCTTCACCTAACTTACCTTCAAGCTGACCGGCCATGATACGTGCTGCCGTCACGGTTGAAATACCCATGCCGTCACCAACAAACAGAATCACGTTTTTCGCTTTACCAGACTCTTTTACAACGGCAGCAATATTTTCTTCGCTAGTAGCGACTTTAACTTGTGCTGACTTGAACCATTCATTATCGGTCAACGGCGCTAATTGCGATGCCGTTAACGACGTTGCTGGTGCATTACATGCAACGGTTGTGTCCGTTACTTCTGCTGAGTCTAGCTCACCGTTATCGTTGCTATCTGCACCGGTTAGCGTTTCTGTACCACCGTTTACGCACTGCTCAGAACCAACAGCTAATGTATTTTCAACGGTTAATGTTTTTGGTGAGTTGTCATCGTCATCAGAACAACCCGCTAATGCCACTACTACAGCAAGAGAAATTAAATTTAGTTTTTTCATCGTCGTCGCCATTATTCTTCAATTAGTTCTAGAGCTT
>Ga0213831_1000865_pt1 | contig 12856 bp, 14 predicted proteins | sample SWATP12_FD_163421 | JGI IMG/M metagenome (GOLD analysis project Ga0213831, IMG submission 163421) | Coastal seawater microbial communities from Marineland, Florida, United States - SWA TP1 #2 | ecosystem: Environmental > Aquatic > Marine > Coastal | place: USA: Florida | collected 2016-08-06 | reverse complement strand
GGCGGCATGGGCGGTATGGGCGGCATGGGCGGCATGATGTAATCTGCCTAAATCCGTTTCATTGGTTTTTAACCAATTCCTGAAAACCCGTAAAACTCTGTTTTACGGGTTTTTTCTTTCTATATCTTCGTTCATTTAATTTCAGAAAAATCCAATAAGTTTCACATACTTTAGGGTATATAGACGGGTATTTGATCAGGCCAACCTGCCGTATAGAGACTATATTTGTTGAAAGTACCCCATTTTGTACCCTGATATGGATGAAACGCTAATGCTTACAGCTCAACAAGTTAAGGGACTTCAATGCCCACAGGATAAAAAACAGATTAAGAGACATGACACCATGGGTTTGTTTATCTTGGTAAAAAGCAACGGTTCCAAGCTATGGAGATTTAGATATAAATTTGCCAAAAAGCACCAAGAACTTGCTCTTGGCAAGTACCCCACCATTTCGTTGTCTAAAGCTCGCAAGCTCGCGGAAAATGCAAGAATACAGCTCTCTTTTGGCGTTAATCCAATGGAAGAACGAAGGTGCAGAAAAAATGATAATTATATTCAAGATAAAAGTTTTGGGGTTGTCGCAATTAAGTGGTGGGATCAGAAAAAAGACTCTTGGTCGCTCGATCATGCTGCCAAAGTCAGACGTTGGTTGACTAGAGACGCAGCGTCCCTTTCAAAACGCCATATCGACAAAATTGACTCTGCACACATTACAGATTTGATGTTAGAGATAGAGGCCTCTGGGAGCCCCAAAAATGCGCCAGTGATACTATCAGTTCTAAACCGTATATTTGGCTATGCGCAAGCCCATAGGCTGACTCGAAATAACCCAGCACAAGGTTTGCCGTTAGGTGACATAATCAAGCCACTGCCGAGAGTAAAGCATCGAGCGGCAATTGTTAAACCAGATCTTCTTGGAAAGCTAATCAAAGATATCGACGAAAGCGAAACAGGAAGCTTTTGTACTAACCAAGCATTAAAACTGATCCCTAGAGTTTTCTTAAGACCAAGAGAAGTGAGAAATTTGCGATGGGAGTTTGTCGATTTTAATGACAAGCTCATTAGAATCCCTGAAAAGGAAATGAAAAAGCACAGAGAACATCTAGTACCATTGTCCGAATACGTTATAGAGCAATTATCTCTTGTAAAACAAGTAACTGGTTATTCCCCTTATGTGTTCCCCAGCAGCAAAAATAGTGATAAGCCAATTAGCAAGAATGTACTCACCAATAGGCTAAGGGCATTAGGGTATGAAGCAGACATAATGTCAGCTCACGGTTTTAGGAGCTCAGCGTCCACTATTTTGCACGAGCAAGGCTGGCCGCACTTTGTTATTGAGGCTCAGTTGGCTCATTTGACAGGAACAGCAACCTCTCGAGCATACAATCGGTCAATTTACCTCCAGGAAAGGCGAGCCATGATGGAGAAATGGAGTGATTATTTGGAGGTGCTAAAACAGGAAAATGACTTATAACCAATTGAAAAAAACTCTCCTAGCTAATCTAGTGTACAAAATTAATAAGGGTTAGATACGTTTCTAGTATGCGTATCTTAGCCTTATTATTGTGCAATATAGTTTTTTCAGTTACCCATGATACTATTCCGCTCGCTAATCTAATGCGTTGAAAATGAGAGGGATTTCACACATATTTTTATTGCTGCCCCTCTTCATTCTCTAAAATATTTCGCATCGATTTTGTGATGTCGCAAGTCAACAGTTCAAAAAACTAAAACAAATGAGTATTAAAAATTGAGTAAGTTAACCAAAATCATTCCTTCACTTCTGATTGCCAATGCATCTTTTTCGCAAACCAAGCTATAGCGGATGTTGGGTGTTCAGGTACGATAGATAGCGTTTATAAATGGAATACGTTTCAAACATTTTCCGTTCGGATTAAGCTCCAAAATGGGACGCTAACACCTTGGCTAAAGATGCCATCTCAATCTGATGAAGCCATTGCCATGATGGCATTTGCTACTCAAAAAGGCGTCCATGTGCATTTAACTAACGATGCTTACACCGCCTGCACAGGAGCTGAGGCTTGGCCTAACAACGTTGAGCTGGTCGGGTATTTTCAGGTCAAGAATGAAGAATAAGCCAGTCAACTTGGCGTTTAATCCAGACACAAAAGCCGCTTCCCAGCGGCTTTTTGTTAAAAGGCTAAAACTCGATTGAACTGTGAGTTCTAATCGGGCCAGGTTCGATTTAAAAGTTTAACCTACCCGATGAACCTTTATATGGCCATGTGCGCACTCTACTGAAGCGTCATAGCCAATATTGACTCGCTCTTTTGTCACGTATGCGGTCATCAAACGGCTAAGCAACATTTGGCGTCTGTCCATTGGAATAGAGTTTTCAATAACGAAGTAACTGCTTTGGCAAACTGGGTGTGTTGTGGGTTGGTTTTCAAGTCGAAAATAAATGTGATCATTGTCGGTGTAAATCATCACATCTTGCAAAACCCCCTGCATGTTAGCGTTGTAGTTGGCCGAGGCCGTAAACGAAAAAGTCGTAAACAAGAGTATTCCAAGGAATTGTTTCATCAGGCATAAGTTCCTTTATTTTTCATATTCTTGCACCATCTTAGCAAGCTTAAAGCTCTACTGATTAGTGCGGTTCTTGAGAGCTGCGATAAATAGAATCTAATACACTATAAATAAGCTCAAGCTAACAATTCAGCTAAAATACACCTCTGATGAAGACTGAACTGAATCCAAAGAGAAATGCGGTTAATACGAGTGTATTTATTGTGTATTTGAGCCCAATTAGCTGTATTTGATATCTCTATTAAGAGAATTCGTCTAAATTTATTGTAGATTCATTAGAATGCTAGGTAGAAGTAATTTAAGTCTTCACTTGTAGACTTAACTGTACAAGTACCCGTACCGCCGATAACTACCTCTTGGCCACTTGCTTTTGCAGCCATAACCATCGCTAACGTGTTTTTGCCTGTCTCTGTGCTTGAATCAAAAGCAAAGGTCCAAGAGTCAGTATTGCATGAAGTTTTGTTATAAGTGCTATCCACCATTACAACAACACAAGCGGTGGAGTTAGCACAGTAGGCATCGTAGTGTTTTCCCACTCCAATTGACTTGATTTGCCCTTTAAATTGGCCAGCTTCCGTTTGCAATGAACACAAACTTAAAAAGAACAATAGAAAAATATGGATGTATTTCACGATTAATCCCTCAAACTTTTGATTTTATGTCAGCATGTTCGGTATATTGTTGCTGTTTTATTGGCCTTTCAGTGCACTCCAATTTTAATCATGCACGCATTAGATCTACTGCGACCTTGCTTTGGCAGGTGAGATAACGTAGGCGATAGTATTAGCATTGGCGTTGCTGTATGGAGCGGCAATTCTAAATTCAACCTCAATATCTCTGGCTTGCGCAGACAATAGCGTTGCGAACAGGGTTTGATCTTGTGCCCTAAAAATTAAGTAGTAGTGATTTTTGGTTGAGGAGGCTAGTTCCGTATCACCAGATGCGAGCGCCGAACAATTTTTCTTATCCAAAATCACAGTGTGCAGTGAACTGTCGGCATTGTCTTTGCCTATGTAAAACCCTTTGATTTTAGAATAAATGGTTGTCGTTGAAGAAACGTCATCTAAACAACCTGCATTCACATTGGCTGAAATTAGCAAGGAAAACACTGCAAACTTCCAATTCATCTTGTTTAAATCCCAAATTAAATGTTTGTTTTGATAAAAGCGCACGAAAGTCCAATAGCGAACATAATTTAATGGCGTTGGGGTTTTCCGTGTTCGAATAAACAGTCGCTGAGCTTTATTTAACTAAAACTACATTCAAGAACTTTAAATGCCCAGAAGAGCAGTCATCTCCAGATATTTGAACATAAACGTCCGTTTCCGCCATAAACGCGGCGAGCAACATCGAGAACTGTTGGTCAAAGTCGGCAATGTCCTGCGAAAGAGATCGAATCAAAGTAATGTTGTTACAGCTGGGTAAGTTGCTAACGCCAGAAAAGCCATTTTCAAGCTCTATATAAAGACCTTTCGCATAACTAGCGTTAAAACCGCGAATGAGTTTGATCTTAGTTTTTGGGGAGTCAATAATCGTAGCAGACATTGCACTTCCGGAAAGTAGTAGCAAAACAGATAAAGCAAACAGGTACAAATTGCGCATAAAATCCCTTTTTGTTTTTCTTATGGTTTTTAACGCGCTGGATTGTATCAATAATGTTTTTTGAACGCCAAAGGTACAGGTACAGTTTTCTCAGTTAAAACATTGAGTAAATGGGGTCAGGTCCAATTTAAAACGAAGTGTATCTGACCCCATTTGTTTTATTTTTAAAAACATGGATCAGATAACGGAGTTTTTAGTTTTTTACCAAAGCCATAACATTTCGAACTTGAAACCAGGATGGATTTCCCAAACAAGGTGCACCAACAGCCACATGAAGTTTCTTTTCAGACACCAAACTTGTCAAAGCAATCGATACGTAATGGTCAAAATATTTATGGTCATCGGGTACAACAATCCGGTTTTTGATTGCGCATTCATCTGAATTGATTTCATACGGCAAATCTATCTGTAAGTATCCATCTCCTATAAACACAAATTCAGGCACGAAGTGAGGGATATAAAATCTCTCAGACGCATTGACGCCTAATGTAAGGATTATAAACACGGCGGCAGTAATTAACTTTTTATACATAAAACTCTCCCTTAAAATCGAGTTCGAACGTTTATTCTTCAAAAACCTGAGTAATGTAACTTACTCCAGGTCAACATAATGCGGTTACTTTCGTATTAGTACATATTCAAACGTGGGATAGCCTCTTACACACGCTTTGTCCACACCGCCGAATCGAACTTCTTTATCTGCCATCGCAGCTGCCAACAATGTCGCATAAACTTGAGGGGCATTTTTTGCCATAGATGCGTCCCAACGCAATGACCCTCTATTGCTACAATTGGCGACTCCTGCAGGTATTGCCTTATCTATGTAGACAAAACAATTTGAATCCGAAGTGTGGCAACCTACTTGCACGACTTTTGTTACAAGTTCATTAGCGGTAGATTCAAAAGACAAAACCATGCCAACTAATAAAATTCCCGTTGCAAAGAACTTAGATTTCATTGTTCAAACCTCTCACTTAACTCAATACATGCGAATATGGGAAATAGCATTTTCAGAGCCGCACCCAGTGGTTAAATTTGAATCATAAGTCACAGTGACATCGCGACCATGTATTAAAGCGGTGGAAGCGATTTCGGCGATACCGTCGTCACCATCAACTTGCTTTATCCTAAAAATCCTTACAACACCCGTATCGTTTTCTTTGTGGCCGACAGTTCTACAAGAAGGACTTTGATGTCCTTCTGTAAATATTATCTTGCCCTGAGCAGTCGTTACCTTAGACGCGGACGCATGGCCACTGAACAGCAAAAGCACTATTAAGGTGGAAGTTACTTTTTTAAACATAAAACCTTCTTTTGGATTTATTGTGAGCGCAGCCAATGGCTGCTAAAACTTAGTGAGTGCTACGAACACTTTTTCCTTTAAAAATATTTTTCTACTTTAGACAGCTTACAAATCCACTCTATAAATCAGTGGCACAGTCCCATCGCCCCAATTATGGCAACCGCTTGTTCCAAAGGATACTTCCATCCCCGTTGTTCTAGCCGTCAAAATGGTCGAAAACATCTCTTTGCCTGTTTGCCCTTCAAAGTCAAGTGCAACAAAGTACTTGGCATTTGACGAGCCATCACTATCTTTCTTAGTACACGCATCTTCGTTATTACCGCCACTTTCCAACTGAACGACAGCGTAAGTTTTGTAAACCCAAATCTTAGTTAACTTGGTTGAGGATATCTTCTCAGCATGGGCAATTTGAATCGATGCGGCAGCAGTTAATATCACTAATATTTTGCATAAGTGCTTTAACGTTAGCTTCATTTGCTTATCTCGAGTGTCATTTCTGTTTTTGTTTTTTACGTAAATAAGTACATTGGATTGTTAGCGAAGTCAGTTTAATGTGTATCCGACCCTAATTATTAATGAGTATCTGACCCTGAGAGATCCCATTTACGCCATTTATTCCTTATTACTTTAAGTACACGTGTGTAATTCTAGGTTTATTCTGGTAACACCCACTCAATAGCAAATATGTAGGTGCTTTCGTTGCATATGCGCTTAAAAGTGCTGAATACATATGGTTTCCTGGATCAATCGAAAAATCTAATATATAAAAGTCTTGTTCTGGACAAGATTCAACCGCCTTCATTGTTTCAAGCTTAATTCGTGCATACGTTGTGCCTACCGTAACAAACGTAACTTTCGATATTGCTGACTGCTCAGCTGCGTAAGAATTGAACGCAAGAAGCGCAAGTACAGCTAAAATAATTCCTTTCATTATTACTCCAAATTAAAAAGTTAACGCCCCGAGAACAGGGGCAAAATCAGTTGGTTATACTCTAGTTCTAGGTGGGGACAGTTCAGATTTAAAATAATGTCTGTCTGCGCCCATTTGTTTTTTATGGTTTATCTAACCAGATTCGATCGATTTTCATGTATCCCGCAGTCACCCCACGCATCTGTATAGTTACATCGCGGCCGGAAGCTTGGGCAGCCAAAATAGCCGCATAAAAATATTGCGCAAATGTTGGGTTATCGTTAATTGCCAAGGCCGCAGCACCATATTGAATCGTATTGAAGCCAAAATCTTGAGGCGTACCTTGAGAAAATGGCGTATCAAAATATACCAAAATTAAATTAGTGTCATTGACGTAAACCTTCTCTACCTTCCCGGTGTAACGGCAATAATTTTCTGGGCTATATTCAAAACAAGTTGGCGCCTCCGCAGACACTCCATAACTCATCAATAAGATTGCCAGTGCTAACAAAATTTTCATGCTAAATTTCCTGTTGTATGATTTCGTTTATTTCCGAACTATGAGCAAGTTTACCAGTCACAAATACCAAGACTCACAAAGTTAATTCATGGTCATTTAACCTCTAAGTAACTGCTACTCATCTTCAGTTTGATAACAAGTCTAATCGAGTGATTTTTGGGTAAGTATGAACACTGTGACTTTCACATCCGTTTACCCAACCGGAGACAGAACTTTTTGAGTACATTGCCGCCATTAACCCAGCCAACATTTGGTCAAAATGTTTGTTGCTCTCAGGGAGGACATAGATGGCTTTAGATGTGCAATCTTCTGAATGCGTTGGCGACTCGTTAAATAAAATTCGAAGCTGCCCTGAGTCGTGAAAATAGATTGTCTTGATTGTTTTCGTGCCAAAGCTGCTGTTGGCTGAAGCGGACATTGAGACAATCATGAATAGAATAGAGGTGAAGGCAAAAGCGCGCATAAAGTCCTTTTTGTTTTTTCTTATTATTTTTAACGCGCCGCATTGTATCAACAATGTATTTTGAACGCCAAAGGTACAGGTACAGTTTTTGGTCTAAATAGGGTCAGATACACTTTAAAGTTTGCTATCGAGTTTTCTCCATCCCTCAGGCCTACCACGTTTACCCTCTGTCACCCGCCTATTGGTCAACCTTTCGACTTCTTCCTTAAATTTTGAACTTCCCAATGCCATCCCTTTGTTCAGCGTCGTGCGGATGTCAGCTAATAGGTCGGCTTTAACATGATTTTTAAATAAGCTTCGATATCGCACAAGCCTGCTAGGTTTGTCTTTAGCAAGCGAAGTATAAATAGTATGTGGAGTGCATAAAGCCGATTGTTTGCCTAATCCATTGATTTGATAACTCGACCAATGATACTCGGCGGGATCTTCAACCATTGCGGCTCTAACCGGGTTAAGTTCAATGTATCGATACAGCTCTAACAAGTACCTTTCTTGCTGAACTAAACATGATTTAAAGCGGCCTTCCCATAGGGTGCCGCTACGACGATACTTTGAGTTGAAGTATTGGACATACCGACGCCCAAGACTTTGCATAAACAAACTAATGGCTTTCAGCTTTCGTGGGGTACAAAGGAGGTGGACGTGATTCGTCATTAACACCCATGCGTGAAGTTCAACACCATGTTTTTCTGAATATTCTTGCATCCAGTGACAATACGCCGCACAGTCCTCTTCGCTAGCAAAGCAAACTTGTCTGTTATTTCCTCTTTGAATGATATGCTGTGGCACATCAAGCAATTCTACCCTTGGCATCCTCGCCATAACGATATCCTTATCGATTTAAATGTTTGATAACCATAGCGCATAACTGCGGAAAACTAGGCGTACAGTTCTTCCGTTTAAAGTGTATCTGACCCCATTTATTTCCTTATTTCCTGACCCTATTTATTTCATGACCCCATTTGTTCTTGGTAGTTCAGGCTAAAGTAATATCGCACTTGTTATTGCCGGTCGATTGTCCTCACAACCTTTTACGTTGATTTTTACCGGTTGATTTGCAACTTTCGCAGTCATAAGTACTGAAAAAATACGGCTTTGAACCTCATGGCTTAAACTGGTAGAAACCATGTAACTATCGGGATCGCTACATTGACTTTCAATAATTGCTGCATTTTTAGGAATGACTCGAATTCGTTCTGACAGGTAAGTTGAGGACCAAAGTTCGTAATCTTCAATTAAAACGAGTTCATTTGCTTGTGAATTAGCGCTTAGCACGAATAGAGAAATAACAATTGCCTTTAGCGACTTCATTATTGGCTGTTTTCCTTATTATTTTTTAATATTTAATCTATCAATTGCCAGAACAAATCTTAATAGCAACTTATCTTCACTGCCGTTGTTTTAGGGCGAACGTTAGAATTCTGAGTTCTAGGTTGCTCTTGTATCATTTAAGAGGGCATCTAATGAAAATTAAAGTGTATCTGACCCCATTTATTTCTTATTTCTGACCCCATTTATTCATTTAAGAGGGCATCTATTGCAAATTAAAGTGTATCTGACCCCATTTATTTACATTTATTCCACAAAATTCCCAATGCATTTGTTCTCTTTAATTTTGATTGGTGAACTGTTCAAGTTTATGTAAACAATCTCTCCATTTATTTTAACTTTATGGAACATTGAAAAAAGAGACATAACATACGTTTTACCCTTATCCAAAACATACTCTGACGCTACATCGAGTTCTATTTTGATTTTATTAAACGGCGCGATTGTAATTAAGTAGTCACCTAAATCTGTTTTAAAAATGTTTTCTTTTTTGGGGGGGTGTAATTTTGTTCCTTCAAATTCAAACTGAGCTTTGTATATATCTATCGCAATTATTGAAAACGGGTTCCATCTGAAATCGTTTTCTAGGCCAATTGACCTTCCATCCAAAGGAACAATGAATTCACTTACATTCTCTATTTCCAAGAATATCTTTGAATCGGAACAGAATAAATCAACTTTCAGCAGTTCCTTCTCATCAATTTCCATCGCCATAATAGGCAATGAGATCAAACCTAACATAAAAAATTTAATTGAAAAATTAAACAATTTCATTTTACATACTTCCTCGAATTGAGTTCGTAAATAGATAAATGTTATACCTTAGGGTACCTCGAGCATTCGCAACCATAGCCTTACCTTCAGAGTCCCACGGTAGAAGCGGCGTCCTCGCTTTTTTAGCCAATGCTTTTAAAGAATGTTTGGAATCTCGATTGCCAAAAGCATCGTCACCCAAATATACGTGATTAAAGTGAGGAAGCTTGTGTGCTAGTTCATGACTTAACGTAAATTGGATCGAAGGGTCGGTTCGATTGTTAAAATACACTGAAGACAGCCCTACACGATCTCCAGATAGACTTACTCCATTTATACTGCCTGATTCAAACCAAACAAGATGTGCGCGCTGAACATTGTTTAACTTGGCTATAAGCGCTTTATGATTTTTAATTAATGACTTAGAAACATCCTTAAAGTCCTTCGCTTCAAAGCCATAATCATTAGCAATCTCAGCAAACCTATCTGAACTAGGGTCACTTAGGGCTTCAATCGTCTTCTCATTCGCTTCTATATTTATTTTAATATCCTCTTGCACCATTAACCACTCTTCATCTGTTAAAGGTCTAGTGGACCCTTCAGGCAATTCTCCAGAACCACTAGCGTCAGCAAGTGTTACGTTTTTTAGATCAGAATTAAATTCTCCTAAAGAGTTAACGCTTGACATAGCGCCCCAAACGGCAGCCCCCATATTAACCCAAGCATAATAAAGATCGCGGGTATTACCGCCACCACCTTGCCAAACACTATATGCTTGCACAAATGACTCGACCGCCTGTCCTGCGTTATAAATAGAATACGCAGCCATTATTGCCGCTACATAAGGACTATTAGAAGCAGCCGCCACAATTGCAGTTGCAGCGGATTTTGCTAGCTGCTCAACAAAGTACCCACTTGGGTCTGTCGCATTAAGCGGATTGTTCATTAGGTATGAGTAACGGTTCAGGTTCTGAGTGTTATACGGGAACTGAACAAACGGATCGGCTTGCAGGAATCGGCCTAGAACCGGATCGTAGATCCGACCGTTCATATGGATAATGCCCATTGAGTCAATGTGCTCGTGACCCGTATAGCCTCGGTTAAACTCAAGTGGCAAGACTAAGCTGTTACTGCTTGCTAATAACTTGCGGTACAAATAATCGTCTTGTGTCGGTAGCGACCAATCTGCAGGACGTCTCTGGCCCCACGCATCATAACTCAGTTGCTGGACACGCGCGCCCATGTGATTGGTCGTCGCAACAATTGAGCCCAGATGGTCTTTGAACATGTAAGTGTAGTCTTGAATACTCAAACCGCTGTCGTTAAACAACTCGTTGACCTGCACAACGCCACCGATGGTTCGTTTAAATGTCTCAACACCATTTTTAGTAACGATTTCAACGTTGCCAACATACAAGGTCGTTGTCGTTTCACCGTTTTCAACATCAACGCGCTTATAACGGGTATTTTCAGGGCCGTAGCTGAAATAGACCTCTGAATTGCCTTTGGTAATTTTTGTTACCATATCCGATACAGAATACTCCAAACTGCGGTCAAGGCCAGATGTCATATTACCGTTGTTGTCATATACGAAACGCTCAAAAGTAGGGCTTTCAACGTCGTTACAGCTGTCGGTTGAAACCCCAATAACCGCATGAGGTCGACTCATGTCGTAACAATATTGTCCGGCCGTACCACCTTTCGTTTTAATATTGCCGTTTTTGTAATAGCTGTTGATCAAGTCAATGCCATTAATGGTTGAAGACTTAAGTCGGTTCAGGTCGTCGTATGTAAACGATTCCGTTTTATTTTGAATCAGGTTTTCTCGGTACTCTAAATTTCCGAACGTGTCCCAATCGTATTCGATGTCCACTAAACTATTGTTAACACCCGCTCTGTTTGATTTGGCCAAACCCGTTTGTTGATCGAAGCCGTTTGTTCCAGAAATGGTGTTGTTGTGTAATGTGTACTCGGTTACGTTGCCAAATTGGTCTGATGCCTTCGCTTCCCAATAGACCACCCCAGAGTCGATATCCTTAATGGCGTATTGAAAACCTTGGTCATTGAAATAGGTTTGCACCGTTTTACCACTAACGTCTGTGTGGCGGTAGGCTCTACCGATGCTGTCATATTGGGTTGATTCTGTGTAAACGGCACCTTCAATAACATGAAGCGTCGTATCCACTCTGCCTAGATTATCGTATTGGAATGATTTACCAGTATTGGAAACTGAATCCATTACTGACGCTAAGCCTATAGCGTCTTTGCCAGAAGTACCTAGCTCAGCGGTGTCGTATTCGTAGGTAACATTACTGGCGATTTGACTGGATTCATCCTGTTTGTATCTAATTACGGTTTTAGTACGTCCAAGCTTGTCATAGCTGGTCTTTACGAACTGGCCGTTGGCATTGGTCTGTTCGACGAGTTGCCCGTAAGCATTGTGCTCGTATGTCCAATGCCCTTTATCTGGGTCTGTCATACTGGTCTTGAAGTAGCCCTTGCTGTCAAATGCAGTAACAATGATGTCATCGTGGCCATCAACTTCTGCCATTGGCCCGTCTACTGAAACCAAGTTACCGACCGAGTCATAGTCGTATTCGGTGGTTACTTCAGAGTAGTCTTCTGTCGAGTTTGGTAAGGTATCGGTGACTGAAATTATTCTGCCGTGAGCGTCTTTTACCTGTTTGTTTTCTCGGCCAGTAACAGGAGAAGTTTGGGTTGTTTCAAAATTCTCATAATCTGTGATCCAAACCGAACCGTCTGGCTTGGTTACCGTTGTTACACGATTTAACAGGTCATAGCCGTACGATGTGAAGAATTGAGTTGCGTCATCTTTGAAAGGAACGGATTCTCTCTCTTTGCGCCCCTTGTTGTCATACACGATAACTTGGTTAACGACATCACCATCCGAATTGGCGGCCTTAGTTAAAATGACTCGTCCCTGTTCATCGTAATACTCAAAGGAGTCCGGAGCGCCGATTGTTTCCGTGATTTTTACGTAGACCGCGTTGACATCCGCCGGACAAGAATCATGTTCAATAACCACGTTCGCCTGAACGCCGGAACACCACTGCAGTGTAATTTGGCTGCCACCACCAAGGTTATCCTCTTGTTTGTATTTGCGCCCCAGCGGCGAATAATCATATTCTACGTAGTTGCCATTGGCATCTGTCACTCTATCTGAGTAACCAAATGCCTTGGCAAAACTGTTCATCGAATTGGTGGTTACATGGCCTTCTTCGTTGGTCGTTGACACAACATAACGGCCACTGGTATCGAAGGTTGAATATGCAGTCTTCGAAATTAATGAAGAGGTGTCGTATGGATCAACAACAGAAGTTACATCTAAATTAACAATGCTTGTTGTTTGCTGATCAACATTACCATATGAATCTCTAGAATCGACACTGGTAATCACTGCAAACTCAG
>Ga0213831_1000860_pt1 | contig 12905 bp, 12 predicted proteins | sample SWATP12_FD_163421 | JGI IMG/M metagenome (GOLD analysis project Ga0213831, IMG submission 163421) | Coastal seawater microbial communities from Marineland, Florida, United States - SWA TP1 #2 | ecosystem: Environmental > Aquatic > Marine > Coastal | place: USA: Florida | collected 2016-08-06 | reverse complement strand
AAAAATATCATTATGATACGCATCACTTCAGGAGAGTTGGCAGAGTCCGGTTGAATGCACCTGACTTGAAATCAGGCGAAGGGTCAAACCTTCCGGGGGTTCGAATCCCTCACTCTCCGCCATATTTGAGAAACCCGCACATGTTGCGGGTTTTTTATTGCCCGTAGAAAAGTGATATGCCTTATTATCATGATAAGTATCTCCAAAGATACTTCATTGACACTTACCAGCTAAAATCAATTCTGAATCTTGACATTATTCAAGCGAAAATTTTGTTTGTGAATAAATGCTGTACGTTAATTTGCACTTTCGTTTAAGCAACCAACAACGGTGGTGTTATTTATACGTTTATCGGCAAATTAACATTGATTAAGACTTACCTTTACCGGTGATTTTGATTAATATGCGCTGTATTGGCACAGGAAAAGGTGCAATTGCTCGCGAAGTAAGTGAGAGACGAGCGGGGTACAGGACACTTTTCAGTAATAATGACTAAAACAGCCGAAGTGAGTAATACATGATCAAGATAGCGCTAGTAGATGATCATGACCTGGTGAGAACGGGTATCAGACGTATTCTTGAGGATGTCGCCGACTTTTCCGTAGTATGTGAAGCAAAAGATGGTGAATCAGCCGTAAAGAGTTGCAGGAAGCTTGCGCCTGACGTTGTATTAATGGATTTAAATATGCCGGGCATTGGTGGTCTTGAAGCCACACGCCAAATCTTACGCATTGGCGAGAGCATTAAAGTAATTGGCCTCTCCATGCAAAAAGAAGATCCTATCCCATCTCAGGTAATTCAGGCGGGAGCTTTTGGTTTTTTAACCAAAGATGCCGAGCCGGATGAGATGATAAATGCGATATACAAAGTGGCCTCTGGTCAGAAGTACCTGAGCCCTGAAATCGCTCAACGCATTGCAATGAGCAAACTGTCGCCGGATAACGATAATCCATTTAGCGATTTATCCGGTCGGGAACTGGATATTGCCATTCGCATAACCCGTGGCCAGAAGGTGCCGGATATCGCCGAGCAATTGCATATTGCCGCGAAGACGGTAAACACGTATCGTTATCGCCTGTTCGATAAACTAGAAATCAGCACCGACGTTGAGCTAACCCACCTGGCATTACGCCATAAGCTTATTGAACTGTCGTAGTTGCTGACAGGATTCAATGACAGAATTTGATTCTAACGCTTTTCTCAAATCGTTAACTCATCAGCCCGGCGTGTACCGTATGTACAACGTCGCTGATGAGGTTATCTATGTAGGCAAGGCAAAAAACCTGAAAAACCGGGTGTCCAGCTACTTTAAAGCGAATCTGGATAATCCCAAAACCATCGCCCTGGTGAGTCAGATCGCCCGCATGGATGTAACGGTGGTTAATAGCGAAACCGAAGCGTTTCTGCTCGAAAATAACTTTATCAAAAAATACCGGCCACGTTATAACGTGCTGTTACGTGACGATAAATCGTATCCGTTTATTTTTCTATCAGCCCACGAACATCCCAGGCTCGATTTTCATCGTGGACCACAAAAGCGTAAGGGTGAATACTTCGGGCCTTATCCCAGTGCCTGGGCGGTAAGAGAAAGTCTGCGAACCATGCAGAAACTGTTTCCGGTACGCCAGTGTGAAGACAGTTACTATCGTGCCCGCAGTCGCCCGTGTTTGCAGTATCAGATGCAGCGCTGCTCAGCCCCTTGTGTAAAAGGCTATGTGAGTGACGAAGAGTATGCCGAACAGGTGCAACTGGTACGGCTGTTTCTGAAAGGAAAAAACCAGCAGGTAATCAATTCCCTGGCCGATAAGATGGAAGCCGCCAGTGAGCAGCTTAACTTTGAGGCGGCGGCAAGGTATCGCGACCAGATAGGCGCGCTGCGCAAAGTGCAGGAGCGTCAGTGGGTGGCGGGTACCCAGGATGAAATGGATATTTTTGGTTTTGCTTATCGGGGCGGCATGGCCTGTATCCAGGTGATGTTTATCCGCGATAGTCAGTTGCTTGGCAGTAAGGCTTTCTTCCCCAAAATACCTTCTACCACAACCGAGAGCGAAATTTTTGAGGCATTCCTGCTGCAGTTCTATCTGGCCGGCAATAAGATTATTCCAAAACAGATTGTGCTTCCCCAGGGCCTGTCGGATGAAGCGGCAATAGCCGATCTGCTTAGTCAGGAAGCGAAGCATAAAGTGCGGTTTTATCGCGGCGCCAGAGAAGAGAAAAAACAATACCTGCAGTTGGCACAGGCCAACGCTAAAAATGCACTGGATGCTCAGTATGGCCAGCAGAAGTCGGTATTTGCCCGCTATATTGATTTAGAGTCAGCACTTGAATGGGACGACCCGATCCAGCGCATGGAATGTTTTGATATCAGCCACACTTCGGGTCAGCAAACCGTGGCGTCTTGTGTGGTCTTTAACCGTGAAGGCCCGCTAAAGAGCGATTACCGCCGGTACAATATTGAAGGGATCACGCCCGGTGATGACTATGCCGCCATGGCGCAGGCGCTGAAACGCCGGTATAAAAACGTGCAGGACGGCGAAAAAATTCCCGACATTTTGTTTATCGATGGGGGGAAAGGGCAGTTAGGGCAGGCCGAAGAGTTTTTTGCTGACTGGCCACACGACAAAAAGCCATTGCTGATAGGTGTGGCCAAAGGGACAACCCGAAAACCGGGTTTGGAAACCTTGATTCTGGCTGATACACACGACACCATTCCGCTTAATGCTGACCGACCGGCGTTACATTTGATTCAGCATATTCGTGATGAGTCGCACCGGTTTGCTATCAGCGGCCACCGCAATCGTCGCCAAAAGGTTAAAACAACCAGCTCTCTGGAATCCATCCCCGGAGTAGGGGCCAAGCGGCGCCAGTCACTGCTTAAATACATGGGTGGTCTGCAGGGGCTTAAAAAAGCCAGCCGTAACGAGATTGCCAGTGTGCCGGGGATCAGCGATGAACTGGCCGAAACTATTTACGACCATTTGCATAATTAATAAGAATGCCCTTATATTAAATTCAATTGGCAGTTTCTTAATAGGTTATATCGTGTGACAATAGTCGCAATATAAAGGAAAACCCTTCCGAGTAGTTTATGTGGACGATCCCTAATGTAATTACCTTAATCCGGGTAGTTCTGATCCCAATTTTTGTATGTGTTTATTTTCTGGACTGGCGCTGGGCAAAAGAAACCGCAGCGTTTATTTTCTGGTTTGCGGCAATTACCGATTGGTTTGACGGCTATCTGGCCCGCAAGTTACAGCAATCAACACCTTTTGGTGCATTTTTAGATCCGGTGGCCGACAAACTGATTGTGGCTGCCGCATTATTGATGATTACCCATTCTTACGATTCGGTATGGATCACTGTGCCGGCTATTTTACTGTTAGTGCGGGAAATTTACGTTTCAGCGCTACGGGAGTGGATGGGATCCCAGGGCGTGCGCGACACGGTGCAGGTATCCTTTATCGGTAAAGCCAAGACCACCGCTCAAATGTTAGCCTTAATTGGTTTATTGTCGGGCCTGGAAGAATTTATGGGCTTCCCGATTTACTGGGTAACACTTGGGTATATTTTACTGTATATCGCTACCTGGCTGTCGGTGTGGTCAATGATCAGCTACACAAAAGCGGCGTGGCCGCATTTGTCGGGCCTGAAAAATTAGTACTTTTTGAGCTAAATGACGGATTTATGACCAAACGATTCGTTTTTGGCGAAAATAGCGGCGAATGCGTTTTTTAGTTGTTGACACATTCGCTTGGGCAAGTAAAATGCCTCCCACATTCGAAGCAGGACATACTGACTAGAACGGAACACAGCAACTCAGCAGAGTTTGTACCAACCGGTAAGTGAACCATTCAGTAAGTTAACCAGCAAGAAAACAAAGCGGGAATAGCTCAGTTGGTAGAGCACAACCTTGCCAAGGTTGGGGTCGCGAGTTCGAATCTCGTTTCCCGCTCCAATTTCTCGAATGTTGCGTTTGCAGTAGACGGCCTCTCGTCACAACGCAATCAAAGGCGGAATGGCAGAATGGCTATGCAGCGGATTGCAAATCCGTGGATCTCGGTTCGACTCCGGGTTCCGCCTCCATTTTTTAAGGGCAACCAGCCCGCACCAGCACAGCAGTGCAACCCAAGCCCGGGTGGTGAAATTGGTAGACACAAGGGATTTAAAATCCCTCGCTGGTAACAGCGTGCCGGTTCAAGTCCGGCCCCGGGCACCATTTATCTTGTTGATAGTATCCACTAACAAAATTAAATTTTTCTTGTCGTCGTAGACGTATAGTAGACGGTTTTTTGTGGACAGTTGCACCTTTTCAATATGTCTATTATATTATCCTAGAACATTTAATCTGACTTACCGTCCCAAAGGACGTCGAAGCATTAATGCTGTAGATGCGAAAGCACAAGCAGCAGGTATGGCCTTCCATTGTTTAGAAATTCAAGTATGGCTTGTTTTGTAGGTCCAAATTGCGTATCGCGATAGGCGATAGGTGCTGAACACCCCGACCAAGAGTGCTTCAGGTGATTTGGAACTCTATTTCAATGCCAGTTAAATCTAAATTATTATCCAAACAAGCTCGTGAATATTACGAAAACACCTCGTTTGAACATCTTGTAAGTACTTGGCTGCAGCGTGATGGATGGGAAGTTTTTGCACCGTATGTCGATCATGGTGCCAAGACAGACGTACTCATTTCAGATGGAAATCATTTTTATCGAATTCAGGTCAAGTCTTTGGACACTAGCGACGAAAATATCGTTGTGAACCCTATGTGGAGTGAAGAAGACGATATTGACTATGTTATCTACTTCTCTAAAAAAGCAGACTGGGGTTATATCACGCCCAAATACAGCGCTCGGCGTAAGTTAAAGCATCCTGAACATATTCGCTTTCACCAGCAAGCCAAAAATTTCAAAAAGGCATTTGATAAAGCGTAGATTATAAAAATCGCACTTAACCTGTCCCACCTGTCCCAAACTCGGGTACAGGTAGGACAGGTAAACCGTTAAAAGAGATCATCAGGATGTACACCTAGCTTCTTGGCAAATTGGAGTCTCATTTCGTTAGGTTTTGGAAATTGATACATCATATTCACACCTCGTTTTCCGGTCTTAGGTGTTTTTAAACATTTAAGTGCTTTACCAATTTTTGATCTGAGCTGTGGCTCCGATTCCGAGGCAAAATTTCGCATTTTGAGGTAATCCTCTAACCTTAGTCTGATATCTTCAGGTGAAGCTCTGAAAGCGCCAAATGGAAGCTCTTTTTGCAACTCGTGAAGAATATATTCATCCATTATTGAAAGGTTTGAGAGTATTTCTTGTTTTAAAGCATCTGTGGTCGGTGCTCTGCGGGGATCAAAGCCTGTAATATCTCTTTTAAGCAGAAAGTAGAGTAGGTGAGATGCCCCGTTATCGTCTAACCAGTCATAAAACTGATTAAAGTAGTCTTTATCCTGCGCAACATGTGATGATGGTTCTAAAACTAAGTATCTTCGTTCAGAACGCCCGGCTTTAAGGACAGTCTCGTGATTACTCGCAAAAATCAGTCTGGCGTAGTTAGGGAAAACAACCGGATCTATCCCTTTTTGTTCAAGGAATACGGTATCTTCACTGATTATCGCTTTTAATTTATCTGCTGTTTTGTTGTGAGTTAAATCCACTTCATCTGCAAATACAACTAACTTATTACATAGCGCTGTATTGAATCTTCCCGTAACGAGATAGGCACCGTTAGTTTGTGCAAAGTTAGATCCTAGCATTTGCTGTAGAGGTTTCATTAACGAGCCTTTACCAGCGCCCTGTTCAGACTTCATCACAATAGCTACAGATGGCTTTTCGTATGGTTTCTGTATTAAGTGAGCAAGAAAGTCGAGTATGTAGTCGGCAATTGCCAGGTCACCATTTGCAATAACTTGTTGAACATGATTGATATAAGGTTGTACATCTCCAAAAAGTGGTTCAACTGCAAACCCAAGAAACATATTCAATTTGTTTAAAGGACATTCCTGCTCATTTGGGTAATAGCCAAGCCCTCCCGGGAAAAATCGTTTTCCACTCCATTGCAGCCAAGCTACTCCTCTGTTTAATCCTGCTACTTTAGATTCGTGAAGAAAATGATTTCGGAACTCGGATATAGGTTCTAAGCCAACGAATTTATGATTTGTAGCATCCAGTTTTATCGTTACGATGACATGCTTACTTCCTGCAACAGAATGAGCATATTTTTCGTTCATTGACGTAAGTATTGTCAATTCTTCATCCGTTAATTGTTTGCCGTTTATATAACGATAGGACGGAGTAATTTCCGATAACGGAAAAGTGGGGTTAGAAATTGCCATTACAGAAACCTCCGCCAATCGGATAACGAAGTTCTCCGTTAACGGGCATAAACCCGTTAACGGAATCAAAGTGGGAATAAATCCCGTTAACGGAAATTACACCCGTTAACGTAACGGAGTATTTCTTTAACTCCGTAGAAATAGATTTGAGGAAGTTATGCATTTAAACCTCCCGACTTACGTAGTTAGACGTTGAGCGCATAAGCTGAGATTCGATATACGCTTCTAAATCAGACATGCGATAACGAATCGCTCGATTAGCCAAACGTATGAATGGAATTCTTGCACCACGCCATCGATCTTTTTCAAGAAATGAGCAGCTTACACCTAAGAATTCTGCGGCTTGTTTTGTAGATAGTAATTGGATAGTCATGGATATGCTCCTGTGGTTTTATCTGTGACAGGAGAGAGGATGACGATTTTGGATAACACTGAACATACACGTCTGGGCTAGACGTGAGTTACGTTGTGCCAGACAGTAATTTTTAGTATTTAATAGTAGTTCTTCTGTTGAGAAATCATAAGGCTAGCTGTACAGTCGTGAGGTTACGAATCATTAAAAGGATGTAAAATGCTCAAACAGACGTTTGATAGGGATACATTAGTAAAATCACTTTCAAAAAAAGATGTATGGAAGTGGAATTTATGGATAAACGAATCTGAGCAAAATTCAAAATTAATCGAATTAGAAAAGAATATCCTCGCAAAGAATGGAACTATTGACGAACTACAAATAGGCAAGCATAGAGGAAAGAATACATATCAAACATCAACGGTCGAAGATGCTCTCAGTATTAGAATTTTAGATCTTCACTTAAGAAAAATATATAAAGTTAAGCAATCAGATAGACATCTAATAATAAAGCAACTTAAAACCTTACTTTTAGATAACGGCGATTATATTATCCTACGTTTAGATATCAAAAACTGTTATGAAAATATCAATTTCAAAAAAATTTTTCATAAGATATCAAATGATATGCTTTTATCCCCACAGAGCATGAATTTAATAGGGTCAGTTATTAATTGGTGCCATATTAATAATGTAGATGGATTGCCAAGGGGGTTGAGCATCTCTCCAACTTTGATGGAATTATTCTTGGAGAGATTGGATAAAGAGATTTCCATATCAGATGGCGTTATATTTTCTAATAGATATGTGGACGACTACATAGTTTTAATTGAAAAAGGTAAAGAAGAACAGATTGAGGAAATGATAAGGCAGAATCTGTCGGCAATTGGTCTTGAATTTAACACCGGCTCTAATAAATACTATTGTAATGAATCTAGAAGTGCTGAATTTGTTTATCTCGGCTATGCCTTTAAAGTCGGATATAAGAAAAATAAAGTTAATGATGTTTCATTGACAATATCTAATGAAAAAATCAACAAAATCAAGAGTAAGGTTATATCAAGCTTTATCGATTTTAAATTTACTAGTGACTTTAGACTTCTTAACCAACGGCTTAACTACCTAATGTGTGTTAGAAGTGTAAAGGAACATGAAAACGGTAATTTGTTAGGTGGGATCAGCTATAGTTATAAGTTTGTTACAGATTCCTTTGAGTGTTTAAAAATTATAGATGGGTTTTATTCAAGATTAGTTAACTCTAAAAGGTTTTCTTTTTCGCCTTCGCAAAAGTCAGTTTTATTAAAAAAGTCGTTTTATGGAACAGTGAAGAATAAGAAGAAAGCGACATTTACAATGGCCAAAACCAAAAAAATAACAAAGGTATGGAAAGGTGCCTAATATTATAAAAGTAAACTTAGCGGATAAATTAAGAACACTCCTAACCGATGTGCTTCCTTATGAATTGCCTCTTTGGTATATGAATCATTCAATGCATAGAGCTTTTACGGACAAGTTGGAATTCTATCTTGCAGTTTCTGGTTTAAAGTCACCAGAGCAGTGCCCTTCTCAGAATCTGATTCCTTTAGATTATTGTGTTTTTCGTGGAGAAAATAAAGGACCTAGAGTCCTCTCAATAATGCATCCTATTTCACAATTATATGTCTGTTTATTTTACGAAAAATATGCCAATTTAATTGAGTATTATTGTAGTAAGTCGAGTAAATCCCTACGTTTCCCTTATAAAGTGTCGACCAAATTTTATGGCAAATTGTCTTCAACTATTGAAGATGGTCCAGGAATAGAGATTCTAAATAGAGATAAAACCACAGCTAGCTCATATTTCAAATATTTAAAATATCCATTTCTTTATAGGTTTTTTGAGTCTTACGAATATCATAAACTTGAAAAAAGATTTAGTCATATGATGCAAGTCGATATTTCTAAGTGTTTTCCTAGCATATATACTCATTCAATTGGTTGGGCTACAAAAAATAAGCGACTCGCGAAATTAAAGCAAAAGGGGTCTTTTGATGGTGACTTTGATAATCTCATGCAAAATACGAATTATAGAGAAACGAATGGGATCATTATCGGGCCTGAAGTCAGTAGGGTTTTTTCAGAGATAATTCTGCAGCAGTTGGATTTGGATATTGTCAAATCATTACTTCAAAAAAGTAAACTTAAGGATGGCGTTGACTATGATTTCAGACGTTATGTTGATGACTACTTTGTTTTTTTTAGAGATGAGAGTGTTGGTACCAAAGTATTTAATACTATAGGCGAATGTCTATTGGAATATAAACTTCATCTTAACGAAGCGAAAACCGAATATCGGAAAAGACCATTTACCACCAATATTTCGTTCTCAAAAAGTCGCTTCAGAGATGTTATCGCCAATATATATAAAGAAAGGTATTCGGATGAAGGTGTATATTCACTCAATAAACCGGATTGGAAGGCGAATAAGCTTATTTCTAGGTTGAAAATGGCTTTATCTACGAGTGATGTCGAATATCACTCTGTTTCCAACTATATAATTAGTGCGATAAGAAAAAGATCAATCAGTTATTTGAAGGTATTAAGTGACGTGGATGTTTTAGAAGAACGTCATGTCAATTGGGTGCTGGTTGATTTGGATGTAATATTCTTCATTCATGCTATGGACATTCGCATCCGTACTACGGATTCTATAGCTCGCTACGTAGAATGCGTGCTAAGTATGATATCTGGTTGGCAAGAAAATTATAGAAGGCTAGTCTATAAAAAGATTTTTGATTTGATTAGACATGCCATAGATATCTTTTTGCATACTAAGGGAGAGGTGTTTGGTTTGGAAACATTAAATCTATTAGTAGTCATCTCAATGTTGCCCGATGAATATGGATTAGAAGAAGTTAAGGTACGTAATTATTTAGATAAACTGGAGGAAATAGAGTCTAAAGATGATTTTTATTTCAGGTGGGTAACATTCATGTTATTCGCAAAAGATAATATGAAATATTCAGAATTGAAGAGTGTATTAATACAGAAAGCTGTGGATGTCATAAACTCTAATCACGATGGATTTAACTCAACTCATTTTTATTTGTTATTTTTTGATTTTTGCTCATGTCCATTCGTTGAGAGGGATTTGAGAGTGCAAGTGATCGAAAATACGCGGGATAAATATTCGTTATCTTTTGGCGTAGACAAACAAAATTATATTCTTGCTAATGACTTTATTGCGCCTTGGCGAGACCCAGACTATTTACAAAACAGTTTAGATCGACGAGAATTTACGTTCGCTTACGATTAATATCAATGTCCCCGACCTGATATTGTAACTGCTTCGGCACGGGTGGAGCCTTAGGGTAAAGCCACACACGAGTAAGGAAGGGGGCTCCCACTTATATTTTATGTTGTATGTTCATCTACACCTCTGTTCTAACATAAAGATGTGTTTTGCAATTTTCACAGTATGATGATGTGCCAGTCCAACTGCTCAAACATATTATGCAGTTGTGCTTTTGGGGCTTTAAGTTTTGACCATTTAGAAGTTGAGTTCTGTTACTGAAGCCATATTTATTAGCCGGTAGATATCTATTTATATATTCATCCCAGTTTTCAGCAATATGGCTTTTCAGTTTAGCTAGAATTTTATCTTGCCGTGGATGCTTTACCCATTTGATACCGGAATCGGTTTCAGATAAAAATGCTCGTAATGCTTCTGTATATTTACCAGCAGTTACTTTTTTGAATGCTTTAACCAGATGGGATGCTTCTAGTTCTAACAAGGCAAGATTTGGGAAAACCGATTGAGTTAGCAAATCAGGCATTCTACGGCCTTTGTAAGTTACATAAATAATAAGTGTAAATTTTCCCAATTCACTGACTACATCAACTAAACAATTGCTGATTCTTTGCTCAATTTCTACGGTGTTTAATTGTACTTTTGATGCCTTAGTTATAGGGTAGTTGACTTCGAAAGTTCTCCCGGAAGCTATATCCTGAACCGTATGAGTTGAGTTCATCTCTGGTAAACTAAGTTCTAAACCAATCTGAGACAGCTGCTTTACCATAAGTCTCAAAGATACGACGAATGAATAAGCGCAGGGTTCTTTAGTTTTTTCTTCGTTTTTAGTGGATTTATGCGCGAAGTGCCATTCCTTTTCTTTGCCCTGCCGGGCTATAAGTGGTGTTTGGCATGAAGGGCATATGCAACCACAATCCTTTCCTTTCTTTACGCTGCCTACGTCGACAAGTTCACCAGATTCTTTATGTAGCCCAAATGGTATGAGGAAATCTGAAGACATAGTTCTTCCTTTGAACTTTCTTGAATTTATACATCGTTATTACTAGGTTTCAGGTCTTTTATCCAGTTTCTAATGGTATGTGTACCAGGGTAGTGTTTTGCCATTCCATACTCTAGAATAGCTTCCTGTTTTTCCAATTCCGTAATTTTGTAATTTTCATTTTTTTGCCACAAAATTTTTGCAATCTCACGAGTCATGATTCTGGCTTTTTGTTTGTGACTTAATGATGCCCAAAAACTATCGATATCCTTTTGTAATCGAGCGCCTTTGTTTTTAGTGGTGGAATCTGGCGCGTTAAATTTTTTGAGGATGTCTTCACCAAACCAGAATTCAGGTGGTTGAATATCGTAACGCTCGCAAAAAAGTAAGATATTAGCTTTATCTATATGTGCAGCTTCCAACTTTTCTTTTTCATAAAGTCTGAGTTTATAAGCTCTGTCTAATCCATCTACAAGCTCCCAATAACGTCTGCCAAATCTATAAAGATACGATTCATAACCGTCTTCGTCATTTGTAAAATCCGGTTCTACTTTGGGTTGATGTTCTTCATCATATTCCTTTGCAAGCTGGTCAACTAAATTCCAATCGGAATGGTTAGTTGGTAGGGACATTTCGTCTTCCGACTCTATATGATGGGATTTTTCCTCGGCCTCATGATCTTGCGGTTCTGTTTGTTGTTCCAAATAATCTTCGTAAGAAAGAGCGTTAGCTGGGTTCTTAAGTAGTATTCCATTAATGTTGGAAACCGTTATCTCACAGTTAGTCAGCGCTTTGCATAGTAACCTTATGGTGTCTTGAACCTGTAGAGGTGGAGATTCTTCATTTGATGAATTTGGATCAAATCCATACCATCGATGTGTGAGTTCCCAAATACTCAAATGGTCCGTATGTTGAAGCATTTCGACTAATCCTTGTGACTGATTTTATGGATCAAAAATTGAGAAATTTCCTCCATAGGCTTTCTCAACCTTTCTACACCGGAAATAATATAGCTCCCGGTTATATCATTGGTTTTATGATTCGCGAGCCTTTTCAGAGAATACGCTGATATTTCAAGGCTTTCCGCGATGGTTATAAATGTACGTCTTAAATCATGTAGTGTGAATTCTATCCCGCAAATGTCTATTACTCGGTCTATTGCTGTTCTAGGTTCTTTAAGGTGAAACTCCGGTTTAGGCCCGGGAAATACCCATTCAGAATTATTGCCGACATTTCTTTCTTTAAGTAGTGATAACAAAAAGTCAGTTAAGGGGAGGGTGTGTGGTTCGCTATTTTTTGTGTCTCTTACTGTTAGCGTTTTGTGTTCAAAATCAATATCAGTCCATTTAAGTGTTAACGCTTCATTCTTACGGAGTCCAGTAAAGAGTATTAATTGCAAACAATCCCTACTGACAGTGTTCTGTAACTGATTCGTGGCGTCGTACCATGCTTTAAGTTGATGAGGTTTCAAATGATCTTTTCGGCGCTTATCTTTATACCACGCACGGGTTTTACTTAGCCGATCTACCGGATTAACTACAATGATTGGGTGGCCTTTACTGTTCTCATACTTTTCCATTGCGTGGTTAAAGATAGCTCTGAGAACACGCATTGTGTTATTGGCCTTTGATTCTGTTTTGGTACCAATTTCTCGATGCCTTTTTTCGACCATATCTTTTGTTATATCGATGAGGCGTTTGCCTGTCCAATCGGGAAGGTATCGGTCTATACAGTCAGTATAGTTTTTTCTTGTTGATGGCTTTAGGCTTTTACGGGTAAGTAGATAGCTTTCAAATGCTTGGTTAAGTGTTACGCCAAGTGCTGCGTATTCTGCTGAACGTGAACACGGATTCTGGCGCATCGTGAACACCTAAGATTTCCCGCATTGGGCGAAGCCCATTTTTACGCTAAGTGTTCACCATCAGTCAACTCTGAGCGTGTTTTTCGC
>Ga0213831_1000854_pt1 | contig 13016 bp, 13 predicted proteins | sample SWATP12_FD_163421 | JGI IMG/M metagenome (GOLD analysis project Ga0213831, IMG submission 163421) | Coastal seawater microbial communities from Marineland, Florida, United States - SWA TP1 #2 | ecosystem: Environmental > Aquatic > Marine > Coastal | place: USA: Florida | collected 2016-08-06 | reverse complement strand
TCGAGCAAAACCACGATAAATTTGGCATAAAGTGGCCAGATCCTATTGCACCGTTTAAAATTGCATTAATACCAATGAATATGCACAAGTCTCATCGTATCAAAGAAGCAGCAGAAGCGCTTTACGAAGAGCTAGTAGCGCTTGGCGTTGAAGTTCTATTTGATGACAGGAAAGAGCGCCCAGGTGTCATGTTCAATGATATGGAATTAATTGGTATACCTCATAGCATTGTCATCGGTGAAAGAAACCTAGATAATCAACAGGTTGAGTATAAAAACAGACGTACTGGCGAGAAGCAGTTGTTGGATCTTAGCGCAGCCAAGGATTTTGTAGCCGCTCTCTAATGCCTAAACTCGTCTAATAGATAAGAAAAGAGGGCGTATGCGGTTAACATTTTATGGCGTAAGAGGGTCAATCCCTACCCCGGGAGCAGCTTTCGTCCGCTATGGTGGCAATACTGCATGCGTTCATATTGAGCTTGAGGATGGTACCGATATCATCCTCGACTCAGGCACAGGAATTCGCTTACTCGGCGAGCGCCTCGTTCAAAAAGACACGCCAATCCACCTTCTATTAAGCCATAATCATTGGGATCACATTCAAGGTTTTCCTTTTTTCGCTCCGATTTACCAAGCATCGCGCGAAATTAATATTTATCCTGGTCAAACTCTTCTTGATGAGCCTGACCAAATTTTAAAGCAAATGGAAGGGTCGTTATTTCCAGTGCCTCGCAGCGCGCTGAAAGCAAATATCTCCCTTGTTGATATTCCCAAATCCACAAACCGCTTTTCAATCGGCAGCGCAACAATTACGCGTCTAGCAATGAATCACCCTGGCCATGGAAGTGCTTATTGCATTGAAGCTGATGGTGCAAAAGTTGCCTATATCACTGACAATGAGCTTTACCCCCCTTATAAAAAAGAAACCGACTTTATCGACTTCGCAAAATTTGCGCAAAATGCAGACTTGCTCATTCATGATGCACAGTACATGTTATCTGATATGCCAGCGAAGAACGGATGGGGGCATTCGGTGGCAGAAGAGGCTGTAAAACTAGCTATGGCATGTAATGCTAAAAAATTAGCTCTGTATAGTCATGATCCGGAACGCACCGATAGCGATATAGATGATGTCGTAGACCATTGTAATGAATATGTCACAGTGGCAGAGTCTAATTTACAATTATTTGCATCTTCAGAAGGCCAAGCACTGGACTTCAGTTAAGCATAACAACAACCCCACGTTACGGAGAATTAAAGGTGTCTGTGTTAAAGCCTTTTGTATTTTTGGCAGCACTATTTGCTGCCTGCACGCCTGTGTGCGCACAACAGTCGTCAGAAGTGGTAAACGAACAATCACAAACTGTTGAAAGTAGCGAACAAGCAACCGCGACTAAAAGTGAAGAAAATCAAACGTCACAAAATGAAGAAGGTATTGAAGTTATTGATATCATCAAACGTGACACTATCACCGAAAGTGCGCTTGATAATCGCTTAGAAGGTGATAAAGAAGCGTTAGATAACGTTTTCGCTATCACTCAGCATAGACAAAATTACCTACTTCCAATTACCTACGTTTCCAACCCTAGCACTGTCGCCAGTGAGGAATTGACGAACGAGAACGTTGATAATAAAGAAGCAAAATTCCAAGTGAGTGCAAAGCTTCCTCTGTATTTGGAAGATACAGGGTTCGATGGTATTTATTTTGGTTTTACCCTGACTTCTTTTTGGCAACTCTACAATAACGAAGCATCTAAACCTTTTCGCGAAACCAACTATGAACCAGAAGTCTTTTGGCAAGAGACTGCGGATTACTCTGTACTTGGCTACAAGTTTAATACTTTTCAGGTGGGTTTCAATCATATGTCAAATGGTCAAAGTGGGCTACGCTCTCGAAGCTGGAACCGCATATTTGCATCGATTGTTTTTAGCGACGACGACGATATCTACTACCTAAAAACCTGGTACCGTATTCCTGAAGACGAGAAAACAGACCCGCTTGATCCTACCGGTGACGATAACCCAGATATACTAGACTATTACGGTAGAATGGAATTTGGTTATGGCAGAAAAATCGGGGCTTTTAAGGTGCTGGCGCTTTTGCGAAACAACCTTGATTTAGATGAGAACCGAGGCAGTATTCAATTGGACTTCACCTACCCTATCTCTGACCGTTATGAAGTATTACTGCAGTATTTTAACGGCTATGGCGACTCGCTTATCGATTATAACCGTTCACAGGAACGCATTGGTATTGGCTTCCAGCTATTGTTTTTATAACCCTGTAGCTCCTGTTTTTAGATTCAAGCCATTTCAATACGACATCGGGGATTACTTTAACGTCATCCCCGTATTCTTATTTAGTTAATCACGCCAGCGGCGCGATAAAGCTGAATATGCACATCTACCAGTGCTGCTATATCTCTTTGATAGCCTCCACCGATAACGGCAGCAATTGGAACGCCTAAACGCTCAGCTAGGGCAAACACTTGCTTATCCCTTTCATATACGCCTTGTGTGGATATGTGTAAGTGGCCTAAATCGTCATTTACATGCACGTCAACGCCTGCATCATAGATAATTGCATCGGGCCGAAACTGCCTCATCACCATCGTTAGCGCTTGCTCAAGCGTAGTTAAATATTCATCGTCTTCAGTGCCTTTATCGAGCCCAATATCAATATCGGAACGCTGCTTCCTGTGAGGAAAGTTCTTTTCACCATGAATAGATAAGGTAAATATATCGCGGTCATTTTCGGCGAGTTTGGCTGTACCATCGCCTTGATGCACGTCTAAATCGACAATAAGCACATTTTCAATGGAGGGGGTTTGCAGCATGGTTTTCGCTGCCAGATATAAATCGTTGAACAAGCAAAAGCCTGAACCAAAATCCGCAAATGCATGATGATACCCCCCGGTTAAATTCAGGGCTTTGCCATGCTCTAATGCAAGCTTGGCGGTTAAGCAAGTCCCGGCAACAGCGGTACGCGTGCGCTCAATCAATTGTTCCGACCACGGAAAGCCAATTCGACGCATGGCTTTTTTATCAAGCGCTCCAGTGGTAAGTGCCTCGACATAATCCGAGTCGTAATAGGTTCTTAGAAGAGATAAATCAACCGCTGACGGGGTAACAAATCGCGCTTTTTCCACCCCCCGATTTATAAGCTCATCTCGAATACCCACATACTTTTCAATGGGGAATCGGTGCCGCTCAGGTAGATCTAACTGGCTATAAATGGGGTGAAATACGAGTGGTGTTGTCATTCTTATCAGTACTAATTATCAGAAATATACGTCTAGAACAGCAAAAGAAAAAGGAGTCTGCATATTACTTACACACTCCCTCCCCTGCTTCATTCTAATACTGACAAAGCACTGTTAGCGGGTCAAACTGTTCACTACTTTTTCAACGTTTTCTGACATACTTTTCATCGAGCGCGACATATCATCACGCTGTGCAAGCTGATGGTATTTTTCAGAAGATGTAACCACATTGCTAATAATTGCTTCCACCTGCTGTAGTACAGCCTCTTGTTCATCTGCAGCTTCGTTAAGCGCTACAACTACACTGGCTGTTTCTTGAATATCCCTAACCACGTTATTAAGTGTTTCAAGCGCTGTCGCCGCTTCGGCTGCATTAGTGTCTGATAACTGTTTGCCTGACGACATTGCTGCTACAGCACCTTTTGCTTCAGATTCGAAACTACTCAAGATATCGTTGATTTCCTTTGTAGACTGTTGAGTTTTAGCGGCAAGTGCCCGAACCTCATCAGCAACCACAGCAAAGCCTCGTCCATGCTCGCCTGCTCTAGCGGCTTCGATTGCTGCATTGAGTGCCAGCAGGTTAGTCTGATCGGCAATCTCATTGATCACGTTTACCACTTTCAGAATATTAGTACTTCTGCTTTGCAGTTCAGACACAATATTACTTGATTCCGTCACTGTTTTAGCTAACTGCTTAAAACCTGCATTGGCGCTTTCGAACGTGGCGTAGCAACTCGCTACGTTCTTTTCAGAGTTATTGGTCGCCACAGCAACTTGATCGGTGATAGCCACTAAGTTCTGTACAATTTCTTTCAGCTTATCTGTGCTGCTATCAAGAGAGCGTGACGCATCTCGTTGACCATTTGCTCCTTCCATAATGGATTGGCTTACATTACCTAAGGTACCAAATGCCTTCTCCATTTCTCTCTCTGCTTGTTGCAGTTGTTCAACCGAGTCCTTTAATTTGTACTGTAATGCTCGTGCGGAATCTGCAAGCATGCCTAGCTCATGGTCACTGGCATAGGTCAAATTGTAGTCGTAGCGGCTATTAGCTAGATTTGCGATACACGCTGCAACCTGCTTTGTTGGTTTAATAACTTGAGAGCGCAAACGAGCAATCACATATACAACGGAAGCCACAGACAGTGAAATCGCTGCTAATAGAATAATCCACAACATAGTTCGCGTATTAGCTTTAAGTTCAGTAATCGCATTCGCTGAATCCGCTGCGATTTGTGAAGCGATTCCTGAAAGGAGCTTCGCAGGCTCTCTATCTATACCTCGAACAAAGCTATCCCCAACCTTTGGGTCAAATCCTGACTTAACGAATGCGTCGTACCCTTCGCGGTACTTCTCAGCCATTGTCGCGTGGGCTTTTTGAAATTGCCTAATATCAGACTTTACGCTTTCACTTATCACATTACTTGATAGCATCTGGTCAAACTGACGAGTGATGTCCGCTTCTCGCTGTTGGAATCGCTCCCAGTATTTCTCTCTATCTTCCCTCTTGTGACCACGCAATAGCACATTTTTCCACTCTTGCACCTGGGTTTTAAACGCACTAAGCGTGTTGTTAACGTCTCGTTCAGACTGAACAAGCGTGTTCTCTAGCTCATCGAATGAATTCAGCAAAGAGAAGGATTTTAGAATTGACGCACCGTTTAACAGTACAAGAATTAAAAAGCTGGCTAGAACAGGCGTCATCACCAAACGGCTGATGCTTGTGTAATTGAACACGATTTAACCTTTAGTAAAAATAAAAAGAAGGACGGCGCCATTAAATGATATTTTTATGACGCTATGGTTACATTGAGTAAATACGTAATGTTTTTTCTGTCTGGAGAGTTTAAATTAAATTGATAGATACACAATGACACTATCGTAGCTGGTTTATTGAAACTTCCACTATTTTACTGATGTTGAAGATTGGAAATAACGTTCTTTAAAGGTGAATTCGACGTTTTATAAAACCACTAAGCTGACCTCATTGACTCTTTAACTGCAATTAATGATAGGGAAACTTGTTAAATTTGGTCTGGTCTAGTAACTTACTTTGGGCTTCTTATGCCTATGAAAATGAACTACTCAGGTGAGTTTGAAATTTAAGTCTACACGGAATCGAGTAATGAAAAGCTTGTTAAAGAATAGTTATTATATAATCAGGGATCGCTTGTTTTTTTCACGTAAAGTAAACTTTTTAGTGTGCGGTACCCAGAAGGGAGGTACTACAGCGCTTGCAGAGTATTTAAGTGAACATCATGAAATCTGCATGGCCAAGAGAAAAGAGGTCCACTTTTTTGACAAGGTAGAATTGCCCGATTATTCGCACTATCACGCATTTTTTTCTCCAAAGAAGCACCACAAGGTTTTGGGCGAAGCTACACCTATTTACATGTATTGGGACAATGCTCCTGAACGCATACATGAATACAACTCCCAGATGAAGTTAATCGTCGTGCTTAGAAACCCTGTCGATAGGGCTTATTCTCATTGGAATATGACACGCAATAGAGGTCAGGAACCACTATCGTTTAGAGAAGCTATAGAATGCGAAGAGGCACGCTGTAAAGATAAAAAGTCGGAGGATAGTAGACGATACTCTTACGTAGACCGAGGACATTATCTAGAACAACTGGAAAGACTGTGGAGCCTATTTCCACGGGAAAATATACTTGTATTGAAAAACGAAGACCTCAAAAACTTTCCACAGGAAACATTGAATAAAGTTTGCGATTTTATCGGCGTTTCACACCTAGATAATGTTCAGAAAAGGGACGTGCACTCAAGAACATATGAATCCAAGATTTCAGAAGAAGACAGAGCGTATTTACAGGCGGTCTACGCTGATGGGATTAAAGGTTTAGAAAAAGAACTCGGTTGGAATTGTAGTGAATGGCTTGTCTAAAGAGAATTGTCTTGTTCTCTTTAGACAAGGATAATTAAGACATAACCGCTAGCTAATAAAATTCAAATTTGAAAACCGAGCTGACGAACACGTTTCAACGAATCGTTATCATACGAACTCAAATCTGTACTTTTGTAACGCCCTAATGAAGAAGGGGTTTTAGGTAGCGTTACCATCGATGCGAAGCAGGCATCAGACACGTCGACGTCCGCGAACGCTAAAAGGTTTTTTATTGGCTCAACAGGGTCACTACATAATTCATCGTAATTGATTATAAGTACCCTGTCTTGGCCATATAGCTTTTGAAATTCCACCACCCTTTCATTAGCGATTAACCAATATTCCAATGACCGTTGTCTTATTTCACTTGGTGAGCACCTTGTTTCACCCCCCCACATCGCTCCCCAATTTAGTAGTTGTTGTTGGTTTTCACTTAAAGACATGTCGAGACCATGTCGTATAGTGTGAACATACTTCATCTCTGGGTAGTAATCGAACAACTGGTGAAGGAGAATATGGCTGTTAGGCTCCTTCCATCCCCATCGCCCAGATACTTCTGGCTTTTTAGTTTGAGCCATTAATTGTTCGGTTACAAAACGTCGAGCCCAATGTCTACCAAGACCTAGCGTCGTCTCCCCCCTTTGAGCCCAAGAAAACAACACTTTCAATAACGTTGTCTTTTCGCTTAGCGAAAGCGGTTTATTTAACAGAAGAGCTTCATGCAACGCAATGTAACGGTCTAGGGGAAGTCCGTTTTTTAGAACTTTAAAAAGCCACTTATTGCGTTTGAAAATTAGTGTGAAAGAGAGATTATCGCTTGCTGGATTCAAGCTATAGCCAAGATGAATACCAGCCAGCATGATTATTTCAGCTACAACGCGAGTTCCGCTACCTCCCACGCCACCGATAACTAAAGGAGAGTTGATTGTGCAGCCATTTCCATGTGTATTTTTCATAGTTCCTCTGAGAATTGTTTTATGGCATTAAAAACAACCCGTTATGATAATAACCAGAACTAATCTTGAAGCTGACACCTTGACCAGCTCATTTAATAACCAAAGTATTACGAAATGTGCATTTTTTCAACAAAAATATTAAGCGGGATAAAAGGGGCTGGCTTGAAACAAAAAAACCGGCAATTTGCCGGTTTTTTTGTTATCTAAGTATTACTCCCACTCTATTGTATACTGGCGATTATTTTCTTTTAAAATCAACAATATAAAAAACACCTAATCACCAGTACCATTAGAAATACCATTCACAGAAAAACTTGATTGTAATTGCACAGCGAGTCTCCGCCGTTTCAATTCAGTACGGGCCCAAGCTGACGCCTCTGCCATGTCTCGCCTTAGCTCAGCCCGCTCCTCAGGCGTCAAGCAGCGCACTGCCGAATCGCCACCCGGCTTTGGCTTCAGCTCTTTATTGCTCATAGTTATATACCTCTATCTTTAGTATGCACCATCAATGACAGATCGGGAACAGGCGAGAAACCACTGAATGCCCTGTCATGCCCGCCAAAACATGTGCGACACTCAACAAGAAATTGGGTAGCAGAAGCAAAAGGACATGGACGTTGCGCCAATGTGGCGCCATAATGGCGCCCATGAAAACAAATCACCAAGAATCTCAGAACCAGTGTTTGCAGCGTATCAATCTCCGCCTATCAGCGGAGGCTTTGGCTGCCATCGACTCTGAATGTGCGCTCCGCGTGGGCAACGTGTCACGCAACACCTGGATCGTTGAAGCCATTCAGGAGAGGTTGGACCGTCTAAAATTATCGGAAAGTAGCAGTATCAAGGGGGATGGATGAACAGTTTCTACGAGTTCTTTGCCGGAGGCGGCATGGCCCGGGCAGGGCTAAGTACTGACTGGGAGTGTCTGTTCGCCAACGACTTCGACCCTAAGAAAGCAGCCAGTTATGCCCTCAACTGGGGGGACGACCACCTCCATGTAGGCGACGTCGCCAAGCTAACCACAGACGATCTTCCTGGCCGTCCTGATCTCGCTTGGGCCTCATTTCCGTGCCAAGATTTGTCATTGGCAGGCGGTGGAGCCGGACTTAAAGGTGATCGCTCTGGCACCTTCTGGCCTTTCTGGAAGCTCATGACGCGTCTGGAAGAGGAGGATCGTGCGCCTCATTTAATAGTTCTTGAAAACGTGTGCGGGGCGCTCAGCTCTCACGACGGGAAAGATTTTGCTGCAATTTGCTCAGCTCTCTCACGCGGTGGATATCGTGTCGGTGCTTTGGTGATGAATGCAGTCCACTTTGTTCCCCAGTCGCGCCCACGTCTGTTTATCATTGGCGCTAGAAAGGCATCTGTTCCTTTGCCCTCTGAACTGCGTGCTGAAGGGCCGAAAGACACATGGCATTCCTCTGCACTAGTCGAAGCATTCGGCAAGCTCTCCCAAAGTTCACAAAAGTCTTGGACATGGTGGAACCTTCCTTCCCCCGTACCACGCACTTCGATCTTTGCGGACCTGGTTGAAGATAAGCCCTTAGGGGTCAAATGGCACACAGCCGCCGATACCAAGCGCCTTCTCGGCATGATGAGCCCTGTCAACTTAGCGAAAGTGGAAGCAGCTAAAAACGCCGGACGACGAATGGTTGGGACTATCTACCGGCGCACTCGGGCCGACGGTCCGAACGGTGAAAAGATGCAACGCGCCGAAGTCCGTTTCGACGATGTGGCCGGATGCCTTCGCACGCCTAGCGGTGGCTCTAGCCGCCAGACTATTATGGTAGTGGACGGGAAACGCGTTCGGTCACGTCTACTATCTCCACGTGAAGCCGCTCGCCTAATGGGGCTACCGGACACATACCAACTGCCAAAGAATTACAATGAAGCATACCATCTCGCAGGTGACGGGGTAGCAGTGCCAGTGGTGCGTTTCCTTACAGAGCATCTTCTTGAACCATTGCTTGCAGCTGTGCGCGATGAGAAGAAAAAGGCAGCAGCATAAATGGATAATGATTTGAAAGAAGCGTTAATAGCATTTAACAAAGAGCGCAAGTTCACCCGTAAAGGCCCACTTTGTGTCGCCCTTGTCGTAACTCAGCACGCCCGCAAAATGGGGCTGCCTCTCGATCCCGATAAACTGCTAACCGAAAAGGGAGGCCAGGTGCTTGGCCTAGGCAAAGGGGCGGTACAAGCAGTTCTCAAACGGCATGACATTACCCGAGTACTTGCAGCAGAAGGTGGTCGCACTAGTCGAGGAAGTATCGACAATATGCGCGAATATGTCGCCTTCCTTAATGCACAGACAGAAATGAACCAGGTCGATCTCGATGCAGTTGAGGCCTTCTGGATTCAACGTGTTCATGAATTCTTTTCGGCCAAGCCATTTAAGATACGCCTTGATGCCTCGCGCAGCTTACGCACTTTGGTTCGAGACATGCTTGTTCAGGCTGAGGAACGACAGCGCAACGCTCCAGGTATGCAGTATGCCGGAGCGGTGCTACAACATTTGGTAGGAGCCAAGCTTGATTGCGCTCTTGGAGTAGGCAACTTTGAGCACAACAGCTTTTCTACTTCGGACGCACAATCAGGGCGCGCCGGCGATTTCTTTATCGGTGATGTAGCCTTGCACGTTACAACCGCTCCAGGTGAAGCTGTTATTGGTCGGTGTCGAGATAATATCGACGACGGTCACCGTCCGATTATTGTCACCACATCGCGAGGCCTTTCAGCCGCCGAAGTCTTGGCTGAGAATGCTGGGCTAGGTGATCGTATAGACGTATTCGAGGTCGAGCAGTTCGTAGCTCTCAACCTGTACGAGCTGGGCAAGTTCGCAGCCGAAGGGAGACGCACTGCTGTCGGGGACGTGGTAACCCGATACAATGAAATTATCGAAAACTTCGAAACCGACCCAAGCTTGAAAATCGAATTCAAGCAATAAGGTTCAAGTAGCATGAAGGAGACGCCGGAGCAACGCAGCCGCACGATGCGAGCTGTTCGCTCTCGCGACACAAAGCCAGAATTGACTGTTCGGCGCTTCCTTCATGCCGCAGGATTGCGTTATATCCTGCACAACCGACGCCTACCTGGCTCCCCTGATTTGGTGTTCCCGAAATACCGCACGGTGGTTTTCGTGCATGGCTGCTTTTGGCATCAACACGCGAACTGCCCCGCTGCATCTCGCCCTCGCTCCAACACAGAGTATTGGTCACGTAAGCTAACTGGTAATGTGGAGCGTGACGCACGCAATCGTACCTCGCTGGAAGCCTCAGGATGGAGAGTACTTGTGATCTGGGAATGCGAGATACGAGAACGTGATGCACTTGACCGCCTGGCAGAGACCATTCGGTCAAGTCGTATACGATAGGAAAACATAGGTTCGGACTACGGCCATATGGAGTCAGGGTCAGAATTCAGACCTCGGCATAACAATCTTGGTCATGACCTTACCCATTTCCTCCTGCGTCGCCTCGATCTTACTGAGAACAGCAAGGATTGTTGACTGGCCGAACTGGGCAGTTCGCACGTCATCGGTCAGCCATAGCTTCAATAGGCCGCCCAAACGGCCAAGGTCGCCGTTGATTCGAGCCAACTCCCGGACCTGCTCATAATCCACCACACCCGAGATGTGATACCCCTGACCTACTTCGCGTAGATATCGCGCAGCACTCATACCAGCTCGCTTTGCCTGAGTCTCGATTTGTTCCTTTTCCTCGGGCAGGCAGTACACCTTGATAGGTGTACTGCTCTTCCTCGTTATTCGTTTTTTCTCATCGTTCATCATCTTTTGCCTTACCTCCTTGTCACCTGGCGGATAGTGCCCAACGCCAGTTCGAAGTCCTCCGGCGTCGCTCGGCCAGTTTCAGCCTGGTAGTAAAGGATGGTGAACATATTGGCGACCGCCTCCGCGACGGGCGAAAACTGCCGGGCGGTTTCCTGGTCAATGAACTCCAAGGCGGCCAGCTCGGTTGCTGACTGATGAATTGCTTGCTGAACTTCGATATTATGCGTGGTTGTCATGTGTCACCTCTCTGACAGGTGGTATGTGAAAATGCGGGCCGGTGCACCATCACCGGCCCGTGTGCTTTCTATAAGCCGGTATTGGAAAACCCGGCCACTTCTGAAAACGGGGTTTTCCCGGTTCCAGCCCCTGCGTCATTGCTGATGCGTGTGCTGCTCGATGCCTCCATTCGGCCAGTAGGGTCCGGGCGATTCACAAAGGCCGCAATCTCCGTTTCGGTATCTTTCTCTTCCTCGGTCGATGGTTCGACAACCGGCACAAAATCGGCTTCTGTGCGGGGTTCCTGGACTTTGTCGAGCATATCCAGGGCAGCCATGAAATTACGTTCTTTCATCGTCTTATCTCCTTACGTATCTTGCCGATCGCGGTTCACAAAGCTGGCAACCTCTTCATTACGTTCCTGCTGGCGTTCCTGGGCATACGAAACGTAGTCCCCGACGTCGAAGGTGTGCTTTTCCGGGTCGCGTGCTTGCCACTCAGCGTGTGATTGGCGGGCCTTGTCCTGGTCCTCGCTAGACAGAGCATCAAAGCCACCTGTTTGGTTTACCCAGCCGCCGCCGTTACCACCGCTCAAGCTATCGCTGTCGAACAATGCGGTATCACTCACCTGATCAGCGCTACCAGCATCGTTATCACTCTTTGGTTCCATGCTTTCACGAATCGAGGATGCCAGGCGTCCGCCGGCGGTCTGATTCGCCCTGTCCTGAAAACTTCCGGCCATCTTTGCCCCGACCCCTTTAGCAAGCTCGCCAGCCGTTCCGGCTGCTAGAGAAGCTGCCCGACCAAACCCACCACCTGAGCTGGAACCGCCCGCTCCGGAAAAACCTGCTGCCTGGGCAAATGGCGTATCACCCGTGCTCGCGTTATTGCTGTCAGTGGTGCTACCACCCCAGCTTTCGCCGGTATCACTAGAGCTACCGCCGAAGCTCGGCATGTCTCCACCGGCCATACTGGATTGCGCCTTTTGAAAGGCTGCTTTTACAGCACTAGCTCCACCGGCCATATTAGTCGCCCCGGACATTGCAGCGCTTCCAAGCGCAGCACCACCCGATGCGACGGCTGCACCGGCACCGACAGCACCACCAATCAAGGCCCCTGCACTGAATGAACTACCAGCGCTCGCAGCAGCACCACCGCCAGGAATCAAACCTGCAACCACGTTTGGTACGGAGTTAACGAGAATAACCATGACAAGGGACACAACGAAAATGACCAACAATTCGTCCATTGGCGCACCTTCTGAAAGGTCGGAGTGATAACCATCGATAATAGAAATAGCGATCCCAACCAGCAGTGTCATTGTCATGATTTTGAGTGCTATACCGGCCACACTCCTGAAATAGTTGACGGCAATGTCAGAGGTCCAGCGCGAGCCACCGAAGCCCAAGACAAAGATTCCCGCGTAAGCAATAATCCATGCCGTAACTAGGGCAAGAAGAACGTTGGCTGCGACAATGGCCATGCATGCCAATATGGCAAGCGTGGTCAGGAAGATGGACAAGTTGTCCATAGGGCTAGTGATGCTATAGCTGCTCGCTGCCTTAGCGATAATATCAAACGCAATATCTATCGGCGTGGACGGATTCAACCCCCTTGGCAGGCCGGATGCTTCAGCCGCGATATTTCTCAACGAGTTGATAATATCCATTGCAAAGCCAGGCCCATTGATCAACAGCCACCAAAAGAACCCGGTAGTAATGGTGAAGCGGGTAAACTCGGCGAAGAACTCGCCAATGTCGGCTTTGCGCAATGCCATCATGCCGAACGTCCAGACCATTGAGATAACAACCAGTGTCCAGAATAACCAGGACGCATGATCAGTAATTGTTGTCGCCCAGTTTGAGCTTTCGGTTAAAAAACGGTCCGAAACTT
>Ga0213831_1000849_pt1 | contig 13065 bp, 10 predicted proteins | sample SWATP12_FD_163421 | JGI IMG/M metagenome (GOLD analysis project Ga0213831, IMG submission 163421) | Coastal seawater microbial communities from Marineland, Florida, United States - SWA TP1 #2 | ecosystem: Environmental > Aquatic > Marine > Coastal | place: USA: Florida | collected 2016-08-06 | reverse complement strand
GTGATGTGACTATCAATACCATTTGCCCTGCCTATGTGAAAACACCATTGGTGGAAAAACAAATTGCAGCCCAGGCAAAAGAAAATAACCTTACCGAGGAAGAGGTAATAACAAAAATAATGCTAGAGCCCATGCCTAAAAAGCAATTTGTTAGCGTTGAAGAGCTTGCAGATACCGCAAGCTTCTTAATGTCACCCAGTGCCCGCAATATAACAGGGCAAACCATGGTGCTTGATGGGGGCTGGACGGCTAGATAACCCGTAAGAGATTTAACGCTTAGTTTTTTAAAGAATATTTCTTTTCACATAAAAAAGACTGCAATAAGCAGTCTTTTTTCGTTTAATGTTTTCGCAAAAGCGTTATTCCCAAAGAGATACATAGATGGCAACCATTTCTTCAATGGTAGGTACACGTGGATTATTACCGGGAGAACCTGATGCCAGAGCTTGTTCTGCCATTGTTGACGTTGCTGCAAAAAATGCCTCTTTATCAATACCGAAGTCGGCAGGCGTAGGTACCTGCAAATCTGCATTCAGTGCTTTTAGTTCGTTGATAAGTTTTTGATTCGCCACCTCATCTGAGTCACTTTGCGTAGCAACACCCATAGCGCGAGCACATTGTGCATAACGCACAGAGGCACTAGGAATAGAAAAGGCGGTAACCGCGGGCAACAACATGGCATTCGACAAGCCGTGGGGCACATGAAAAGCAGCGCCAATGGGTCGGCTCATTCCGTGAACAAGGGCCACTGAAGCATTTGAAAAGGCAATACCCGCGAGCGTTGAGCCCAGCATCATTGATTCTCTCGCCGTTTCATTTGTTGGGTCTGCAAATACCGTACGCAGATTAGGCGCAATTAATGCCATGGCTGACAACGCCTGTGCATCACTGTAAAGATTAGCTTTGCGGCTAACAAACGCTTCAATAGCGTGAGTAAGCGCATCAATGCCAGTATCGGCGGTAACACGTGCAGGCAAACTTTGCGTTAATGAATAATCGACCAAGGCTGCCGTTGGCATAAACCCTAAACCAACACACAACATTTTTTCAGTGGTATCTTCGTCGGTGATAATGGTAAATCGCGTTGCTTCTGAGCCCGTTCCCGCTGTTGTGGGAATAGCAATGATCGGCAACCCCGCTTCATCTACAACCCGCGGGAATTTGTAGTCTCGCATTTCGCCGCCGTACTTACCCAGAATAGCAATGGCTTTTGCGCTATCGATGGGGCTTCCACCACCTAAGGCGACAATGCTGTCATATGCTTGTGTTTTGAATGCATCCACACCGCGATAAATCGACCGTACCGTAGGCTCTGGCACTGTATCTGAAAACACATCGGCGCTTATTCCAGCCTCTTCCAGCACCTGTACTATGGCAGCACTATATCCCAACTCAACCATGACTTTATCGGTAACCAGTAAAGGTTTATGGCAATTGAGTCCTTTTAGCGTTTCAGCAACCCGCTGACTCGCCCCTTTCCCTATGTGCATCACTCTTGGCAGAATAATTTGATGAGACATGTTTCCCTCGCTGCGAATTGTTTTCATCAGCATACCTAGTGCAACGCCTAAAGCAATGACAATGTAAAAATAATGTTGCAAGTATTTTTCTTGTGCGGTTTTTTAACAAAAGGTGCTTAAAACATCACCTTATCTAAATATGAGTGATAGACTGGATAGAACCTTCATGTGGACGACGATTATGAAAAAATTCGGTGTAATTTCGTTGCTTATGGCAATTATCGCTTTAGCGATATGGCAATGGCCGAAACCTGATGCTCCATTACTTTCATCGAACGATGCTGTGCCAGCCATGGCGCAATTACCTGATAACTTCTTTGATACCCACGTTAATCCTGTATTAACGCAACGCTGTGTAGTGTGCCACGCCTGTTATGATGCGCCGTGCCAGCTTAAAATGTCGTCACCAGAGGGGATAGCCAGGGGAGCTAGCAAAGAAAAAGTGTATGAAGGCACGCGACTTACCGCAGCCCAACCCAATCGAATGTTTCTCGATGCTCACGACGTAAATTCGTGGCGAGAGCGCGGCTTTTTTGACGTACTTCCTTTTAAAGAAGACACCAAGACTTCGCCGACCCAATCGTCAGTGCTAGCGCAAATGCTTTTGCTGAAGCAACAACACCCTCTACCCCAAACTGCCCATTTAGGTGACAGTTTTGATATAAGCTTAAACCGACAAAACCAATGCCCAACTATTGATGAAATGGGCGGATACATAGCAGGGCAGCCCCTAGGAGGCATGCCCTACGCACTGCCAGCCCTGTCCGACGCTGAGCACACCACACTAATTCAATGGTTAAACCATGGTGCGCCGTTATCTTCGCCCAAAACGCTTGCGAAAGAGATTAACGAGAAAGTATCTGAATTGGAGGCATGGCTTAATGGTGATAGCAATGAGATGCAGCTTTCTGCCCGTTACATTTACGAGCACTTGTTTACGTCGCATCTCTATTTTGAAGATATCTCAGAAAAAGATAAAACCCCTCAGTTTTTTAATTTGGTGCGCTCACGCACTCCACCTGGACAAACGTTAGATATCATTGCAACCCGCAGGCCATTCGACGATCCAGAAGTTGACCGCGTTTACTATCGTCTGCAACCTGTGTTCTCGACTATCGTGAGTAAAACACATCAGGCTTACGCTATTAACGAACCGCTACTGGATAAATGGCGCTTGTGGTTTATTGATACAGAATTCTCTGTTGAAACATTGCCTTCTTACAAGCCCGATGTAGCGGCAAACCCACTCACCGCCTTTACCTTGTTGCCAGTGGAAAGTCGTTATCGATTTATGCTTGAGCGCGCGCAAAACACCATTATGGGTTATATCAAAGGTCCCGTGTGCAGAGGCCAAGTCGCGCTTAACGTCATTAACGATCGATTCTGGGTGTTCTTTGTCGACCCAGACATTGCAGCCTCTGAAAAAGTGAATGCTTTTTACGCTTCTCAAAAAGAAAACCTTCACCTCCCTGCCGAAAAAGATAGTACAGCTCTTGCCGTTAATTGGGTGAAATACTCAAAACGCCAGGGCGAATATATGCGTGCCAGAACCACTTTTTTAAACCATGAATTTAAAAATGAAGAGCATTTAAATATGTCGAGTATATGGGACGGCGACGGCAGTAACACGAATGCTAGCTTGACCGTTTTTCGTCACTTTGATAATGCCACTGTCGTTAAAGGGATGGTTGGGAAACCAACTAAAACCGCATGGGTTATTGACTATGCGCTACTAGAGCGCATTCATTATTTACTTGTTGCAGGTTTCGATGTGTACGGCAATTATGGCCACCAGTTATTGACCCGTTTGTATATGGATTTCTTGCGTATGGAGGGTGAATCAAACTTCCTTAATCTGCTTCCTCCAACCACTCGCCATGAACTTCTCAACGCTTGGTATCAAAATGCCGGCCCTGAGCTGACTGATTATTTAGAAGGTGATATCAATAGTTTTGAACAGCCCTCGGGTATCACGTTTAAAACAGATAACCCACAAAATGAACTTTACCAAATGCTATCGCAACACCTATCAGCGGTTCAGCCGAGCATGTCGACCTTCAATGAAAATATGCTAACTACCCAACAATATGAGGTTTTAGCAAGCTTAGATTCGCTACCTGCTCAGCAGGCCACATTGATGCCAGAGACTACGATGATTGTCATTCAAGATGATCAAAACCCAGACAACATTGATGTGTTTACTGCCCTTAGAAATAGCGCCCACTACAACGTTAATAGCCTGTTCGAGGAAGAAGAAAATCGCGAACCGTCCAAAGACTCAATTACACTTGTCCACGGATTGTTGGGCAGCTACCCAGATGCATTTTGGTATATCAAAGTATCAGAAGTGGCGGCGTCGATAGAAAGGCTCAAATCAATTAAAAGCGAAGCCGATTATAAGGCTCTGCTTGACGATATTGGCATGCGCAGAACAAACCCAAATTTTTGGGCGTTTAGTGATAAATTAATTCAGTGGTCTAGCAAGCACTACCCCATTGAGGGTGGCCTTCTGGATTACAATCGATTAGAAGATCGCTAAACCGTAAACTGTGCGCCGTTTTACACTTTTCTTTTACAAAACACCTGTGCTAATGTCCAACCATTGGAAATGAAAGGACGTTAGCATTCCATGCCCTATCAAACCGTTGCTTTAATTGGAAAACCTCAACACGCTGCAACTCATGACAGCTTAAACATTCTTGCCGAATATTTGTTGGCAAAAGGATGCAAATTATTGATTGAGGAAAGTATTGCTGAAGAGCTTGAAACAGAGAACTTCACCGCCTGCAACCTTGTTACTATTGGCAAAGAAGCCGATCTTGCTGTTGTAGTAGGTGGCGATGGCAGCATGCTTGGCGCTGCACGCGTTCTCTCTCGTTTTGATATTCACGTGGTCGGCGTTAACCGAGGAAACTTAGGCTTTTTAACAGACATTCACCCTGATGACATCGCCCAACAGCTTGATCTCATTTTCAACGGTGAGTGCGTGGTTGAAGAGCGCTTCTTACTTGAAGTTGAAGTTTATCGACACGAGAAGCTCAAAAGTAATAACTCGGCTGTAAACGAAGTGGTACTTCACCACGGAAAAGTTGCTCATATGATGGAATTTGAAATCTACATCGATGATCAATTTGTTTTCAGTCAGCGCAGTGATGGGTTGATAGTAGCCACGCCTACAGGTTCAACAGCTTACTCTCTATCTGCTGGCGGACCAATAATTATGCCTAAGCTGGACGCGCTTACCCTAGTCCCCATGTTTCCACATACACTAAGTAGCCGCCCTATTGTCGTAGACGCAGACAGTCAGGTTTCGATGAAAGTGTCTAAGGTCAACAGCGATTCACTACAGGTTAGTTGCGACAGTCACATTGTTTTACCCGTACTACCTGGCGATGAAATACGTATAAACAAAAGCGTGGATAAGCTCCACCTTGTTCATCCTAAAGGCTATAGCTATTTCAATGTACTTCGCAAAAAGTTAGGTTGGGGTAGTAAGCTCTATTAGCTCCCTCTTCTCTCTCCACCGAGTCACATGTGCATTTATTACATAAGCCTGTAGCATTTTCTTGATTGCTACAGGCTTGAAAAATAAAGAATTTTTAATCTTCCCCAATTTCTTTAACGAAAACCAAGACTTATCAAACTTCTAGATTTCGGCATACCTGTTGCACTTATCATCACAAGTTGTCAGCGCGAGGTCAGTTAACGTCTGGACTTACAGATACCTCGCATCTTGCTGATTTATTTGCATTCAATAGGAGATATCATGAGTAACACCAATATCAAATTTACAGCCCCTGGAATGGATAACGATGCCGCTGCCAAAACAATTGAGGTATTGGAACAACGATTGGTTGCGCTACTAGATTTACAGCTTACGCTAAAACATATTCACTGGAACGTAGTCGGTCCTAATTTTATTGGCGTGCATGAAATGCTTGATCCTCAAGTAGATGCAGTTCGTGACATGACGGACACCATTGCTGAGCGTATTGCTACCCTTGGTGGTGTTCCAAAAGGCACACCAAAAGCCATTGTGGAAGGTAGAAGCTGGGAAGATTACAAGATTGGAAAAGGTCTAGTTTTAGACCACTTGAAAGCGCTTGATGCAGTGTACGAAGGAGTGAACGGCGATCACCGCAAGGCTATTGATACATTGGGTGAACTTGATGCCGTATCGGAAGATATGATAACTGGCCAATTAGCCGATTTAGAGCAGTTCCAGTGGTTCGTTCGTGCTCATATTGAGTCAGGCAGTGGTGAACTTCAGCAATAATGTATAATTGCTGGTAAACCACATAGTCATTCGGACTATCTGCTTTTTAATTAAAATTGAATTTTAAGGAGAGCTTACGCTCTCCTTTTTGCTATCAGGTTCTCTACTGCGTTGGGGAATTCTTCACCGCTAGTTTTTGAGTTATTCAGCTACTTAGCATTGAGCTAATTTACTACTGTATAACCACTGTAACGAACGCATCTAGCGCAGCCTTTTACTAATAGGTTACTCATAACCCCTTTTTTAAACTCCATTTAAAATATTGATTTCTTTGAACTTTTCACAATTCACTTTAATTTTTAAGTAGAATTTTTACGACTTAACTTTACACTGAAAAAATACTGTATATATTATCAGTTACTGTATATATCATCATGTTCAACTTTTCGAGTGTGGTTATGTTAGCGCATCTTTCTATTTCTAATTTTGCTGTTGTAAAACAATTATCAGTTCAACTGGAAAACGGGTTGACTGCTATAACCGGTGAAACCGGTGCGGGTAAGTCAATTGCTATTGACGCTTTAAGCTTGTGCTTGGGCGAGCGTGCCGACGCAAATGCGGTGAGAAAAGGTAGTGCAAAAGCGGAGATCATCGCTCACTTTTCTTTAAACGGAAATGCTTTAGCTAAGGCTTTCCTCGATGAACATGAGCTCACCTCAGACGAAGATGAGAATAGCTGCTTTATTCGCAGAGTTATTTCAAAAGAAGGCCGCTCAAAAGCTTTTATCAACGGCATTCCCGCTTCCCTTCAGCAATTGAAAGGCTTAGGGCAGTTTTTGCTGGCTATTCACGGTCAAAATACTCATTTGCAATTGCTCAAAGAAGACCATCAAAGAGAGCTAGTCGATGGCTACGCCAAGCATGATGACATGTTAGCCCAAGTTAAAGAGACCTATTCCATTTGGCGCGACAAACAACGCACCCTAAAAGCGCTTCAAGAGCAAGCTCAGCAGCGCGAAGATAGAATTCAGCTATTAACCTATCAAGTGCAAGAACTCGATGAATTTGCCATTGAGGAAGGTGAGTTTGAAGAGTTAGAAATAGAACACAAACGTCTTAGCAATGGCCAAAGCCTTTTAGAACAGGCCCAGACCAGTGTGTACAATTTGTATGAAAGCGATGAAGGTAATGCTCTATCGGTTATTCAAAGTAGCATTGAACGTCTTGGCGAACTAGAGGCCCACGACGCTAGCTTAACGCCAATTATTGCCTTGCTCAATGATGCGGCAATTCAGGTAGAAGAAGCAGCAGGAGAACTTCGTAGCTATTGCGATCATCTAGAAATAGACCCGCTTCGCTTACAGCAAGTTGAAGCGCGCTATGCGAAGGCTATGGAACTTGCTCGCAAGCACACAGTGATGCCAGAAGGGTTATATCAACATCACCAAGAGTTAGCCGCCGAGTTCAATTCGCTCTCAGAACAGGAAACACTGTTAGGTACGCTTGAAGGTGAAGTAGAAGATGCACGTGCAACCTATTTAACTGCGACTAAAGGACTCTCTGAGAGCAGACAGCGTGCAGCAACTAAGCTAAGTGAAGATATTGAAGCTCAAATTCGTCAAATGAATATGCCCCATGCCAAAGTGGATATTCAAATTCAGTACGACGAGCTTAAAAAGCCTGTAAGTACGGGGCTAGATGCCGTCGAATTTAGAGTGTCTACTAACCCTGGTCAAGATGCTGATAAGCTTGAAAAAGTGGTATCAGGTGGTGAACTCTCTCGTATAGGGCTGGCTATTCAGGTTATAGCGAGCGGCAACCATGCCACACCCACAATGATTTTTGATGAAGTTGATACGGGTATTAGCGGTCCTACAGCATCGATCGTAGGCGGGCTTTTACGTAAATTAGGTAAGCAATCGCAAGTAATGTGTGTGACGCACTTACCTCAAGTAGCGGCGCAAGCGCACAATCAACTGTTTGTAACCAAACTTACCGATGGGGAAAGTACTGAAACGCAAATGTTAGCACTGACTAAACAAGACAGAATCGATGAGCTTGCCAGGCTGCTAGCTGGTGACAAAGTAACCAAATCGGCGCTAGCGAATGCAAAAGAACTGCTTAAAAGCGCAGCATCGAACTAAAATGCAGTTGATTGGTCATAGTTGTCAATGTAGCATGCCTTCGCGCTTGCAATAAAACAGTCTCGAATTTCGCTCTAGCGAAATTCTTTGACACTAACAAAGGCAATACTGGACAAATTAACGCATGAAGTTGCAACACCTAATAGTAATTCTTGGTATCACACTAACATCAACCGCTTGCTCGAACTGGATTTATCGAATCGACGTTCCCCAGGGTAACTTCTTGGATCAAAGAGACGTTGAAAAGCTACGCGTTGGAATGACAAAAGAACAAGTAGTCTATGTACTAGGTAACCCAGTTGTTCAAGACTCGTTCGACGATGACACATGGTACTATGTTTACGATATGAAGCGCGGTATGGAAAAACGTGGCGAAGATTTTCAAAAGCAAATGGTGATTAACTTTGTGGACAACAAAGTGACGACGGTTGAAGGTGACTTCGAACTATCTGAAGACTTCAACACACCGCTTGATAACTAAGCAATTTTAAAAAGGTAGCGATTTCACGCTACCTTTTTTTGTTTCTAATACCCTTCTTAAAGACGCCTGTTTTTAGAAATATGTCGCTTACCCAATTGAGGTCTATATGGAACACAGTTTTTGGCACAGTAAATGGCAAAAAAATGAAATTGGATTTCACGAGCCTGAGGGCAATGCGCTTCTCGTCAAATATTCATCGTTTTTGATTGGCGACGATAGCCCTAGCTCATCATCAAGCCGCATATTTGTCCCACTTTGTGGTAAGACCCGTGACATTGGTTGGCTACTGGCTCAAGGTTGTGAAGTAGTTGGTGCTGAATTAAGCGAGGTTGCTATTACACAATTGTTTGAAGAGTTAGGCGTCGAGCCTACCATTTCCACTTCCACTAACGGTAAGGTTTACGCAAAAGACGGCTTGACCGTATATGTGGGTGATATATTCAAGCTCACATCAAGCGACATAGGTAATGTTACGGGTGTTTACGACAGAGCGGCATTGGTGGCCCTGCCTAGCCCACTTCGCGAACAATATTCTGCACACTTAATTGAGATCACTCAATGTGCGCCACAGCTTATCATTTCTTTCGATTACGACCAAAACGAAATGGCTGGCCCTCCCTTTAGCGTTAATGAAAAGACCGTTGATTCTCTTTACTCTGCCGATTACAACATTCAAAGGCTAGAACGCTCAGTGCTTGAAGGCGGTTTGAAAGGCAAAGTAGACGCTGATAATTTAGTCTTTGCGCTATCGGCAAAATAGGCGTTTTTCTTGCTTTTTGTGGCCGACAAATACTATTTAAAACAAAATGCAGTTTATTCCGAGCTTAGAGTTAAAAAGCGAGGGTCAAGCATTGCCATATGGCATTGCTTTGAATTGCGGCTAGAGGCCAAGTAGCGCTTCTACGCCAAACAATAATGCACCTATAAGCCCGCCTACAATCGTGCCATTAATGCGCACTTTTTGAAGATCGCGACCAATGTTTAGCTCCACCTGCTGTGCCATTTCACGTTCATCCCAACTATTGATGGTATCGCGTATGTGACGTGTTAGAAATTCAGCCAGCTCAGGCGCCATATATTTTGCTGCTTCTCCAATGTGCTTATTGAACGCCTTTGCTAGTTCTGTATCTTGCGTTAACGTAGTGCCCAAGTCCTTTAGAAGTCCAGATACTTTGGTCTCAGCTTTACCATTTGGCTCTTCAAGAACCGCTAACAACCATTGATGAAACTTAGCCCATGACTGCTGAACGTATGCGTTTAACGCTGGGTCGTTGATGATTTTTTCGCGGAAGTTGTTTACCTTTTTCTCCATTAACGGACTGTGCTGTAATTCATAAAGAAACTCATGTACTTGCTCGTCAAACGCATGGCGGATGGGGTGGTGCTCATCCGCATATATATCTTCTAAGATACTTGAAACAGCTTTAACCGCAATTAACGCCCCCTGCTCGCTTAACCAGCTAGAGGGTAATAACTTTTCAATACGACTGTATTCGGTTTTCAACCAAACCACTAAAGTGTCTGCTATGTAGATTTGGGTTTCTGGCTCTGCGAGCAGTTTGGCCAGTTTTCCCAGCACTCTATCAAGGACAACCTGGTGCTGACGTTCTTTCGTCACAGCGCCCAACGAGGTCGCCATCAACTGTCTAAGATCAAGTTGGTTAATGCCCTTCTGTGCTGTTTTAGTGATAAATGCTTTAACAGGTTTATCATCAAGCACGCGGAGAACACCTGCAAAAGCATCACATAGAAAGCGACTTAACCGGGTAGCGTTTCTCTCTTGTGACAACCATCTTCCTGCGCCTTTGGCTGGGTCACTGTTTCGAATAAGCCGCTCTATCGCTTCAGGATGAAAGAATTTCTCTTTAACGAACAAAGACAAGTTATTAGCAATAACAGACTTGTTACTTGCTACGATATTGGTGTGCGGAATGGGGTATTGAGCAGGAATTGGCTTAAACAGTGCAGTTACGGCAAACCAATCAGCAAGGCCACCGATAAGCGCCGCCTCGCTGGCCATTTTAATAAGCCCCAGCCACCATGCACCTTCCAAACTTGAATAAAATTTTGGAATTAATATTGTTCCGATAAAAACACTTGCAGCAAAAATTAAACAGGCCAAAGCTAGCCTTTTCGCCTTGTTTAACTGCGTGTATTTGTCCTGCATCTACTACTCCATTCAAAATATTCGACCAGCATAGAGGCCGATTTGTACTGCACCGACTTCCTTAGCAAAAAGTACTTTTAAGGCCATATTTACAGAAAACCTAAAGTAGCTAGCGTCCCATATTCAATTTTAAGGATGCAAACACCAGGCCTATTCAAAAAAAGCCCAGCATTTACTTTTCAACCTGTCCTCGCCGGACACACACTCAAATAATCCACTTTTTACCTGTCCCCTCAGGACACACACTTAAATGATTATATTTAGTCCCTTTGCTATTCAGGCATCCTAACCTCCATCTCATTGTCATTCAGGCACTGACTAATGAGTGACTGTCCATTCCTGTACATTCCTGTACTGCTGGCGCTTCTGCAACTGTTAGCAAGTGTCTGTCCACTACTGTACTGCATTTATCTGCTGCAGCACCTTCTTTGCTTTTAAATGAGTGTCTGTCCATTCCTGTACCACGCTTTATTTTAATAATCGAATGGTGAATTGGTCAGATTCGCAATGCATTAGTCGATGAGGCAATTTAGTGAGGAATTTCACTAGCTTAGAAGTTTCAGGTTCTTACAAAAACTGCATAACCCCATGATTACATTGAATTTTAATGAGTGGCACGAAATATGATAACACTCACTATGCAGGTAAAGATTTCAGTAAAACTTTAGAAAAAAATGATATAACACAGTGACATAAGCGTGTTATTCATCATACTCACCAAACACTTTAGGATATAAGAATATGAAAAAGTCTATCATTGCCAGTGCAGCTATGCTGCTATCAGCTTCATTACTTAAGGGCTGCGTTATCCATGTTGGCGACGCTAGTGCATTAGAAGGCAGTGACTTCAGTTCTATTCTAGGCAATATTGACATAGCTGAAGGGAAGCACGCTGGCGATATTTCTTCTGTTAATGGCAATGTGGAAATTAGCGATCATGGTGGCGCGGATGAAGTCAGCATCGTTAACGGAAATCTTGAAATGGGTAGCCATGTGTCTGTCCGAAATATCGACATTGTAAATGGCGATGTAAGTGCAGCTTCACACCTCAATGTGCTCAAGGGTGTAGAGACCGTGAATGGAAATGTTACGCTTCCTACGCAAAGTACAATTGGTGGTAGCGTTGAAACAGTGAATGGAGACATAACAGTTGTTGATACGACCATTGAAAAACACATCAAAACACTCAACGGCGATATTACTTTATCTGGCTCTTCTCATGTTTTAGGCGATATCGTATATAAAGAAAGCGAGAGTTCTTGGGGCAAAAAATCTGATAACAAACCTACTCTATCGATTAGTGCATCGGTTACTGTGGACGGCAGCATTGTTTTGCACCGCCCTGTTAACCTAGACATTGAAAGTGATGAGTTAAAGCAAAAAGTCGTTGTAAGCTACGGTGGTGCACAGTAACGTATTGGCTTAATCATTTAAGCTTACCTACTGGAAATGCATGACTGAACAAGAAAAGATGCTTGCTGGCGATTTATACTATCCGTCAGACAAAACATTATCGGCATTGCGAAAGCAATGCCGTATGCAATTAGACGAGCTCAACGCAACTTGTCAAAGCGACCACAAAAAGCGTACAAGAATATTAAAAGAGCTGTTTGGTAGTACTGGAAAAAGGCTTTACATCGAGTCTTCATTCAAATGCGATTACGGCGAAAATATCCACGTAGGCGAGAACTTTTTCGCTAACTTCAATTGTGTGATTTTAGATGCAGCGAAGGTCACGATAGGTGATAACTGCATGATTGCGCCTCAAGTCGGTTTGTACACCGCTACGCACCCATTAGATCCTGTACAAAGGGCAACTGGCATCGAGTTTGCCAAGCCTATAACTATTGGCGACAACTGCTGGATTGGTGGCATGGCGGTCATAAACCCTGGTGTGACGTTGGGAGACAATGTGGTTGTGGCCTCTGGCGCAGTCGTAACCAAGTCTTTTGGGGACAATGTGGTCATAGGCGGTAACCCAGCCAAAGTCATCAAAGAAATAGAACAGCCCGAACAAAGCGTGTAACGCTTTTTAATGAGTTATAACAAAACCTCATCTATCGATTTAATCTGAACCGGTAATTCAATGACTCTTCAAGAGCCGCCATCAGTACCTCAAAGGCGGCCTGTGAAGTTGACCTAGCACACAGGGCTAGCTTAAATCTAACGTTAGCCCTACTACTATTCTATAGACAAACGTGCTCTATGAAGCGTTAATCCCAGTCTGGAGCAAAATCTGGGTTTACAATTCGGTCGCCGTTATCAAGATCATCAATAAGCGCGAGCTCTGAATCAGTTAAATGTACACCACCGTAAGCCAAATTCTCAGCCAAGTGTACTTTACTGGTTGATGAAGGGATTGCGTAAATGTGACGTTTCTCCATCCACGCCAGAACAACTTGCGCTGGCGTCGCATCGTGGTTTTGCGCTATTCGCAATAACGTTTCGTCCTTCATTACTTTTCCTACCGCAAATGGCATATATGCAGTTGCTTTTATGCCTTTTTCCTTACACGTTTCAACAACTTTCTTATTTTG
>Ga0213831_1000838_pt1 | contig 13218 bp, 12 predicted proteins | sample SWATP12_FD_163421 | JGI IMG/M metagenome (GOLD analysis project Ga0213831, IMG submission 163421) | Coastal seawater microbial communities from Marineland, Florida, United States - SWA TP1 #2 | ecosystem: Environmental > Aquatic > Marine > Coastal | place: USA: Florida | collected 2016-08-06 | reverse complement strand
AAATGTAGCAAATACGCACGCGCCTGTGCCTGTCATCCTCGACGGTGCGTAGTGTAACAACCACTGTAATAATTTTGCAACTTCCGGTTGGCTTTTACAGACAATTTTCTGACAATCATTTTGCGTTCCATCAAAAGTATAATGCTGCCAGTCAATCGGGGGCGTATTGCGCGGTAAGTCGGGATGCGAAAACACCTCTGCAGTACTGATGTTTACCCCGGGGAACACCACCAGATACCAGCTTTCATCGAGGCTGACCGGGTGGATCTGCTCGCCGACACCCTCGGCGAATGCGGTTTTGCCGTGTACAAAAATCGGTACATCTGCGCCCAGTTGCAACCCCAATTCCGCCAGCGTTTCGGTGGACAGACCACACTGCCAGTAATAATTTAATGCCACCAGTGTGGTGGCCGCATTCGACGAACCACCGCCAATGCCACCGCCCATAGGTAATTGTTTTTCAATATAAATGTCGCAGCCTTGGTGGGTATTAACGTGGCTTTGCAGTAATCTGGCAGCCCGGTAGATCAAATTATCTTCGGTATTAACTCCGGAAATGGCGGTAGCCAGGCGGATGTCACCACTATCGTTAGGAACAAAAGCCAGCGAGTCGCCCACATCGAGCATTTGAAACAGCGACTGCAACAGGTGGTAGCCTTTATCATTGCGCCCTGTGATGTGCAAAAACAGGTTTAGCTTGGCCGGGCTCGGCCACCAGTCGAGACTTATTTGAGTGTCCATTGCGAAATTCTTATTTTTATCCATTGCTCAGGCTGAGCGGTATTAGTCAGTTTTATATTGTGCGGCAGGAAAACATTGTCTACCTGCCCGTACTGGGCATAATCCACCTGCCAGCCCGAGCACTGTCGACAGCCTGGCATTAGTTGTTTGAGTAAACCGTTGTCATTCAGAGTGTAGTCGTCGCCGGCCCGGGGCACACCCTTCACCCAGCTCAGCAGTTGATCCAGCGGAATGTCCCATCCAGTGGTTTGATACAGCAGGGCCGTGGCCGATGGATCGGTATACACCTGGTCGTCTGCTTCAAGGCGTGCGCCGCCTGCTGTTTGCTCCATATCCACCAGGGTAACACCAAGAAAGTTGCTTAGTCTGAAGTTAAACAGCGGATCGCTGACCTGCCAGCGAAGATTGGCGCTTACCGATTTTTCTGGCTCTCTGAGCGCCAGTTTGCCGTTAATATTCCACTTTTTGATGGCGTCGAGTTTAATCAGCTGAGCCGGTAAGTTTATCTTACCTTGTGGCGCCTGCGGTCGCGTGGCACAGGCGCTGAGGAAGAGGACGAACAGAACAATGAAAACCTGGCGTAACACGGGCTGACCTATAAAATCTATTAAGGCGATAGTTGAACATAGAACTATCGACACTTTCAATCATTTTGGCTTTTTCGTACAATGCCGCTCCATTGTAGCCGTAAACGAACCCCATGACCCTGATTGCCCTCGGAATTAACCACAAAACTGCTCCGGTAGAGTTGCGCGAAAAAGTTGCGTTTACGCCGGATTCGCTGGTTGAGGCGTTGTCGTCATTAAAGCACCTGAACGGCGTGGATGAGTCGGTAATTGTTTCTACCTGTAATCGCACTGAAGTCTACGTATCCAGTGAGACCAGCTGTGCTGATCAACTGATTGAATGGCTGGCTGAATTTCATAATGTTGATGCCAGGCAGCTTAGTGCTAACGCGTACATTTATGAGCAGGCCGCGGCCATTGAGCATGTCATGAAAGTGGCCAGCGGTCTGGATTCACTGGTGCTGGGCGAACCGCAAATTCTGGGGCAAATCAAACAAGCCTATAATAATGCCAAGCATTCAGGCATGGTAAACACCCAGTTTGATAAGCTATTCCAGCATACCTTTGCGGTGGCCAAACGGGTAAGAACCGATACCGAGATTGGTGCCAACGCGGTGTCTGTGGCATTCGCTGCAGTGCAGCTGGCAAAGCACATTTTTGCTCGTTTACCTGAGCGCTCGGTGTTGCTGGTAGGGGCCGGAGAAACCATCGAGCTGGTCGCTCAGCATCTTAAAGAACAAGGGGTACAAAAACTTGCCGTAGCAAACCGTACCCGTGCTCGCGCAGAAACACTGGCGGCCAGTTTGGGGGCTGATGTGATGACCCTGAGCCAGTTGCCGGAAACCCTGCACAGGTTTGATATTGTTATCAGCTCCACTGCCAGTCAGCTGCCACTTATCGGTAAAGGGATGGTGGAAGACGCGCTCAAACAACGGCGCAACCTGCCCATGTTTATGGTCGACCTTGCTGTACCCAGGGATATTGAAGCCCAGGTCAACGAATTGGGTGACGCCTACTTATATACGGTGGATGATTTACAGCACATAGTGCAACAAAACATGGCATCCCGTGAGCAGGCAGCCGAAGAAGCTGTTAAAATTATTCAGCAACAGGTTATGAGCTATCTGCAATGGCAGCAGTCGCGTCAGACAGTAGATTTGGTCAAGCAGTACCGCGATCGTGGCAACCTGCAGCGTCAGGAACTGGTCGATAAAGCCCTCAAACAGTTGCAGGAAGGCAAAGCGGCCGAAGCCGTGGTAGAAGAGCTGGCCTACAAGTTAACCAATAATTTATTACATGCGCCCACTCGCGCGTTGCGTGATGCATCAACCCAGGTTGATCAGCGCACCACTAAGTGGCTGAGCCGCGTGTTTGAACTGGACAGTGACGAGTCTAGGTAATCTGTATTTTATTTCAGGAAAAGTATGAAAGAATCCGTTGTCATTAAGTTGGAAAATCTGGTTGAACGTTTTGCCGAGGTGCAGGCGCTGTTGAGCGATCCCGGCGTTATCGGCGATCAGGATAAATTCCGCGCTTTGTCAAAAGAGTTTAGCCAGTTAGAAGACGTGGTAGCGGGTTTCAACGCTTATAAACAGGCAGAAGAAGATTTAGCCTCCGCCGAAGAAATGATGGCCGAAGATGACGCAGAAATGCGTGAAATGGCCCAGGAAGAGATGAAAACAGCCAGGCAGGAAATCGAACGCCTTGAGGCTGAGCTGCAAATCCTGTTGTTACCGCGCGATCCTAACGATGACCGCAACTGCTTTCTGGAAATCCGCGCCGGTGCCGGTGGTGACGAAGCCGCCATTTTTGCCGGCGATTTATTCCGTATGTACAGTCGCTATGCCGAAGCCAAAGGCTGGCGCCTTGAGATGATTAGCGCTAACGAAGGTGAGCATGGTGGTTTTAAAGAAGTGATTGCCAACGTTACAGGCGATGGCGCATACGGCGTGCTTAAGTTTGAGTCGGGCGGCCACCGCGTTCAGCGCGTGCCGGAAACTGAATCTCAGGGCCGGGTGCATACTTCAGCCTGTACCGTTGCGGTATTACCGGAAATCCCGGAATCTGAAGCCATCGAAATCAACCCGGCAGACCTGCGTATTGATACCTTCCGCGCCTCAGGTGCTGGTGGTCAGCACGTTAACAAAACCGACTCCGCAATTCGAATCACTCACTTGCCCTCAGGCGTGGTGGTGGAATGTCAGGATGAGCGCTCGCAGCATAAAAACCGTGCCAAGGCGATGTCGGTACTGTCGGCCCGTTTAAACCAGATTGAAGAAGATAAGCGAGCGGCCGAAGAAGCCTCAACCCGCCGTAATCTGGTCGGTAGTGGCGACCGCTCAGAACGTATCCGCACTTATAACTTTCCTCAGGGCAGGGTAACCGACCACCGGATTAACCTTACGCTTTATCGCCTCGATGAAGTGATTGAAGGAAATCTGGGCCTGCTGCTTGAACCTATTCGCCAGGAACATCAGGCTGATCTGCTGGCCTCGCTGGCCGACGATTAACCGTGCATTGCGAGGATAGCGATGCTGTAACAATTGCTCAGGCACTGGCCTGGGCATCGGCTGAACTACAAGACGGTGAGTCACCGGCAGTTGATAGCCGGGTGTTGCTTTGTGCCGTACTCGATTGTCAGCGCACCTACCTGTTTACCTGGCCTGATAAAGCCCTGTCAGAGGCACAATACTTACGCTTCAAAAAACTGATTGCCAAGCGCCGCGAGGGATACCCCGTGGCGTACCTTACCGGCACCCGGGATTTCTGGTCGCTGACCCTCAATGTTAATGAAAGTACGTTGATCCCGCGCCCTGAAACTGAACTGTTGGTTGAAACCGCGCTGGCACTTAAGCTGCCCGAATCAGCCCGCGCGTGCGATCTTGGCACCGGTACCGGTGCGATAGCGCTGGCACTAAAAACTGAACAACCCGCCTGGCAGGTTACCGGAGTAGATCGTATTGCTGAAGCTCTTGAACTGGCGGCGGCCAATGCACAACTTAACGGACAACTTGAAGTGAACTGGCTGCTCAGCCACTGGTTTGCTGCGCTACCTGCAGACAGCCGGTTTGACCTGATTGTTAGTAATCCTCCGTATGTAGAGTCGGACAGTGAGTACCTGCAACAGGGCGATGTGCGCTTTGAGCCGGTTTCTGCGCTTACCGCCGGTGCCGACGGTCTGGAAGATATTCGCGAGATTATTCAGTATGCTCCCGATTTTTTATCCCCGGATGGTTGGTTGTTAATAGAACACGGGTATACTCAGCATGAATCGATAAAAACGCTCTTTGCAGAGCGAGGATTTAGCGCGTGCAGGGGCATCGACGACCTCAACGGGTTGCCAAGAATTACTCTGGCTCAGTGGCATAAATCCTAGCTTGTACATAAGCTTAATGGAAACGAAATGCTCACACAGGATGGAAATGCAGAATGAACGATGACGAGTTTTTATTTGTCGCCGACGAAGATGAACCAGAGTCGAACGAAATAGGCTACTGGAAAGTTCTGATTGTTGATGATGAACCCGAAGTTCACGCTATCACCAAGCTGGCACTTAATGACTTTACGTTAAACGGCCGGGCACTGACCTTCATGAGTGCCTTCGATGGCGAAGAAGCCAAGCGCGTATTGCGGGAGCACAGCGATATTGCTGTGGTGCTGCTCGATGTGGTGATGGAGTCTGACGACGCAGGCCTGAAAGTGGCCGACTATATTCGCAATGATCTCGAAAACCATTTTACCCGAATCATTCTGCGTACCGGCCAGCCCGGTCAGGCGCCGGAAAAAGATGTCATTATTAATTATGACATCAACGATTATAAGTCGAAAACAGAACTCACCGCGCAGAAGCTGTTTACCGTGATCATTGCAGCGTTGCGCTCTTACCGCGACATTATGGTGATTGAAGAAGCCCGTGCTGGCCTCGAGAAAATTATTGACGCCTCAGCCGATTTATTCTCGTCGCGTTCTTTGGAAGGTTTTATGCGCGGCCTTATTCAGCAATTAGCCTCCATCCTGGGTGGGGCAAAAAACGCTGCTTATATTACCTCTGCCGTAGCGTTACCTAAACCGGTCAGTCAGGCCGGCGAAATGTATATTTTTGCCGGTAACGGCGAATATGCTGGTAAAGAGGGCTATCGCCTTAAAGATTCCCTTAACGAGTTTGAATACCGGCTTTGTCAGGATGCGCTGCGGGAACAGCAAGTCGTTTATGCCGAGGAGCATTTAGTGGCTTACTGCCGTAGTGACAAAAATCATGGCTCATTGCTGTTTTTAACCGGCTTACCCCGCCCGGTGAATGATATTGATAAGCGCCTGGTGCAAAAGTTTACCGAAAATGTGCAACTGGCGTTCGACAATCTGCTCGACAGCGCCGAGCTGAATGAAACCCACCACGAGATCGTGCAGCGCTTAGGCGATGCCATGGACAGCCGTGAAACCGACGAGTACCATGCCCAGCGCCTAAACCACATGAGTGAGCTATTTGCCCGTCTGGCAGGTATGCCCGAAGCGGAAATTCAGCAATACCTGACCGCCTTACCGCTGCATAACGTAGGTAATTCTTTCGTGCCGCATACGTTGCTTAATAAAGACGCACCGTTAACGGATGAGGAGTATCACGACATTCAGAAGCATGCCGAATTTGGCTACCGGATTTTTAAAGATTCTAAACGGCCGGTAATCAGACTGGCTGCACAACTGGCTCGTCATCACCACGAACGGTGGGACGGCAAGGGCTATCCTGACGGCATGGCAGGGAATAACATAAGTTTGCAAAGCCGTATACTGGCTATTCTGGATGCCTACGATGCGTTGCGCAATAAACGCAGTTATAAGCCAGCCTGGTCGCTGGAGGAAACAGTAGATACCCTTAAAAACGCTGCAGGCAAGCAATTTGACCCGGCGTTAATCGATCTGTTCTTAAAGCATATCGACAGGTTTGAGGTGATTCAGAGTCAATACGCCGGTTAATCGCTGTTTGCCGGTAATAACAACAATAAATCAAGGAGTGCTAGTTTTATGTACATGATGGCCAAACACCTGCATTTAACCGCAGTGGGCTTAAGTATTTTGCTATTTGTTATCCGCTTTTTGTACGGTCAGATGAACCCCGGATTTCTGCAAAAAAAGTGGGTAAAAATTGTCCCCCACATTATTGATACCGTTTTATTACTGAGTGCGATTTGGCTATGCGTTATTCTCGCGCAGTATCCCTTTGCTAACGGCTGGCTGACATTCAAGGTTATTGGGGTTATTGCCTATATCGGCCTTGGCATGATGGCACTTAAGCGGGCAAAAACGCCGCCACTAAAATGGGGTGCATTTTTAGCGGCGCTTGTTTTGCTGGGATTAACAGCCAAAGTCGCTGTCACCAAACAGGTGTTTTTCTTATAACCGGAAATTGTTTATGACTAAAATTAATCAGGTAACCGTGGCTGACATCACTGTTGCCAACGACAAGCCTTTCGTTCTGTTTGGCGGAATGAACGTACTGGAGTCCCGTGATCTGGCAATGCAGATTGCTGAACACTACGCACAAGTGTGCAGCAAGCTTAATATTCCTTATGTCTTTAAGGCATCTTTCGACAAAGCCAACCGCTCGTCGGTACACTCATATCGTGGCCCGGGCATGGACGAAGGTCTGAAGATCTTTGAAGAAATCAAACGCACCTTCAATGTACCTATCATTACCGATGTGCATGAGCCTTATCAGGCTGCCCCGGTGGCCGAGGTGGTGGATGTGATCCAGCTGCCGGCGTTTCTCGCCCGACAAACTGATCTGGTGGTTGCTATGGCAGAGACCGGTGCGGTGATTAATGTTAAGAAGCCACAGTTTCTGGCGCCTCATGAAATGCGCCATATTATTAAGAAATTTGGTGAAGCGGGTAACGACAAGATTATCCTCTGCGAACGGGGCAGTTGCTATGGGTATAACAACCTGGTGGTTGATATGCTGGGTATGGATGCCATGAAAGAATATGCGCCGGTCATTTTTGACGCGACCCATGCGTTGCAGAAACCGGGCGGCAGGGAGACCTCGGCAGATGGCAGACGTGCTCAGGCAGCGCAATTAGCGCGTAGCGGCATGGCTTTGGGGCTGGCCGGACTGTTTATTGAAGCACACCCTAATCCGGATGAAGCTAAATGTGACGGCCCTTGTGCGTTGCCGTTATCGAAATTAGAAGGGTATCTGGAGCAGATGAAAGCGGTTGACGAGCTGGTTAAACAGTTTGCGCCGTTGGATACCAGTGCTCAGTAAGCGATGAGGGAAGACCTGAAATGCCGTGCAGAGTTTCTCTGCGCGGCATTTGCCAGGTGTGAAGGCCAGGAGTTACTCAGTGCGAGTATTTGCTTCCTGGTTGGGCAGCAAGTTGCTTTCGCGAGCGATAAGCAGAGCGCCGTTAGTTTTTGAGTGTTGTTGCAGGGTTTGGTTAACCTGATTAATAATGCTCGATTCAATGTTGAGCACGGGTCGATCAATACTGATTTCGACCGACACCATGGCAGTGTTAACAGGCTGTAATTGAGTTGCCTGAAGTTCGTTTGCTAAAGTGGTAACTGACCAGCCCATAGTGGCCAGCATAAAGACTGCTGTAAGTTGTTTTTTCATATTCACACCTAAATAAATTAATAAAGTTGGTTGTAGTAAAAATGTTAAAAATTAACATTTGTTAATTATCTTAACCTTCTGCGTTAAAAGAAGATTTTTCAAATTTCGGGTGAATAATAGACAGTTTGTGTAATCCTGAAAAATGAAAAAAATTACCTTGTTTGGATTAGAAAAACTTATGAGTATTTCATTGTCCTGTCATAATAGCCGTGGTGCCTGATGCAACGCCGTTTACCTCCCTTAAATGCGCTCAAAGCCTTTGAGGCCGCGGCGCGCCATTTGAGCTTTACCCGTGCGGCTGATGAGCTGTTTGTTACCCAGGCAGCGGTGAGCCATCAAATTAAGGCATTAGAAGATTTCTTATCGCTTAAATTATTCATCCGGCGCAATCGCACGTTGCTACTTACCGAAGAAGGGCAGGCCTACTTTTTAGAATTGAAAGATATTTTTAAAAACCTCCAGGATGCTACCGAACGGCTGCTGGCCCGGGGCAGTAAAGGAGCTATCACTGTAGCTACACCACCAAGTTTTGCCAGTCAGTGGCTGGTGCCCAGGATCAGTCAGTTTAGTCAGCTATTCCCGGATATCGATGTTCGCCTGAAAGCTATCGACTTTGATGAAGGCTTCCTGACCGACGATATCGATGTTGCCATTTATTATGGCCGCGGGCGTTGGAACGGTATTCAGGCAGATAAACTGCACACCGAATTTTTAACCCCGCTGTGTTCGCCGAGTTTATTTCAGGGCAGTAAACCGCTCAAAACACTTTCGGATCTGAAGCATCATGTGCTGTTACACGATTCCAGCCGTGCTATCTGGAAAATGTGGTTACAACATTTCAAGGTAGCCGGGATAAACGTTAATCAGGGGCCGGTTTTCAGCCATTCCATGATGGTTATGCAGGCCGCTGCACTGGGCCAGGGAATCGCCCTGGGTAATTCTGTACTGGCCAAGCCGGAACTCGACGCCGGGCGCCTGATAATGCCCTTCGAGGAAAAACTCGAAAGTCGGGACGCTTATTACCTGGTGTATCACGAAGGGCAGGGCGAATCTGGTAAGATTGCCGCATTTCGTGAGTGGGTAGTGAATTTAGTTAAAGAGGAACAAGCTTTTGTCTGAGTGGTATGTCGACACGCCGGCTAAACCGGTAGCCACCGTTATTTTAGCCCACGGGGCCGGTGCAGGAGCAGAGTCAGAGTTTATGGGCGATATGGCTGCGCAACTGGCTGCACAGAATATTAATGTGGTGCGCTTTAATTTTCCGTATATGGAAATCATTAAAGATACCGGTAAAAAGCGACCGCCGGATAAAATGCCTAAGCTGGAAGCCTGTTTTCATAGCGTGATCGAAAAGGTACAGGCTAAATGGCCGGATTTCCCCCTGTTTATCGGTGGCAAAAGTATGGGCGGAAGGGTCGCTACCCTCATCCTGGAGCAATCTGATGCGCTGGGTGCCATTGCACTTGGCTATCCTTTTCACCCTCCCGGCAAACCAGAAAAACTGCGCACCGGGCATTTACTGGCGTTAGAAAAGCCGCTGCTGATCATTCAGGGGGAACGGGATACCTTTGGCCGTCGTGATGAAGTGGAAGACTATGGTTTGTCTTCTGCGGTACAAACCGAGTTTCTGGCTGATGGCGACCACAGTTTTAAGCCGCGCAAGTCCAGCGGCCTGACTCAGGATGAGCATATTCAGAATGCCGCGAGGCTGACGGTGTCTTTTATTGAGGCGCAAAAATGAGAATGTATTTATTGATTGGTGCCTTATTAGCGTTACTCGGCGTTATGCTTGGCGCGTTTGGTGCTCACGGCCTGAAAAATATTCTGGACGCCAGCGCTCTGGCCACTTTTGAGGTAGGCGTGCGTTATCAGATATACCATGCCCTGGCGATTTTACTGGTGGGTGGTCTGGCCGCTCAGGCCAGCCTGGTATGGCGTAAGCGCGCCGCGTTATTGTTTATGATTGGCAGTGTGTTGTTTAGCGGCAGTATTTATTTGTTGGTATTAACCGGCCAGAAATGGCTGGGGCCGGTCACGCCGCTTGGCGGTCTGTGCCTGATGCTGGGGTGGGTAGCCCTGGTAATTAGCGTGATGAAAGGCGCTGACAACAGTGCCGATACCAGGCCTGGGAGTAATGACTAATGAATGATGCACAACAAAGTATCATTGCCTACTGCCGCCCGGGTTACGAAGTGGACACCGGTAATGAGTTAACTGAGCTGGCCACGCAAAAGGCGTTATATGGTTATCCGGTATTTAAAGCCGGTGATGGCTATATTCGCTTTCAGTTTCATGTACCGGAACACGCCGAGCAATTTGTTAATGAAGTGGCGGTCAGCGATACCATTTTCCCCCGCCAAATGTTTTTAGTGCTGGCCAGTATCGCCATTGAAGATAAATCAGACCGCATCGGGCCGGTAATACAGGCCTTAGCAGAAAGTGATATCAGCCGCTGCGGTACCTTGTTTGTGGACTATCCGGATACCGAAGATGGCAAAGCGCTGGCTAAGTTATGCCGTAAGTTTGCGGTGCCTTTACGCCAGGCATTACGAGCCAAAGACTACCTGACCCGCAAAGAACAACTTAATTTAGCGGCATTGCACGTCTTTTTTACCTCTGGCGAGGCCTGTTATGTGGGCGTAAGTCAGGCCAAAATGCGCAGTCCTTTTGAGAACGGTATTTGCCGGTTAAAGTTTCCTCCTAAAGCGCCAAGCCGTTCTACCCTTAAGCTGGAAGAGGCGCTGTTAACCATGCTCAGCGCCCGACAGCGTGAGGCAATCTGCCGTGCTGGTGCCAGAGCGGTGGATTTGGGCGCCTGTCCGGGAGGCTGGACTTATCAGCTGGTATCGCGCGATATGCACGTCGAAGCAGTGGATAATGGTAAAATGGCAGATGACCTGATGGCCACTGGTCTGGTAGACTATCGCGCCGAAGACGGTTTTAAGTATCGTCCGCAGATGGGCCATGTAGAATTGCTGGTCTGCGATATGATTGAAAAACCCGACAGGGTGGCGGTGCTGATGGCGAACTGGTTAACCCGTAACTGGGCAAGCCACGCAATTTTTAATTTAAAATTGCCAATGAAACGTCGCTATGAGACCGTTCGCGCCGCAATTGAAGCGGTGGGATCACAATTGGCGTCAGCGAATATAAAAACAACCATGGTTATTCGTCATCTCTATCACAACCGGGATGAAGTCACGGTTGCCGTGATCCGTGAAAATTGATTTAAATGTTATATTAAACAGTAATTTAGGTGAAAATGGCCGAGTTTTCGCTGGATAAGTTTTAGTCTTTTTTCATAAAGGACTATAAATCCGGTATGGAAATCCTATATAATCGCGCCGTTTTTTTTACTCTGAACCAACGAAAGTGAACTAATGGCAGACTTATCTCATTACAGAAACATTGGTATTTTCGCCCACGTAGACGCGGGTAAAACGACCACTACAGAACGTATTTTGAAACTTACCGGTAAAATCCATAAAACCGGTGAAGTGCACGACGGTGAGTCAACGACTGACTTTATGGAACAGGAAGCTGAGCGTGGTATTACTATCCAGTCTGCTGCGACCACCTGTTTCTGGAAAGATCACCGCATGAACATCATCGATACTCCAGGACACGTTGACTTCACCGTTGAAGTTTATCGTTCACTGAAAGTACTCGACGGCGGTATCGGTGTATTCTGTGGTTCAGGCGGTGTTGAGCCTCAGTCTGAAACCAACTGGCGTTATGCTAACGAATCAGAAGTTGCACGGGTTATCTTCGTAAATAAACTGGACCGTATGGGTGCAGACTTCTACCGCGTTGTTGGTCAGGTTAAAAAAGTACTGGCGGCTAACCCGTTAGTAATGACCCTGCCAATCGGCATCGAAGACGAGTTTAAAGGTGTTGTTAACCTGCTCGACATGAAAGCTTACATCTGGGATGATTCTGGCCTGCCAGAAAACTACGAAGTTGTAGACATTCCTGAAGACATGGTTGAGAAAGCCAATGAATACCGTGAGCAAATGGTTGAGACTGCGGTTGAGCAGGACGACGACCTGATGATGGCTTACATGGATGGCGAAGAGCCATCTTTAGAAGACCTGAAGCGTTGTATCCGTAAAGGTACTCGTGATATGTCTTTCTTCCCGACTTACTGTGGTTCGGCGTTCAAAAACAAAGGTATTCAGTTAGTACTGGATGCGGTTATTGACTTCTTGCCGTCACCTACAGAAGTTGATCCTCAGGATTTGACTGACCCTGAAACAGGTGAGCCTACTGGTGAAGTAGCGACGGTTTCTACTGACGAGCCGTTCCGCGCGCTGGCGTTTAAGATCATGGATGACCGTTTCGGCGCCCTGACCTTTATCCGTATTTACTCAGGTGTACTGAACAAGGGTGACACTATCCTTAACTCAGCAACCGGTAAAACCGAGCGTATCGGCCGTATGGTTGAGATGCACGCCGATGAGCGTACTGAGCTGACATCTGCCCACGCGGGTGACATTCTGGCCGTGGTAGGTATGAAGAACGTTCAGACTGGTCACACGCTGTGTGATCCGAAGAATGAGTGTACACTTGAGCCAATGATCTTCCCTGAGCCGGTAATCTCAATTGCGGTTAAGCCTAAAGATAAAGGCGCTAACGAGAAGATGTCTATCGCTATCGGTAAACTGGTAGCAGAAGATCCATCGTTCCAGGTTGAAACTGATGAAGATTCTGGCGAAACCATCCTGAAAGGTATGGGTGAGCTGCACTTAGACATCAAAGTAGACATCCTCAAGCGTACTTACGGTGTTGAGCTGGAAGTAGGCCAGCCACAGGTTGCTTACCGTGAAACTATCACTACTCCGGTAGAAGACAGCTACACGCACAAGAAGCAGTCTGGTGGTTCTGGTCAGTTCGGTAAGATCGATTACCGCATCAAGCCAGGCGAGCAAAACTCTGGCTTCACGTTCACCTCTACCGTTGTTGGTGGTAACGTACCTAAAGAATTCTTCCCGGCCATCGAAAAAGGCTTTAAGTCTATGATGGATCAAGGTGTTCTGGCTGGTTATCCGGTTCTCGACGTTGAAGTTGAACTGTTCGACGGTGGTTTCCACGCCGTTGACTCATCAGCAATCGCGTTCGAAATCGCAGCGAAAGGTGCATTCCGTCAGTCTATTCCAAAGGCCGGTCCTCAACTGCTTGAGCCAATCATGAAAGTTGACGTGTTCAGCCCGGAAGACAACGTAGGTGACGTAATCGGTGACCTTAACCGTCGTCGTGGTATGATCAAAGACCAGGAAGCTGGTGCAACAGGTGTACGCATTA